>OFSE01000579.1_pt1 | contig 10540 bp, 23 predicted proteins | sample 1543261 | NCBI WGS metagenome assembly OFSE01 (sample SAMN07774225, study PRJEB24372) | wastewater metagenome | isolation source: Exp Tend VB 50WW | collected 2016-02 | reverse complement strand
ATTCAGATCAACCTGGTCGGCACGTTCCGCTGTGTTGCCAAATCGGCGGCGGGGATGCTGACGCTTGAGCCCGGTACCGATGGCGAGCGCGGGGCGATGGTCATGACCGCATCAGTCGCGGCCGAGGATGGCCAAATTGGCCAGGCGGCCTATTCGGCGTCAAAGGGCGGCGTGGTCGGCATGACCCTGCCCATTGCGCGCGATCTGATGAGCGAGGGGATCCGCATCAACACGATCCTGCCCGGTATCTTCAACACGCCGCTGATGAACGCCGCACCGCCACAGGTGAAGGAAGCGCTGGCCGCCAGCGTCCCCTTCCCCAAGCGCCTCGGCCTTGCGCCGGAATATGCGCATCTGGCGCTGACGATGATCGAAAACGGTTATTTCAACGGCGAAGACGTTCGGCTGGACGGGGCAATCCGGATGGCGCCGCGCTGACGCATGATCCGGAAGAGCGTGAACGCTCTTCCGGATCGCCATGCTCGATCGAGGAAAAACCATGTTCGTCAACCGGCGTGACGTGCAGATCCAGTGGGGCGATTGCGACCGTCATGCGGGCTTCAAACTCTGTGCGCAGGACGGCGGCAGCTTTCGCGGCTTGACGATAAGCGTCATAGGCTTTGCGAAGGTCAGGGGAAAGGGAATCGGGGTCAAGCTGGGTCCATTCGATCTCCTTAGCAGCGGGCGTAGGCTTGGGGGCTTCGGCAGGCTTGGTGACAGACTGGAGAATGCGAGCGGAGATTGCGTTGGTCATTGGTTTGGCTTTCAGTTGGTTGCACAATTCGGCTGATGACTTTAGCCACCTTCAATTAATCGCGGGCCGGCCGCGCCTGTCCTCTGTTTAACGTGAGCATTCAGCTAAGCACGATCGCAGCCTGCGCTAACGCTTCATTTGAAGCAAGGCAGGTTTCGACTGCGACACACAACGATCGCACGGTTCGATCCAAACGGCAAGCCTAAAGTTTAGGCAATCGTCTGCCTAAATCTTAGGCTCTTGGTCCCTCCCCCGGTTGCCTCTAGGTTGGCACTAGGTAGGCCCTACGATTGCCTACACCTAGCCCAAACCCCACACACCGCACCGGGGTTGTACCTACCTGCACTTGTATCCTGTATTGTCTCTAATTCTCTCTCTCTCTCTTTTACTACTATATTCTGAAGGATAAGGGGAGGGGAAGGGTAGACCTTGGCAGGGGAGAGGGGTTTAGACCAATCTTAGACAATCGGAGAGGATACCTAGGGGAAACCTAGAGGTAACCTAGGGTTTACCAAGGAGGATTGGTTAGGCTAACCTGTTGATTTTGTTGAAGATTATGGTTGATTATGGCGTCTGGCGATGGTATAATGGAGGCATAATCAAGGATCAGTAAATGATCTAATTGGAGAAAGCTAACATGACTGAAACATACACAATATCCCGGCATATTATAACCTTTCATAAGTCTATACATCTGGTGATTGCGTATTATCGTGATGTTAAAAGTACATCTGCCGATAGTTGGCTGATTATATACTTGTAAGCGCAGCGCCACTCCAGAATAGGAGATAAAACCTATGAACGATCGTATTCCCGGGACTACGTATGATAATCCAATATGGTATCGTGGGTTTAGGATATATGTTGCGAACCATTGTTTTGTTAATTATGAATATGTCCATGATGATTATGATGGTGCGCCAGATGCTGGCGATAATAGATGCGGACATGGACAGACTGTCGAGGAATGTAAAGCTGAGATAGACCAGTATATCGAAGATTCCTCTGCCCCGAGGACACAATTATGAACCGCCGAGCCTTCTTACTTGGGGCTATTGCCTCGCCAATCGCCGCGAAGGTGGATGCAGTAAGCGCAGCGCTACGGCCAATGGCTGCGCCAATACCAATCAAATGGATTTCATTTGCGGAATATATCCGCGCTAAAGACCCATTAAGCCAAGAAATGATTGATATGTTCATTCACACAAATGATCTAATGGAGACTATTACTTGGCGCGACCAGCCGCCGCTTGACAGGCCCGGCGAGCCATGGCACGATGGCAAAGCTGGCCGCGATCAGATTGGCTGAAAGCGCAGCGCTACTAATGGACCTAAGCCAATGTCCCAATCCGACATAACCCGCCTCTGCCACCAACATGGCATCCGAGATAACGCGATAATCCGCGAGATTATCCTAGTCGCGAAGGCTTTTGATGGCAGCATCAATCGCCAGTATCGGGAGGTTGTTGAGTATATCCGCGCCGTTCGGGAGGGAATGTGATGAAGCAAGTTATCGACTACTCCAAATCTCCTGCTAAAGCCTTTGATGCGGTTGAGGATATCCGCAATTACCTTGGCGATAGATATGATACCGTTGCCAATCATGTCAAAACAATCAAATCTCCTCGAATATTCGGTTTTGCTTGTTCATTCGTGGGGATCGAGGGATATCCCGTTCGAGCATGGTATGATCATTTCCACGGCCAAGGTGCCTATGATCGAGCATGGGATGAACTTGAAGGCGGCGATGATATGCCAGTGGAGGCTTAATCTATGTATCACCAACCCGTTGCCCATATCGCCTGCTACTACTCCGACCAAGCCCGACGATGGTGGCACTACCAGCCCATGCGCCGGATTATCATGATGCAGCGAAATCTGTATCAAGCGATGAGTAAGTAGTGTAAGCGCAGCGCTACAAGCAAAGGCCAGCCTGCTGGTCCTCCAAAACCTCTTCTGCCCCATATTACTATGGAGAACTTCAATGTCCTTCCGCAAAATCGGTGGTATCTATTGGCTTTCCATCGGACGGGTTCGCCTGAGCTTCTGCATCAAGCGGAAGACCCGGATCACTGTCGCGGAGTATCTGGCGATTAGCAATAGTGTGGGGGTAAGGTGATGTGGCACGTATATAGCACTAAAACCACACGAACATCCACGCAACGACAGTACCCACGATATACTCAGGCATTGAACTATGCTCTAAGCATGGGCCACTCACAATTTGTAATCTACTGGGAGCCATCGCCATGACCAAAACAATTCCATCACCCGATCCATTCGACACAACCATCTATCCCTGTGGCAAAGAAGCTGGCGCTAATAGATTCGGCACAACTTCCTGCCCTACTTGCGGCAAGCCCGCAACAAAGCCAACTGCTGAGGAATATCCTTGGCCAGCAGCACAAATTCCAGCAGATGGTTTTTTCATGTTCCGCGATGAACTCTCCGCCAAGGAATACTATATCTCCGGCATGTGCCAAGCCTGTCAGGATTCTGTCTTTGGAGGTTCCGATGAATGAATCCATCTACCACGTCTACGCCAACTATTGCGGAGAACGCAGGCTTCTATTCGCAGGTTATGCCAGTCGAGTAGCAAGGCGACTGGGGATGCACCCAATGCAGCTTCCAACTCATGCCGATAACGGATCGGTATCAGTTCAGCTAGCTCCAACATGTGACAGATATGGTAATCGTATGCCATATCAACTCTGGACAGGTCTTGTAACTATCCATCGCCAACCCAACCCTGAAATGGAGATTGCAGAATGAAAGCCACCCAATACAACGACACCTTTCGTCAAGCCTTGGCCTATGCCGAAGCCGATCGATCCGATCCGTTCACATTCAATCGAGTTATGTCTCACAGCCTCAACGGAATTTGCAATTCCAATGATCGTGGCGATGACTGTCGATACAAAGCCGAGCGTGTAGTCGGTCAGAATGGCCGAGTCCATTTCACCAATCTCCAGCGCCCCTGACCCTTCAACCACAGGGGAGTAGCGTCCCCTGTCATTGAGTGGTCGGTTAAGTTAAATCTAACTTATCTAGCAATATCTAAAAAATCGTCGGGCCGAAATTTTCCGCTTGACAGCCGACCCGGCCGGTGCTATAATGCTTGCCACGATGGAGAAAAGCCAGCTTCCATTTTTATCCCCAGATTCCCAGTCAATAGAGAGTGGTGCGATCCTCTCTATTTGCAGGCAATCTCGCCTGACCCGGAAGGCCAACATAGAACGAGGATGGATAGGAAGCCTGTGCTTCCCGTGACCCTACTAAACCATCGTTAGCTTGACCATCCACAACCCCAAGGATGAAGCCATTATGGGCATCATGAATATCAAAGTAACCAAAGCCAATCGGACGATCGCTGTTGACACCAGCGAACTCCCCGATGAAGCCTACCAGTTTGTCCTTCAGAAGGGCCTTGAAGCCCTGATGAATGCCCGCATGTCGAAGATCCTCACCAAGGATCTCGAAGGCGACAAGCTGGCCGAGGCTCAGGAAGCCGCTGCAAAGATCGCCGAGGAAAACCTTTCCAACCTCAAGGCTGGCAAGATTTCCAAGGGTCGTGGCGGCACCAAGGACGCCAACGGGAACAAGGTTTCCGCTGTCGTTATGACGGAAGCCCGTCGTCTGGCGAAGGAAGTGGTGAAGAACGAAATCCGTGCGGCTGGCATGAAGATCAGCCATGTGGAAGCGTCCGTCATCACCAAGGCTGCGAACGAACTCATCGCCGCCGATCCTTCGTTCATCGAACAGGCAACCGCCAACATCGAAGGCCGCAAGGCGGTCAAGTCTGCGATCAACATCGCCGATCTTGTCCACGAGTCGCCGAAGCTGGTTGCCAAGGCGGAAGCCGAGAAGGCCAAGAAGAAGTCCACCCTGTCGGCCAAACAGGCTGGCAAGGCTGCACCGCGTAAGGCCAAGGCCACTCCGGAGCAGGTGGCTCACTAATCTGGTTTGGGCAAGGTACGAAGAAGGCGTAGCCTGATCTACCTTAGACCCTAAGTTGAGCAATGAGAAGGATGGGTAGGATCAGTGCGATGAGCAATGCCCCGTAATCTCAGGATCACTTAGCCAAACCCTAAGCATGGGCCACGGCCCATGCTTTCGTTCCCAGATCGTGGTAGAGCGCAGAGCGCGCCAAAGACCACTATAAATGGAGAAAGCCAAATGGACGCCAACATCACTCAATCCTTCATCGATATGGTCGAAGCCTACAAGGCCAAGCCGGAGCTTGAAAGCCAGATCAAGCAGCTTCGGGATGATGTAGAGTTCTTCGAACGAAACCTCCGGATCGAAGAAAACATCACTTCCAACCTCAAGGCCGAAATCGAACGCCTCAATACCTCCCTCTCGGAGGTTAAGAAGGAGCGCGATGACGCCATGTTTCGCAGCCTTGAACTTGAAGACAAGTTTAGCGGAATTGAGAAGCTTCTCGGGGTGGCTGAACGACTGGAGCAGGCGCGTCAGGCAGAGCATATTGCGACTGTTGACGCCATGACGCCGCCTCCTATGGCTGTTCCGGAAAACCATCCGGTGTGGAACTCAGAGCCTCAGGGTTTGTCTGAGCCCACGCCCTATATCCCGACCGGCCCCATTGACCCGGTTGTTGTGGAGCCTCAGCCGAATTTTGATGGCCCTGCAATTCCGGATCAGGGTCAGAGTGCAGCGGACCCTACTATGTCGGATGGAAACGTATCGGAAGCTGGTACGTCCATACCCACGGAGCCTAGCTTTGACCAGTACGAAGAATCTACATGGAAGGGTCAGCCTTATGGCAACAAGCCGTGGTGGGTGGAGGACGATAGATGGTACGTTGCCGGTGGAATGCTAGCCTAACACAAACCTTGGGGGCGGCTTATACCGCCCCCAATCTTCATCCCCGGAGTCGTTCCATGACCAACTCAAAACTCATTCTTGTCCTTCCCACAAACCGCGTCGGCCTTGTCCTTGAAGCTCTTAACGGCGAGTTTTCAGAACTAAGTGTAATTCCCTGTGAAAAAGACTTCAAAACCAAGCGCAATCACAAACCCAGAACAAACCTATCCCCGCGAGAACTAGCGTTGATAAAGATCATTGAAGATAACCCCGGAATAGGCTTAAAAGAACTAGAACCTAAATTTGAATCGACAGGATTTCACGGACCAACAGCATCACCTCTAGTATCTAAGTTGACTAGGATTGGAGCCGTTCGCTATGAAGGCACTCGTCCCCGTCAATATTTTATCTCTGGTTAACATAAACCTTGGGGCGGTTAATCGCCGCCCCAATCTTATGTTAATGGAGGCTGACAATGGCTACCAACAAAGAAACTCTTCTCGCCGTCTGCGAACTCTACCCCAAAGAAACCATAGTCTCCGCCGCGATCATCGCCGGTTCTATGGTTGCCCATCAAATCTCCGGCACTCCGGCAACCCCGGAACAAGCCGCATACATCCAAAAGATCGTCATCGACACAATGTATATGGTTCTCGATGATTTTGGCATTATCCTTTCCGATACAATGAAAGCCTAACCCATGCCCGCTACATTTGCTCCGAGTGCGGCCCCCGCCAACGCCCTGCTCATGTGGACCGATGGCCGATCGGTCTATGTCGAACTTCCAACCAAGCCCAACCTCCCGCCATGTATCCTCGCTTTTCGCCTGTCCGAAGCTGGCCTATCCAAAGCCTTAGCTTTGCTTTGCAAACACGCAGACGTTGCAGGCGAGCCCCAGATCATGCCCGCCCCACGCCGCAAAGACTACGTCGGCACCATCGCCCAACACGGCCTTGCTGAATCCATTCTGCGAAAGAAAGGGATCATTAAGTGAACCTCTCCGCCACCATCGCCCACGCCAATTCTCTTGGCTATCGCATCGGCAACGCTGCGCAATCCCCGCGCGGCTGGGAGCTAACCCTCTGGTCCGGTCAAGTCGGATATTCCGATTACGTCTGCACCTCTCATGAATCTTTGTCGCGCGCGATAGAACTAGCAATCGCTGATTTCGATTCCGGCCTTGGCAAATCCCTCGATTCAAACCTGCCGAAAATTACATCCTTTGAACTTAACTCAATCCTCGCAAACCTGCGACCAAAAGTAATCGTCGATAGGAGATTCTAACCCATGAACCCCATAGTAAAACTCTTGCGTGAAATACGGATCGAAAAGAAAATCTCCCAAGCATCCCTAGCAGTCCGTGCAGGCTTTAGCATAAACCAAATCTGGAACTGGGAACACGGCCAAACCTGCCCAACCCTCAACAACGCAATCGCCTGGGCTGAGGCTCTTGGCTATGAGTTTGATTTACACTTAAAGGAACCTGCGAATGTCTAAGCTAACTCGCGAGGTTAAATTCACACCGGGCTTTGCCAAATGGTCTGACATTCCCAGCCAAAATTATGGCTTCGGTGCAGTCCACATTCACTTCATCCTCAAAGGTGATAAAGGCGCAGTTAGTTTCAACCTATTCACAAACTTCTATCCCAAAGCTGCACACAATCATTGGAAAGCTACAGGATATATTCCATCACAAAATATTCACTATCTCGGCAGCCTTGATTATCATTCCAAAGAAAAACTCTATGACTGGCAAACTCCAAACGCCTGTGAATATACCGGCACTGGAACCTGCTACTGTGATGGCACCAGCTTAGTCGACGACCTAATCGAAGCCTTCATCAACGAAGGTGATTCAGCAATCTGGACCAAACTCGAAGAATGGTACCATAATATGGAGCGCAAAGATGTCTAAATACAGTACAATTGGCGGCCAAGTCACCCGCGGCGAAGCCTTCTCCAAACTCCTCCATCACCTGAACGAAGCCGCCGATCAAGCCGCGGTTATCTCCCACCTTCACAACACCGAAGGTTCGAAAATGGAAGAACTCATGGCTCAAGGCTGGAAAGGTGTCCATGAAATGCTTCTCTTGGTTCGCAATACCATCACTAAGATGGCCCAAAATAAGTTTCAGTAGGAGGTAGGGATGGACATTGAGAAGCTGGTGGAGGATGGGGCGCGGGCTTTGATCATGTGCTACCGCAGCGAAAACAAGAACCGAAGCGAAGAAACAATCCGTGAAGCCACAAAACTATTCATGACCCCGGCCCGCGCCGTCCTCGCCATCGCACTGGCGGCGGCTGCGGAGGAAGCAAAGCAAGCACAGTTTACCGACGATCCTAAGCACGATCATTGGGCGCAGGCTTGCGAAGAAGTCTCCGACCGCCTCCGCACCCTCGCCACTCAGCTAGGAGCCGCAAATGGTTGACGCGAAGAAGATCGAGGAACTGCGGGGGCTGCTGGCCGCCGATACCTCAACAGACTGGCAGACCGTCCGCACCGATCCTGCCGAGGGCGCAGACGTTTGGTGGCTCTGCGCCAAGAACTCAGCGGGGCAAGAAATCGAACTTGGCTTATTGCAAGGCGGGTTTCCGCACCCGACGCGCGAGGCAAGAGCGCGTTTGATCTGCGCCATGCGAAACGCCCTCCCCGCGCTTCTCGACCTCGCCGAACGCGCCTCCATCCCTCTAGCAGGGGACGTGGATGCGCTGTGCAAAGCGCTTCTGTCCTATCAGCAGGCCGACGCGGACGGCGTGATGGTCACTGTCTCGCGGCAGGCTTGTGACGAAGCCGCCTCGCTCATCAGCTCCCTTGCGGGGCGCGTGGAGGCAGAGAAGCGGGAACGCGAACGCCTGAAAGATCGCATTGACCTTCGGATGAACGACTATTTGGTCGAAATGCGCGAAGGCTACGACGACTCGATAACCGGCTTCAATGAAGCGTGGGATATCGTTCGTTCTGTGTTTGCGGACATGGAGAGCAACAATGCAGGCAAGTGATTTCGACCACCGCTGCACGGAGCCGACATGCTGCGTCTACGGCCAGCCGACCAGTACAAGCTGCCTGTGCCACAAGTCGCGCGAAGATATGATACTCGCCGCCCTTGCCGCAGAGAAGCGGGCGAGGGAAAAGGCCGAGCGGGAAAGAGATCGTTCGCGCGAATTATATCAGCAGCTTCAACAGTCGATCTACGACTACAAGATGGAAACCGAGGCTGCTGTAGTCGAGGCCGAAACCGCCGAAACCCACTCCGCTGCCCTTGCAAGGGCGCTGGAGGAGGCGAGGGACGAACTGCTTGAATGCAAAGCGGACTATCACCGCAACCCGAGCAGCGTCATCGACAAATGTAATGCCGTGCTTGCCGAAGCCCGCTCCCCCCTAGCCCCCAAGGAGGACACAAATGCGTGACGGCATTCCCCTTAACTCTACCAACCAAATCTAGTATAATCTACGGACAATAAGGAAAGCCAATGGGCAAACTAACCTTCCGCATCGTCGAACCTTCCTCCCGCCCTTTCGCCGACCCCTCTATCCTCGACGCCTGTACCGATCCTCAGTTCAACGGAGTCTTCCCCGACGATCCCGGTTTGGGAATTGTTTCAGAAAGGAAAGCCAATGACCGAATCGTTGCCACCAACTCCCCAGCAATCCGCAATTCTCGAAGCGGTGAAGACAACAAACGATAACCTCATGATCGTAGCCCGCGCCGGAACGGGCAAAACCACGATGCTCTCCATGATCGATTCCGCCCAGCGCTCCCTCCCAGCCCTGCTAATCTGCTTCAACAAATCCATCGCCACCGAAGCAGAACGCCGGATGAAAGCCACCACAACAGTCCGAACCTTTAACTCTCTCGGCCACCGCATCTGGGCAGACTATTGCTCCAAGCGTCTGACCCTGAACAAGAATAAAATCCGGGACATCTTCAAGCAACTTGTTGATGACTCCCCTCGCAACGATCGCAAACACATGTGGAGCCTTTATGACCAAACCACTCTCGTTACCAACATGGCAAGATCAATTGGTTATATTCCCGAAGGCCACGCAAAGGTTTCAAAGCGGCTTTGTACATTCAGCGATGTTGAACGCCGCATGGATGAAACTATCCTTCCCGGAGTCCAATACCTCGTTGACGAAATCCTCACCGAATCAATCCGCCAAGCCTATGAAGGCGTAATCGACTTTACCGATCAAGCCTACATGCCTTCACTCTTCGGCGGCAACTACCCATCCTTCCCGCTGGTCATGATCGATGAATACCAAGACCTATCTCCTGTCAACCGTGCGATGGTCGCCAAGCTCTGCCGACATTCTCGCCAAATCGGCGTCGGCGACGAAGCCCAGTCCATCTATGAATTCCGCGGTGCCGACACCAACGCGATGCCAGATGCAGTCGAGCAATTCTCTATGGAAGTCATGCCTCTGTCTGTCAGTTTTCGGTGCCCATCCAACATCACCGACAATGTGCGCTGGCGAGTTCCGGACATTCGAGCAAGTCGCGATGGAGGAAATGTTATTCATGGGTCAGTGCATGATATTGATACTGCCTCCACAGTCATCTGCCGATACAACGCCCCGCTTGTCCATCTTGCCATGGAACTCCTACAGCAAGGTCGCAGAGTCGATGTGGCGGGAGTGGACATTGGGGCGAAGATTATTCGCCTACTCGGAAAGCTTGGCGACGACTCTCTCCCCCAACCCGCCGTCCTATCCGCCATCGACGACTGGCAAGCCGAGCGAGAATCTCTAGATTCCAAAACCGCAGCCGACACCGCCGAATGCATGAAAGTCTTCGCTCGTCACGGCCGAACCCTCGCACAAGCAATCGCATACGCGAAGCATATCTTCGAAGCAACCGAAGGCGAAATCAAATTTATGTCTGGACATCGAAGCAAAGGCCTCGAATTCGATCGCGTCTACCACCTTGATTCCGAATCAATCCGTCCCGGAGGCCAAGAGGA
>OFSE01000571.1_pt1 | contig 10615 bp, 19 predicted proteins | sample 1543261 | NCBI WGS metagenome assembly OFSE01 (sample SAMN07774225, study PRJEB24372) | wastewater metagenome | isolation source: Exp Tend VB 50WW | collected 2016-02 | reverse complement strand
GTAACTTCGATTTCCAAAAAATAAAATCCCCTAAAATAACTCCCTTCACAATTAAGTGATAACATGATGCTTGCGTCATAAGGTTAGATGATGTATACAAGATACGGGACTTAGCTCAAACACAGAGCATAGGACCGGGTAGTGAGCCCGGGGCCCTAAGGTGCATCCCGTGGGTGCAGTCCCCTCGAATTCGAACTGGACGTAGCTCAAAAGGAATGCCGACAGAGAGCATGAGATAGCCCGAAACGTGGGTAACACCACGCATCGTAGGGAACGCTTTCGATGCCGGCGTTGTCGACCGGCCGTCCATATTACCTACAGAGGTAACTGTGCCACCCATGCTAAGCGATCAGCAGAAGTCCCGCGGTGCCCGGGCAATACTTGGATGGACCCAAAAGGACCTCGCCAAAGTTTCGGGCGTTTCGTTCCAGACTATTTGTACGTTTGAGAACAGCCAGCACGCTCTGCATCCAAACAATCTTATCGCTGTATGGAAAGCATTCACCAATGCCGGTATTCGATTTACCGACCACACCATTGGATTGTCTGGGAGAGCCGTGGCCGGAGGGCCAGAGCCAGTTGATGATCCTCGAAGACCAGATCAACATGCGGAACTATCGGAACCCGCTACGACCGGTTAACTACTTCCCCCTACTACCCACCCCAAAGGAGAACACCACCCATGATTGACAAAGCCGCATATCCAACCGTAGGTAGAATTGTGTTGTTTCACGATCCGGAACACGTGGAGCCGTTTGCCGGCCTCGTCGCGGTGGCGGAAGCGAACCGCTATACGATCCCCCATCTGGCAGTCTTCCTCCACGACGGGCTGCGCATGGTCGAGGGCGTCAAGCACAAGGACTGCGTGAAGCTCGCCCGCGGGGAGGCGTACTGGGACTGGATGGACTATCAAAAGGGGCAGGCGGCCAAAACAGAGGCGCTGCAGGCAGAGCTGAATGCACGGTCGACAAAAATGGCGCAGGGGGGCGGCCGGGTAGACAACGAGCGGTTCGGCCAGCACGTGTCGCACCGCGCCAGCGACGAGATCAGCAAGACACAGAGCTCGACGCCGAGCCCCGTGGATGGTAAGCGGTAGGCCCGTTCAACGATAGGACCATCAAATGACCGTCATCGCTATGCTTGCATCGTTCGCCGCCGGCGTCTGGGTAGGGTTCACCTACAAGGACTGGATCGCCGAGAAGCTCGTCGGAACCAAGTAATGCTGGCCGTCCGCCCCGCCGGATACACGGAAGTCCAGCGCTCATGGGTGGGGTCGGACAACCCCGACATGCCGATGCTCATGCTGAACGAAATCTACGGCCAGATGGCGCGCGATCAGCCTGAGCTCCAGCCGTACGGCTCCCGCACCGAGTTGACATTCGACGGGGCGGGCGTCGAGCACTACACGCTCTACGTTGGCTTCGTGCCGCGGCGTGCGACCAAACCACCACTTGACCCCCGAAACATGAACGCGGCCCCCGCTCCCCGGATTGGCGATGCCAGTCCGGAGCTGGCGGTGCAGCCCGGCTGGAAGGAGCAGAATTTTGGACGATAATCAAAAGGACCGGGAACTTAGGAAATTGGGCGCTGAGGTCGAAACGCAGTTCGTCTACCGGCCGCGCGAGACCAGCATGGTGACCGCGGAGGCGGCCGTGCGCGCGGACCAAGAGGCGGTCTGCGGCTACAAGTTGATCATGCTGAAGCAGCGATCACTCGATCTTGCCGACGCGCAGGGGCCCTACGTCGAGGTGTTCGTGACCTATGGGCCGTATCCGGAGTACGTCGAGACGGCGCTGCAGCCGGCCCCGGCGGCCCCGGAGCCGCAGCCCATCGACGGCACGCAAATCCCGCCGGCGTGAGAACGCGATCACTTTATTGTGAAACATGCACCCTTCTCGTTGACACACGGGGAGGGTGTGCTTATGTGTGAAACACCCACAAGGAGAACGCCCATGGACACCGCCGAGCATCCCGCGATCAACGCGGCGCGCGAGATCAGACAGCTCCATCTCGACAACATAAAAATGATCGACGACGGGTTCGTCTTTCACGACAAGGACGGGAACAGTGTCAACGACACGATGCGCGCCGCGTGTCAGGAGCAGATCGCCCTGTGCGACAACATCATCGACGTGACGAAGTCGCTGCCACCGGAATTGCTGGGCCCGGTCGAGTTGATGCTGGCCGACGTAAAAGCTAGCATCGCGACGGCGCTCGATGACGCCATCCTCCCGGAGATCGGCAACTATGACAACGACGAAGCTTAACGCGGTCCGTTTCATGATGATGGACGTCCACAAGCCTCTCTCCTCCGAAGAGATCAACTCGATCAATCCACAGGCGGCAGTGGACAAGAGCGCCGGCGTCGCCGACGACGAAGCTGGTAGCGACGAGGACGCAGGGGGGCCGCCGCCGCGTTGCGACGTCTGCTTCGCCCCCATGCCGTGCGCCGATAACGCCAACGTTGCCCAGATCGACGTCGTGACGTCGCTAGATATCGACCCGGTGGCGGTGCTCGCCGGCGCACACAACGTGGGCCTCTCCGAAGTGGTGATCGTCGGGTTCACAGACGACGGCAAGGAGTACTTTGCGTCGAGCATCTCGGATGCAGGGCAGTCGATGTATCACCTGCAGCGCGGCATCTACAGGCTGAACAAAACCATGGATCAGGAGCACGAGAGCCGTGACGGACCATCCGCAGCATAAGTACACTTTCGACCAGCACCTCGAAGTCGTCGAGGAGAAGCAAGCTACCTACGGACCCGTCGTGCAGGTGAAGGCGCTGCTCGACGGGACGGTCTGCGCGAAGCACGGTCTGCCGTATTACGGCGTCGTGCGCGGCAACGACCACTACACCCTCTGCGAGGGAAGCCTTCGCCCGCTGTCACCCACAAACAAACGGAGAATGAATTGAGCAATCCACAGGCAGAGAAGGCCAACCTCGATCAGCTTGCACGCCTGCAGCAGATGAAGATCAACACGCGGCTGACTGCGTTGCAGTCGGCGCAGCAGCTGATGGCGACGCACGGGTACACCGGCATCCCCGGTTCCGACAAGGAGACCAAGGAGCCGACGTGGATAAGGCCGCCCGGCGCGGTCGACCATCTGACGCTGCTCGCGATGGCGCAGGACATTGAAGCCTACATCCTCGGCAACATCGAAAGCGAAACCATCCAAGCGATGGAAGCTGCCAAGAGAGCGGTCAACGGCCCGAAGATCGTGAGGCCCTGATGTCAGGAACTGCGCGCCTCAAAGGTAAAGACCTATACGAGATCATCGATCTCTACCGATGGGGCGCGCGTGTTTCTGATCTGGAGATGCTCTACGGATACCACCGCCAGACAATCAGGCGGGCCATGAAGGCCCGTGGAGTGAAGATGCGCGCGCCGCATGCGCCGCCACTGGTGAACGTCAAGCCGCACACCGGAGACGATCCTATCAAGTCCACCCGGCCGCAGTTACCCGCCGGCGTTCTGGTCTGTGACGAGAGCCAAGCACCCGACCGATTACTCCGTTCATCTGCCCATGCGCAACGAGACAGGCGTATTGCAGAGCGTCAATCGGGTGCGAGTACTGGTTCTTGTCCGGAAGAGGCTTCCGAGTGCCGTTACGCGTTTTTGCGTAGCGATAACCGCCTGCCAGACCTCGGATGATCGTCGGGCATAGCAGCCTGTCCAGAAGCATTGCACCTGCACCGCCCTGCTGCTTGAGCAGCCATGCTTCCACCGCGCGCAGCCGCGGGTCGAGATCGTTGGTGGGGGCCGGCAGCGCCTTGAAGCCCATGCGCTTGAGCACGTCGAACGTGCTCTCTTCGTAGATCGAGCTCTTCGAGACGCCCGACGGGTCGCCGATCATGATGATCGGGATGCCCATGTAGCAGGGCTTCATGAGCACCGGGCGGAGATTTTGCTCGATGTGCCCCTGCAAGCCTATGTCCTCGGCAATGACTTCTTCAAGCACGAGTAGTCGGCCGCGAGCATCCATTTGAGTGATAACAGAGCAAGGGTCTCTTCCGAAGTCCTGCCCGATGATAAGAGGAGCGAATGTATTCGGGATAAGCCCATCCGAAACGTGGAATGAGGATTTGAAGCTCTCCCTAAAAACTGCTGTACCGCTTGGATCGTTACCAAACTGCGCGTGCACGTATCGCTTAATCCAGTCAGGATTTGCACTTCGCGCGAGACGTTCATAGTAGACCCTACCCTGTGCCAGCCGAACCGGATCGTCGACGTCGAGCTTCATCGTTGCTGCGGTCTGCGTCAGCCATGCTAGGTTCTCGGCGTACTCTTCGAGGCCGCCGGGCTGGATGTAAATCTCCCAGTCCTTGGGCTGCTCGATATCCATGAACTTGTGCCAGTCGGAGCCTTCCGACGGCATGTTCGTGTCGGCTATAATTCCGAACCAGCTCGGAGTACCGCGAGCGCCAGATGGATATCGCCCGCATCGACCGGCGATACCAGCGACAAGATTAACATCCATTTCGATACATTCAGACATCCACGCGCCGGTAAGCTGCATGGAGAGTAGCCGCCGCTGGTCCTCTGCGTCTTCCAGTGGGAGCAGTAGCCACTCTGACACGACGTCCGCGAATTCGATGATGACGACATTGTCCTGCACCTTGTAACGGGCGACACCGCCCAGCCAGCTCATGATATCTTTGAGGACGGTGTCCTTCAGCTGCTTGAGCGTCTGCCGGACAACGGCGAAGCGCGTGTAGCGGTAGCCGTCGGGCGCGCGGTCCTGTTCGAGGGCCTTCCGGAATAACTCGAAGATGCAGCCGGTGGTCTTTCCGGAGCCGACGGGGCCGGCGATCAAGCGCCCGAAGCTGGCGCTCTTCATGAAGGCTGCGACTGTGGGCGGCGCGTCGAACTTAATTGGCTGGAGAAGCATCGATGCTTTCTTCGAATGACTGCTGGAGGGGTGGGGCGTTGACCACTGCGGGCTCGTGCTCAATTACCTGCGGGGGTAACTGCTTGTCGTAGACCAGCTTGTTGTCAGCGCCAAGGTTGATGATCACTTGGACCCGGTCGCCGGGGTGCCCCTGCTGCGGGGCCTCGGTCTGGCCCAGCCGGGCCCACTTCGACGCCAATTCCAGCGCCTTCACCTTCCCCATCAAATTCTCTTCACGGTCGTTCAGACGGGCGTAAAGCTCAGGCAGGAACTCCTCGATCAGGGATGCGGACTTGACGCGGACCCGGTCTTCGGCGTTATCGATATTGGCCCACGAGCGCAGTTCGGCCTCGAGGATGCGGTTGAAATGGGGGAGCTTGGAAACCTCCTCGAACTCGCGCTGGGTGAGATCGTTGGCAAACAGGATGTCCGGGAGGTCCTTCATCCCCATTGCAATTCCGCGCGCGAGCTTTACAAGCTTCACGTCGTCGTACACACTGGACGGGATCGTCGGGTAGTCCGCAGGCATTGACATGTCGCCCATTGGGTGGGGCCTTTCAGTTGTAAGTTCGCTCTGAATAGCATATAGGCGAAGAATGGTCGATCCACTATCGCAAAACACAATGCTGCGGGTCATCCCCGGGGGCGCGCTCGACAAGATCGAAGCGCGGCAGCTGCAGGACAAGCGAAAGGCCGAGGAAGAGCTGAAGCTCTCTCAGGTCGCCACGACCAATCTCGCCGGCTACATTCGCACCCAGTTCGAGATGATGAAGAACCATCGGAACAGCCAAAGCGGCTGGTCTGAGCGGCTCTCAGAAGCGCTCCGCACCTTCAACGGCGTTTACAGTGCGGACAAGTTGGCCGAGATCAAGAGGTTCGGGGGCTCCGAAATTTACGCGCGCATCAGCGCCGCCAAATGCCGCGGCGCGTCGAGCCTCCTCCGCGACGTCTACCTCCAGTCCGACCGCCCGTGGGGCTTGGACCCGGGCCCCGACCCGGCCATCCCGCCGAACATCATGCAGTCGATCCAGCAGTTGTTGAAGGTCGAAGTCGCCACGATGGAGCAGGGCGGACAGCAGGTCGACCCGACCGCGATGCGGGACCGGCTGAACATGTTGATGACCGCCGCACGACAGGCGGCAAAGAAGAAATCTGCGGCGCAGGCAAAGATCGCGGAGGACAAGATCGATGAATATTTGGTCGAAGGCGGCTTCTATAAAGCGCTGGCCGAGTTCATTGCGGACCTTCCCATCTTCCCCTTCGCTTGCATCAAAGGTCCAGTCGTCCGAATTGTTCCTTCTCTTAATTGGGAGAACGGAACTGCGATCAGCACTCCCCGCCCGCGGATGTTCTGGGAACGCGTATCGCCATTCGACATTTGGTGGACCCCGGGCGCAGGCGATATCGAGAATGCCTCGATCATCGAAAGAAGCCGTCTATCGCGTGCCGACCTGAACGATTTGCTGGATTTGCCCGGCTACGATCAGGCCGAGATACGGGCGGTGCTCGACGAGTATGGCCGCGGCGGGTTGAGCGACAATTGGGACGCCACCGACAGCGAGCGCGCGGTAAACGAGAGCCGCGAAAACCCGCTGATGAACCATTCGGGCATGATTACGTGCCTCGAGTTCAACGGCAATGTCCAAGGCCGGATGCTCCTCGAGCAGGGTATGGACGCGAAGTATATCCCCGACGGGCTGCGCGACTACATGGTGCAGGCGTGGCTTATTGGCCAACACGTCATCAAGGTTCAGCTCTCGCCGTCGCCGCGGAAGCGCCACAACTATTTCATCACCAGCTTCGAGAAGATGCCGGGTACCCCCGTAGGTAACGGCCTCACCGACATTATCGCCGACCTCCAAGAGGGTGCGAACAGCACGTTGCGGGCGCTGATGAATAACATGGCCATCGCCTCAGGGCCTCAGGTCATGGTCAACGACAGCAAGCTGGCCGCCGGCGAGGACGCCGACGACATGTACCCGTGGAAGCGCTGGCATTTTGAGGACGATCCGATCAACGGGACGTCGCAGGTGCCGATCAGCTTCTTCCAGCCGAACAGCATCGCTCAAGAGTTGCTGGCCGTTTACGACAAGATCAACGGCATGGCCGACGACATGAGCGCGATCCCGCGGTACCTGCAGGGGCAGAGCGCCGGCGGCGCGGGGCGTACGTCCTCGGGCCTTGCCATGCTCATGGGCAACGCATCGAAAATCCTTCAGGCGGTCGCTGCCAACATTGACCGCGACGTGTTTGATCCGCTGCTGACGGCGCTCTACGATATCATCATGATGACGGACAACAGCGGGCTCCTCACGGGCGAGGAAAGCGTGCGGGTCATGGGTGTGACGGTCGCGATCCAGCGCGAGACGCAGCGCAGCCGACAGCTCGAGTTCTTGCAGATTACGGCGAACCCCATTGACACGGCCATCATGGGGCCGGAGGGGCGTGCGCAGGTCCTCAGGACTGTATCGGAAGGCATCGGCATGCCGGGGGCGGAGATCGTGCCGTCGGACGACGTGCTCAAGGAACGCCAGCAGGCGGCTCAGCAGCAGGCCGCGGCCGCAGCGGGGCAGGCTCAAGGCAATCAGGCACCGAAAGGTGGAAACGTCACTGGAGACGCGGGCCCGCGGGTCAACATCACCGGTGGTCCCCAATAACAGGAGAGAGCAAATATGTCAGGCAAGTCCAAGGTTATCAGCTCGAGCAAGCCGGCGTTCGCCAAGGGCGGCTCCGGCAAGATGTTCGGCAAGCAGAGCGTCGGCACCAAGACCCCGGGCGTTTCCGGGAAGGCTGACAAGGGCGGCGGGGCCAAGTTCATCAAGGGCGGCTCCGGCAAGATGTTCGGCAAGCAGACCGCCGGTACCCGCGTCCCCGGCAAGTCGGGCAAGTAAGGCGGGCGTCATGACGAAGAACCCGTTCAAAGGTAAGCAGGCCCCCGCCTTCGGTAAGGGCGGCAAAGGCGGCAAGGCGTCGGAGATGAAGAAATTTCCGGCCAAGAAGGGCGGCATGTCCGGCGACAAGCCCGGTGCCCGCAAGGCCTTGTCGAAGGACAAGTGCTGACATGGCAACCACGAAGTCGAAGTCCACATTGATGATCGGCGGCGGCAAGAAAATGCCGAAGGCCAAACTTGGGGCTTCGACTTCGGGGGCTAAATCGCCGCTGCTGAAAGGCGTAAAGCAGAACACGGGTAAAGGATCGCAGGTGGCTTTCGACGGCGCGATACCTAGTTTTGGGCAGACCGGCCTTACAGGTGAGACGTGAAGATTACGCACCACGCGGGCAAGGGCGGCCAACGAATTTTTCCGGGGCGCGGCGCGCTTAACGATATCGTTAAGAAGCGACCCTCCATCAACAACTACGCCAAGGCTGCGCCGAATGTCGTGAGGAACGGCCCGAACGTAGTGGGTAAGAAGCCGTGACAGTCACGCCTCCGAAACCCAAGGACGAGCTCCAAGCTGTTGCCGCCCGCTTGTCGAGGGCCGCGCCGGAAGCTTGGGCGGCGTTCATCAAGGCCTTCGAAGTGTACACGGACGAAGCTCGCGACGCCTGTGTACAAGCGCCGGCCGACAAGGTACTAAAAGCGCAGGGACGGGCACAGCAATGCGTTGACCTCTCCTCCCTGTTCACCACAGCAATCAAACAGCAATAGGAGACTTCAACTATGGGTACGAATAACCCCTACCTGCCGGACGGTGTTCGTTCGGACGAGGCTGCGATCCAGTACCTCGCGATGATGGTAAACGCCTTGCAGGGCGAAACCTATACGGCCAAGACCGGCGCAGGCCCAATCGCCCTCACCGCCACCGAAATGGTAGGCGGTGTGGTGGAGCACAGCGGCCAGACCGGTGCTGTGTCGTTCACCACCGCCACTGCCGCAGCGATCATCGCCCGCATGGTGGCGTTGGACGCCAACGCCGGCGTTGGTTCGAAGACGGACTTCGCCATCGTGAACAACAACACGTCGTCCGGTGCCATCACGCTGAGCACTGGCGACGGCGGTAACGTCACCGTCGTTGGCCCGGTAACCGCGATTGGCGCGGCGAACCGCTACCAGATCGAAATCCTGACCGCGACCACGGTGTCCGTCACCAAGATCGCTTAACGACTTGACACGAGGCGCATGCCTCTGTCTGATCGAAGCGCCCCAACGGGCGTTTCCTCCCTACTTACCCCGGGGCTCACACCCCGGGGTTTTTTCTAACCGCTGGCCTAACACCCAGCCGAACCGTCCGCACCGCCTAGCCGTGCCGACAAGGAGAATAGAATGGCCACCAAAGTATCCGACCTGAGAGGTAACAACCGCCCCGTCGATCCGGACGTCGTGATCCCCGAAGCAGTCAAGCGAGCAGCAGCCGCGGCCGAAGCCGCCCAGCGCGCAGCGTATCCCGATCAGGTGCAACCCGAGCCCAAGATGGCCTCGCCGACCACCAACAAAGACGGCATCACCATCGTTGATCCGCCGGCGACGCCGCCAGCAGAACCTCAACCCCAGCCTACTGCGCAGCCGACCCCGACGCCGCCGGTTACCCCCACGGGTAACGAGGACAGTACTTGGGAGCAGCGGTATCGGTCCGCAGAAGGACGACGCGTAAAGCTCGAGCAGCAGCTTGCTGCCGCGGTCGACCGCATGGGCGCTCTGGAGCAGATGCTTCAGGACATGAAGAACGCGCCACCGCCTGTTGCCCCAGTAACACACTCGAAACTGATCACCTCGGAAGAGGAAGAGCAGTTCGGTACCGAGATGTTGGACGTCATGGGCCGGCGCGCGCGGGAGATCGTCTCCCCTGAAGTCGCCGAACTCAAGGCTACGGTGGCCCGGCTGGAAGGCATGCTCAACGGAACTGTGCGCCAAACCAAGCTGACCGCGCAGCAGGCGATGCACGCCAAGCTTACGGAGGCGGTGCCGAACTGGCAGGACATAAACCAGCTCGACGCATTCAAAGCGTGGTTGGCCTTGCCAGATCAATATTCTGGTGCTACTCGTCACAGCATGCTTTTGTCAGCGTACGCGGAGAACGACACTCCCCGTGTTCTGGCTTTCTTCCGAGGCTTCATTTCTGAATTGGCTGCTACGACCCCCGCCGACGAATTGGTCCCTGCACCGGCCGCTACTCAACAGCCGCCGAAACCGGGACTGGAAAGTCTAGCGGCACCGGGCAGAGCCAGAACTCCGGCGCAGACCAACGCCCCGGCTGAGAAGCAGATCATCACCCCCGACGACGTCAACGCTTTCTATGCCGCGAAGCGGCGTGGCGAGTACGCTGGTCGCGAAGAAGAGTTCAACGCCTTGGAGCAAGAACTTTTCAAAGCACAGCGCGAGGGACGTGTTCGGCCTCGATAAACTCAATCTCTCAGCACAAAGGGCTCAAGCGCTATGGCGTTTCCTGTCGCATCAGGGGTCACCACCCCTCCGATCTACCCCGCTGGTTCGGCGGGCAACGGCCTCTCCGGCACCGGCTACATCCCGGAAATCTGGAGCGGCAAGCTCATCGAGAAGTTCTACGCGTCCACTGTTCTGGCCGCGATCTCGAACACCGACTACGAAGGCGAAATCAAGGGTCACGGCGACAAGGTGAATATCCGCACCAAGCCGACCATCACGATCCGTGCCTACCTCGCCGACGCAGCGCTGGAGCTGGAGCGCCCGCAGGGCAACAAGGTCGTCCTGAACATCGATCAGGGCAACTACTTCAACACCATTCTCGACGACGTGATGAAGGTTCA
>OFSE01000569.1_pt1 | contig 10645 bp, 13 predicted proteins | sample 1543261 | NCBI WGS metagenome assembly OFSE01 (sample SAMN07774225, study PRJEB24372) | wastewater metagenome | isolation source: Exp Tend VB 50WW | collected 2016-02 | reverse complement strand
TGACAGCGTTGCGCTTGCGGTTGCAGCGCTTTGAATGGCCGCGCTCAGTGATGCGCTTGCTGTTCTGTCGGCGCGGATCGCTGCGGCAATACTGGCGGTAGCGGATTGGGCGGTGACGCCGGTCCAGAACAACGGGATAGTTTCCGGGGCGAATACCTGCCACGGATTTCTCGTGAGCGATTTATGCTCGGCAGCGGACAGCATGCGGTCAAAAACGAGAACAAGATAAACGGTCCCGTCTATATTTCTGGCGTTATCTGTCCCGCGATTGCCTATATAAAATGCGCCGGTCGAATTGGCCGTGCCTGTTGGAACACTATCCAAAGAGGCAAATGCGTAGCGAGTTCCAGCAATATAAAGTTCTGGCTGGTTGCTTGGGCTAGAAGCATCAAAAGATACTGAATACGATGTGATTTTGCCAAACTGGTTTGATACGCTATTGGGATCAACCGTTAGGGCTGAACGCGGTCCACCCGAGAACGATCGGTAATATATCAAGCCGCCATTGCCCGCATTGCTTACGTAGAAAAGCTCTTGGGTTAACGTTGTTCCATCAATAAACCGCCCGAAATTGCCGCCTCCCCACCCGTTAAGCTTTGCCAATACGAAATAAGTTCTCGGCCCTTGCGTGCCGACAATATCTGTCAGGACTTTATCTGTGGTTCCCGCGCCGTCAGTTGAGCCGAATCCGCGACCGGTGCCGATACTGCTTCTTTGTAATTTTGTGCCGGTGGCGGTGTATAGCTTGCCTTTGACGGCTTCGGCACACGTATCTAACCGGATAACGCTAGACAGGCTCCGGGTTATCGGGTTTGCAAAATCGATCTTGACCGCGGGTTGTGGCTGCCTGCCGCGAACACGGCGGATTAACTGGGCCGGCATTTAAGTCGGCATGTACGAAAATGGTGTTATCTTTACGGTCAGTGGGTTGCTTGAATAGCTGGCTTGCTGGCCGCAGTTGTTGACGACAAAAAAACGGGCTTTTTGAACACCTTCCAAGCTAATTACCATCGGCTTGATATTGGCCACGTCCTGATTGTCAATAGTCCATGCGCCAACCCACTTGGCGAGGTAGGTGATGTCGGATGCGCCCGGCTCCGGCGTTTCGTCGCTCGTCCCGTCGATATCGTCCTGAATCATATACAGGTCGAACGTGCCCCCCGCAGTCGGTGCTGCGGCGAATGTGTCAGGTATTCCGAGGACTGCACGCGCCCACGGATACAATGTGGTCGAGTTGTCCAACTGCGTGTTGGTCAGCCCGGTCAGCCCGGTGTATGTGTTCGCGCCGCTCGCCAGCGCGGCAGCGAGTGATATCACTGTCGTCGGGCTACCAAATACCATTTTCAGCTCATTAGCCATTTCAGAACCTGTTCAGCGCGTTCGAAATATCGCCGATCCCGATATTGCCGGGAAAGTTAAGCTTCCACGCTGAAATGGTGTTTTCCGTTGCAGTCGTGCCACCCAGATACTTCTCGCCATTCGTTGCGGGGCGCGTGCATTTGGTAAGGATAGCTTTGCTGTCCGTCGTTCCCCATGTGTCAGTCACTGCTTTGCGAAATTTCTGCCTGCCGAAATTGATCGGGGCGAAGTCAAGCATAAGACGCCACGCCTCGCGCTTGCCAGCAACAAGCCCGTCGAACTTGGTCACGTCTGTGACCTCGAACATATCAACGCCGGTCATTGCAGGATTCCAAGCGTCCTGTGCGGAGTCGGAGTTGATCCATTGCTCCATTGCCACATCGTTGCGGATAGCGAGAGCGTCAACGCACGCCTGGTTGGTTTCAGCGCGAATCGCTGCGGCGAGGGTTTGGAGTTGTGCATCAAGCATGGTTATCCCTTTCGGTGGTCGTTGTCATTTCTGTAAAATTCGTCGAAGTCCAGCCGGTAAGGCGGCTCTGGTGGCTTTGGATTCCAGTATTCCATGGCCAGCGCGAACATGATGCAGACCGCTGCGCCGACACAGACGACGACTATGACGATCCACCACAGGTTGTGCATGACGGTGAAAAACTCAACCGCGTGAGTCATGGCAGAATGTCTTGCGCCATCACGATGACGCTGTTGCCCTGTTGGTAGACATAAACGCCATCAAGCTCGGCGACCAGCCAGCAAATTTGTTGCGAATCGCCGCTGCCAACGCCCTTGACAGCGCGGCGCTTGAACATTCGGCCTCCGCCCATCAGGGTGACGGTAATTTTTCCGTCAGTGCCGTGAAGGTTGCCAGCTTCGTCAACGGCGATCTCGTGGACTTGGCTATTCATGCGGTGCTATACCTCATCCCAGGATATCGTCAACGTCTCGCTAGGCGTAATTCCGCCACTTGCCGTAGTGCCAACGGTCAGCATCATCACCAGATGATCGGCCTTTTCTCCGGTGCTGGTGTATGGGCCGGCCCCGAGCGTGAGCGGCGAACCTGAGGTATAGCTGAAGGCGTTTGTGTACCCGGCTGTGCCGGTAGCCTCTGCTGGTGTCGCGTAGGCAGTAACCGCCTTGGCGTATAGGGTGACATCAGTGCCGAGGCCGTTTCCGCCGTCCATGTAGGCTTTGACGTTCGTGATTTCGGTATAGGTGCCACCCGACACGTTGAAACGCAGCCACTTTTCGAAGCTGTAATCCACGCCAGCGCCTGGCTTGACCATGGGATTGCTTGTGTCCACGGTTGCGTTGTCCGCGTTCTTGAATCGAATGCTCCCGCTTGTCTTGTCGGTAGTGGTCGGACCAGCGCCGTTTTTTTCTAAGATTTGAACTGTTGCAGCCATGGGTTGTTCCTTTATGCGTCGGTTTCTATTTGCACGCTAGTAGCGATGTCGCCGGCCTTGTCGCGCAGGATTTCGGTTGTAGTCTTTCTGATCGGAAGCGAAGTGATTGCGACTTCAGAAACTGCCGGCATGATCGCCTCTACCTGTACCTCAACATTCGGCGCGGCAACGTTGGTGGTCGGCGCGAAGTTGATAACAGGCTCCCGCTGTTCGCGTTCGTGGATCTCGTTGACGATGTTGTTGACCGGCGCCTCAGCGGGCTGCACGGTGATTTCGTTCCTGACGGCAGGCGTCGTCACATTGACCGCGCCCTGGTGGACGTGTATCTGCGGCTGGCTGGCGACGGCGGCATCGCGGCGCAACTCTGCAGCGCGAACATTTCCGGCGGCTATGGCCTTGGCGGCAAGGACTTCCGGAGCGTCTTCTGCGGCCGGCTTCGGCTCCGGAGTTTCGTCCAGACCGGCATCCATCATCGCGACGTGTTCGGCTGCGAGTTCGTCAAGGATGTCGTCAAATTCTTCACCCTGTTCGCTGGCGAGGCGGGTGCGGCTTGTCAATCCGGCTTCCAGCATCTTGAGGTTGCCTTCGGCCTCTTTGAGCGGATCGACCCACGACCAGCGGCGCCCCTGAAAACGCGATGCACTGCGAAATTTCTCGAAGCGGTCGGCGGGAATGGCCTTGCCGGATACCGGAAATGTGATATTCCCTGAAAGCAGGTTGAGCGCCAGCCAGTCTTCGTATAGCGGCTGCATGAAGCTGGAAATAAGCCAGTCCTGCGCGATCATCCATGTTTCGCGTTCGGCGAGTTCCGCAATTCTGGCCGACGAATAGTTCACATCGGTCATGTCGCCTGTAAGATTGTGCGCCGCGACATCCATGCCGGCGGCAAGCCCCCGCAGACACGCCTTTAGGAACGACTCAAAGTTCTGGTGCGGGTATTCCGGGTTCCAACTGTTCAGCGTGTAGCCCGGCGGCAGTTCGAACATTTCGCCGGCTTCGGCCTTGATTTGCGGCAATCCTCCGGAAACACCGTCAGCCAATCCGCCGCCAGGCCCCATGTCTGCGGAATCTTCCGAGCGTTCGAGCGTGGCAATCTTTGAGGCGCCGATATGCGCGGCGACAACAGCGGATTCCTCAAAGTTGTGGATAATCGATCCGCGCATGATGATAGCGTGGAACCATGTGATTCCTCTGACCTGCTCGGCGCGGTCGGCGGTGAACAAGTGATAGACCTCTCCTGCTGGCACGCGCTCGGCGCCTGGCCTTCCAGCAGAGTAGCTGTCGCCAGGGTGGCTGGTCTTGATGTGATAGGCAACTGCTCGCAGAGCGGAATCAATCTCGACACCCTGGCGAATCACGTTCCCGTTGTCGAGGCGCGCATTCAGCCCTTCATCAAGGCGGTCTGATTCCAGCAGCTGCAGCGCCATTCCATAGGGGAGCGAGCGATTGCGAACAACACGTATGATTGCCTCGCCGTCACGAGCAACGCCCTTCACTGTGGTGCGCAGCAGGCTGTATAGCGTCTTGTGGCGCCCTGACAGGTCGCAGGTGCGGCCCCATTTGTCCCAATGGCCCTCGATTGTTTCGTTCGCCGCCTTGTCGAGCGTTGTCGGCTTGTTCGGGTCACGCTGATCGCGCATGGCCCTGACTTGTAGCCGGGGATTCTGGCGCCCGACGATGTTTGTGGCGCACAGCGTCAGGAATCGCTTCCCGTGTTCGTTGTTGGCCGCCAGGTGGCGGGCGCGGGCGCGCAACACGGGCAAGGCGCCGTCGAGGTCGGCATTTACCGATCCGGACCAGCTTGCAAGCGACGACGTGAGGCGGTTGATTGCCCCGCCAGCGAAGCCATTGGTTCCGCCATTGCCATAGGTCGCAGCGTATGGGTCACGCTTGCCGGTCAATGCGCGCCAGGCGGCGCTCATGCGATCAGTGAGCTTCATATTCTGAACTGTATCCTGCGTCCGCCGCCGAGTCCGTTGGCGAGCGCGGCAGCGGCGTCTTCGGCGGCGACTTCGGCCTTGTAGGTCTGCCGCAATTTCAGCAGGTCGGTGATCGGGATGTACTGCATTTCTCGACCGGCGATTGCGTAACGTGCAACGCCCTGGTCGCGTGACTCAATCCATGCCTCGATTGCCGCCAGCGTCTTGCGCGCGTGGCTGCGGTCATCAAGCGCCGTCGTGGCTGTGCCGATCCGATAGTCTGGATTGATGACGGCAACGCCTGTGTCAACGGTGTATTTCTCGCTGGTGCCACCTTCGACCCAGGCGATCCAACTATATGTGCCAGCGGCGTAAGCAGAACTTGTCGCGGCGGTTACTGTGATGGAATACTCGTCTCCGGTTTCGTCTGCGGTGATTTCAAAGCCAGCCGTCGGCGACTTGAAGCGGTACTTCAGGTCCCACGCACTTGCCGGATAGTCTGGCAGGGACTTGGTCCACTTCCATGTATCTCCGGCGCGCAGCGTGGTCGGTTCAATGTCGGGAATGTCTACGGCCACGGTGTCCTCGCGAGTTGTGCGGGCGAGGATGCCGCTTTGTTGGCTTTGCGTTAAGGCAAAAAGTGGCGTCTAGCCCTTTGGCAAAAGCAACAAATAACCCTGGTCCCTGACAATCGTATAGGCGTTGTGCGTTTCAGAAAACAAGTAGCGCATCCAGTCGGCGCCGTTTTCGGTAGGTTCTCCCGGCGTGCCTTCCGGCAGCGGTCCGTCTTCCCAGTCCCCTGTTTCGTAAATTCGCAGATCGTCGATGATGATAACGTCAAGCCCGGCGCGGTTCCTGCGGATTTGTTCCAGTTCCCTGCCTAGCGGCAGGCGGACAGTTTCCGGCATGGCGTCGCCGTAGTCTTTCAGGCCAAATCCGGCGCCTGGATAGTGCGCGTCAAGCCAGAACAGCGCAGGCGGCAGGTCCAGTTTTGACGCCATTTGCATGAACAGCCCGGAATCTGCCCGGACGATCATCACACGCGGGTCTTCGTTGAAGCGGCAGCAGGCGCCAGCGGCCAACAGCGGCTCAATCTCGCAGGACATCAGGTGCAGGAATTCAGGACGCGCCGCAGCATAGGCCAGCGAGTCTCCGCGTGCCGTTCCGGTTTCGATGAATGTTTGCAGGTTGTTTTTCTCGATAAATTCGTCAATGCGAAAACGCATGAGGCTTCCCATGTCTATCTCCCGTTCTTTAGGCGACTGATCGTGCGCACCGGAATACCTGTGGCGCGGCTCATATCCCTCTGTGTCATCGTGTCAGTTGCGGTACCGAGCGAGGACAGGCGCATCTGTCCGGCGAGCTTTGGCAACTTGGGGATGTATTGCCGCTCGCCTCCGTGCAGGTGATGAAACTCGAAAGACACTTCGCGGACAACCGGGTCCGGCAATTCGACACCATGCCGGCGCAGCATGGCGATTATTTCATGGATCATTGCGGTTTCTCCTTGCTCAATGATTGAACATTCCGGACCGCCCGACTCTGCCAAGCCTGCGAATTGCCGGCCCTGTCGGCACGGCCTCTTTCCCTGCCTCGATGGCCGCACGCATGCGCAAGTCGATACCTGAGAGGCGCAGTGCGGCTAATGCGTACTTCCAGCAGTCCAGAGCCTCGTTGCGCGGTCGGATTTGCTGCCACTCGGCATAGGGGCGAGTGCCGCGCATCTTGGTGACGAGTTTTTCGGCTGTTAGCTGCGCGAAATACTCGTCATCGAAGCTGGCGTCGTTCGGGAAATGGATATACGCCGGGCCAGGCGCGGTGATTTTGAGGCGCGAATAGATCAGCGCTTTAGCCTGATCGTCTCCGACGAGGTGCACCATGATTCCCTTTTTTCGCTGGCGTCTTAATCGCATGCGGCGCGTTTTTTCGTCTTCGACAAGCGGCACGCCTGGCCCGGCCCTGCCCTTGACGGCTAGCGCCCATCGCCGCTTTTCAACGTAGGCGTAAACCATGCTGGTGTTGTATCCGGAGTCGATTGCCACAGCCTGCGGCCCCCAGTGCTGCAACTCATCATCGAGCATTTGCCATACTGCTGGCTGTGCTGTGTCGCCTGGAAGGATGCGGTGCTCAAGCGTCCACGCTTCTTCACCGACACCCCAATCGACAACGGTGCATTCCAGTCGATCTTTCTGCACGTCGACGCCAGCGGTGCGCACGAGTTGGCGCGGCAGTTCCTCGTAGTCTTCCAGTCGCGTCAGCAATCCTGTCGGGTCGACTTGATCGCCATGCTCTTCCCAACATTCGCCCAAATGCGTGTTGACGAAGGTGCGCAGGGTTCCGGGCGACTTGACGGCCGACTGCCATTCCTCGACAAGATCGCGCCACGATGGTCCGAGGCCGATCGGCGCATAGAGTGCGCTGATGTGATAGCCGCGTGAGCTGCGCTCTGGATTAGTGGCAATCCAGCGCCCGTCCCGTAGCATCGTCGGCTTCTGGTGTTCGTGGATCGATTGCGCGCAATTGGCGCAGACGTACCATGCGTCGAGGCCAGAAGAGTCGCTGGTCCACTTTATGCCGTGCGCAGCTTCCGCGCCACCCCATTCGAGCGGCTGGTAGTGTCCGCAATGCGGACAGGGCACATGATAGCGACGCTGATCCGTTTCCGCATGGCCGCGCTCAATCATGCTCTCGCCCTTGACGGTAGGCGTGCTGATAAATAGCCGCTTCGCCCGGGCGAATGCCTTGGTACGCCCTTTCGCAAGCGCAACCGGGTCGCCCTCTGCGCCGATTTCAGGCGGAAAGCGGTCGAGATCGTCCATGATCAAGTAACGCACTGAGCGTTGCGCGTAGCTGTTCGGCGAGTTTCCGCCGGCGAGGAACAGGACGCCACCAGGGAAATCGATCATGTCTTTGCTGTTGGCCGCGTCTCGTGAGCGCTGGCCGCCGAGCAGATCGCGGATAACCGGCGTCTCCTGAATCAGCGGGTTAAGTTTCTGCGCTTTCCACGCGTCTCTGCTGTCAAGTGTCGGCATCAACACCATGACAGGCGCCGGAGCATGATCCATGCAGTAGCCCAAAAAGTTGACGGTTGCCTCTGTCACGCCAACCTGAGACGACTTCATCACCCAGATATCGGTTACTCGACTTGATGCCGACAGGCAATCCATGATTTCGCGCAATATCGGATTGCGTGCGGTGCGCCATCTGCCGCGCTCTCCTGCCTGCTTTCCGGATAGCTCGCGGTGCTCGTCAGCCCACTGCGATACCGTCAGCGCGCGGCGCGGCTTGACGGCCGCGGCGCAGACTTCAAGGCAGTGGGCGAGGGTTTTTGTCATTATTCGGCGTTGACCGCAGCGGTTTCGTCGAACGATTTTCCGGTAACGGAATGGACCGCCTGCTTTCCGGTGTATTGCTGCCAACGACGGACGGCGACGTCGACGTAGTTCGGCGATAGTTCCATCGCGTAGCAGCGGCGGCCGGTTTGTTCGGCGGCGATGATCTGAGAACCGCTTCCGCTGAACGGCTCGAACATTATTTCGCCTGGCTTCGTGTGGTTTTCGATAGGAGGATTCCACAGGTCGACCGGCTTCGCAGTCGGGTGGTCTTTGCTGGTCTCGCGCCCAACAGCCCACAGCGTCGTCTGATTGCGCGGCCCGTAGAACGGCGGGCGGTTTCCGCGTCGCCACCCGTAGAAGCACAGTTCATGCTGCCAGTGATAGTCGCCACGCCCAAACACCATGGACGGCTTTTCCCAGATGATTTGCCGGTGAATCAAAATATCAGCAGCAGCAGCAGCAGCAGCAAAGAACGTGCCTTGTGTGAGCATCGGATGCCACAGATAAAACGCGCAGTTTTCGTTCAGCGAAGGCAATGCGGCTCGGATCTGCGCCTCGAGAAACGCCTGCAGCTTTTCGCCATCGAGGTCGTCGTTTTCAATATCTGCGTGTGAAACCGACTGGCCTTTGCTTTTCGCATTGGCGACGTATGCTATCCCATAAGGGGGATCTGTTTGCATCAGCGCGGCCTTCTGGCCATTCATAAGCAGCGCCACGTCGGCAGCGACGGTCGAATCCCCGCACATAATTCGGTGCTTCCCAAGCAACCATACGTCGCCCGGCTTGGTGATCGCTTCGGCCTGCACCGGCGGCGTTTCGTCTGCGTCTGTCTCGCCTTCCGGAGTGGCGTCGAGTTCGGCCAGCAGTTCGTTAATGTCGCCGAGAGCAAAACCTGTCAATTCAAGATCGAATCCCATGCCTTGCAGGTCTTGAAATTCAAGCGCCAGCATTTCGTCATCCCACCCGGCATTCAGCGCCAGCTTGTTGTCGGCGATGATATACGCCCGCCGCTGTGCCTCGCTCAGATGTGCAAGTCGGATGCACGGAACTTCTTCCATTCCAAGTTTCCGCGCTCCCATAACCCGCCCATGGCCGGCGATGATCCCGCCGTCGCCATCGATCAGCACCGGGTTGGTGAATCCGAACTCCCGAATTGACCCGGCAATCTGCGCAACCTGTTCCTCGCTGTGCGTCCTGGCGTTCCGCGCGTATGGGATCAGGCTTTCAATTGGTACACTTTCAATCTGCATCTTTACCCTTCCTTGATAACGGTTCGTTTCTGTCGTTCGATGGCCTGGCCAATGTCCAGCAAGACAGTGCGACACGCATCTGTAAGCAGTGCCTGGACTTCGTGGATGTCGGATACTGCGCAAAGAATCGGAGCTTGCTGATCTGGAAATACGTCCATCAATGAGCGCACTTGAGCGCCGACAAATCGCAGCACAGAATCGACATCATCACGCGGGATCAGGTTGCCAATAAGCGTTTCATATTCGGCTTTTGCGGTGAGGGCTGCATATTTTTCCTTTACTGCGCGAGCGGCTTGGTAGTTGCTTCCAATCTTGTCAATTCCGGAATCAGATGCGCCGATGCTTGCGCGATTACGCGCGTGCCTTGCAGCAACATCCGGACGGCCTCCACCAGTTTCTTCGATTCGCTTGAGAGATTCCGATACCTTTACCCTGGCAGACCTTCCAGTCCCTTCGAGAATCAAGCGGCCATCATGCAATAGCTGCGTCACATAACTTGGAGACTGCCCGATTCTCGTTGCAAACTCGCGTTTGCTAACCAGTTCCGTCATTTCGCTGTGCTAACAGCCTGCCGCCAAGCGCGCCGGAATTCTTCATCGAATCGCCGGTCGACAATTTCTTTTCCAGTTCCATAGAAATCGTAAACCGCGTTGTAAACAGGGCGCCTGACAAACATCAGAATTGGAGCAAGCGTGCGCCCAGGCGCTTCCTGCCATATTCCGGGGTAAAGCTTGGATTTACGATCATTTACGGGAACAACAAAATACTGGCGCTGCTGCTTGGCTGCCTTCGCCCGATATTTATCCGTTGCATTCATTCTTTTTGAATTCAGCGCAGAATTTCCAAATGTCCGAAAATAACTGAGGATCTGAACGATCTGGCCACGGCTCATGTTTCCGTATGCATCTAGTTTCGCTTCCTTTCCGGGCACTGTGTACAAACCAGCCGGGAGAATTCCTGCGGTGCGGAGCATATATTCTGATCGTTTGTAATTGCGCGGAGTGCGGCCAGACTTTCCGAGATTTGGCGCCAGATATTCGGATGCCGGCACGCCTCTGCTTCTGTCTTTTAGTCCAATAGTCGCTGTCAGGTTGTTTTTATTCGAGCGAATAACGTAGGTGGCTTTAACTGTCTGCGCCTTTGGCTTGTCAAACTTTGAACCAATCGTTTTCCGTTGCTCATCGTCGATAGACTTGGCGACTGCGTTTATTGCCAGGCTTGTAGCGAATGGGATTTGGCGCGATTGGCCAGAAATCATCGCTTTAGCGACGTCCATACCTTTTATGCTCACGCTGATTTGCATTTAATTCCCGCCTAAAACCCGCAAATTTTCAGTATGTGGAAAACCCACAGCCTAGAAATATCATGCGCTCGAATTGACC
>OFSE01000567.1_pt1 | contig 10649 bp, 23 predicted proteins | sample 1543261 | NCBI WGS metagenome assembly OFSE01 (sample SAMN07774225, study PRJEB24372) | wastewater metagenome | isolation source: Exp Tend VB 50WW | collected 2016-02 | reverse complement strand
GATTTAATAGCCGGTCCTAGGCTCGCTTCTGTCTTCGCTCGGTTGAATCGATGCGCCTGGACCGTTTTATCGTACGTAAGACCGCTTCCATAAGCCGCGTAGATGTCGCGCTCCATCTTATCCTTGAACGCGTGGCCTGAGGGCCTATAGCCGCACTCAGAGCATGACTCTACCCCGTCTCGTGTCCCTAGTTGGTGCCAGGTAGTTGACCCGCAGCTCTTACAGGCATATTTCGGCTTATCCTTACTGTCATCCGCTGCGATGCAATAGCCACATCTTCCATTCGGCCAGATACGAACAGGGTTCTTCCCCCCGTCCGTCTGGTAGCAGGTTATGCACTTCATGTCTCTATGAGTACAAATATTTTGATGTGTGTCAATAACAAAAAACAGACCCACTCGTTAAAGGTCTGTTTTTCGTAGGAGCCATTTCGTCCGTAGAGACGAGACAAAGTAGCAACTATTTCTAAGCCTTCTCGTGTAGGAACTTATGAAAAGTTATCACCCTAACGTCGAGGCTCTTTTATTGTTCCACAATACTTTATTTGTATGCAAGTTTAGACGAGGGGCGACGCTTCGTTTACCTCGATCCATACGTGCTGACCCCAACCCTTGTTGAAGTCTGACTTTACCATACGTCCATTTTTAGGCGTGAAGCTCACACCTTCGAGAAAGACCACTCTTCCCGAAAGAATATTCTTAACGGGTTTTCCAAAATCATCTAGTCCGTTTGCATCATCGCCTGGATGCCAGTACCCACGGTATGGGAGCGTTGCCCATTCTTTTACAAACTGCAGGAATTTGTAACCAACATTTGGGAATGACTTTGGAATTGGAATGTTCTTTTCTCGGTCGTAGAACTTTGTAACGTCAAAGTAGAGACGAGCGACCGCGTTATATGACATGCCTCGTACATACTTCCACCAACTAACCGGTTTATTGTTTTGCCCTTCGATGTGAAGGTGGGGGCCGGAACTCGCTCCGGACGAACCTAGAAGCCCGACGACTTCCCCACGCTTCACATACTGGCCGACTTTAACGTCTACACGAGACAAATGCGCGTAGTGGACGTAGCGGCTCATAGACTAGACGGTTGGTTCGACTGGCAACTCTGTAACAGGTGTCGAGACTGGAGCGAGACCATCAACTGTTTCGACGATAGCGTCTGGATCGCTAAACGAGACCTTGCTGTATGTATGTGCTGGATCTTCTGGGTTGCCGCCTTGAGCTGTGATATAAGCCGCGCGGAGAGGAGCGAACAGTTCGCGTGTTTCTGGTGAGTCGGTCAAACGAGCGTCTGGGTTGCCTTCTCCACGTTCCCAGGCTTCGAGGTTCATCTTGATGCCTTCGATGTTGCTAGCGGCGAGCTCAGAGCCTTCTGTGATATCGAGACCACGAAGCTCTGCATACTTCGCGATCATTTCCATTGAAACTACGGACATAGCGTATAAGGTAAAGAATTATAAAGTCATTGTGCCACGTATGTAGCATGTATTGTCAAATAGAAAAGGCCGCTTGGAGCAGGAAGCGGCCGAACCTGTTGTTTTAACACCGTGTCTTTCGTTTGCTCCGAAGAGCATGGCGCATCTTGCGATGTCGGCCAGTGGTTGGAGTTATCAGCCCTGTGAGGAGCCGAGGCGAGAGAGTTGCGCCCGATCCATGTTGGCCGGTGTCTCAGCGGTGAGTGAGGGGCGCAGGTCGATGTCCTTGAGACAGACCCGCATGATCCCTGTACCGTTGTGGCAGGCCACCTGGAACTCAGGCGAGTGGTATTGCACGAGCCGAAGTGCCGGAAGTCCGGCAGGTGTGAGCCCTTCGATTGCGAGCATCCCATGCCCCTTGACCTCGAACTTCATTACTGCCTCCGCAGAGAGTTGTGGTAGCGCCGACGAACTTGCCAGCGCCACAGACATGAGGGGACCAGACGAACCCACCACTTTTTGCGATTGACCGGCATTGAACCTCCTAGCGCGGATGGACGGCATCGAACCGTCAACCATGTTGTTGAGACCAACGGTATGGTCTGCCCGTCGCTACACCCGCTGTGGGTCTACAAGATTTCCGTTTGTTACCACGAATATATACGCGGTTGAGAGTGCTTGTAGTACCCACAGCGAGTGCTAATCAATCACGGGTAGTCCGGATGTATTAGCCCTCAAGCTGTACTTAACGCCTTCTGACGATATATCGTCTATCGTATTATACCATTTTCCCGCGAGGGGCTTAGCAGAGGAGTGATGCCCACCTCTTTCGAGATGATTCTTCTGCTAAGCCTTCCGCGAGGGGTGAACTAGTCACCCAGCGCGTGGTCGTCCTAGCCATTAGGCTAGTCTCCACCTCGTCGTTCGTCTGTGGCGCATGACAGGTGCGCTGTCTATACGGTCCTCAGGACGTGCGGGGTAGAATAGGACGATTAAAAGGGGATAACCTGACCGTTTTCGTCCTTCAACTGCTTCGCTTTGAACGTCAGCGAGAGGATAACCTTCCCAGTCTTAGTCGTCTTTTCATACGCGTTGACGTAGTACTCTTTCCCTTCGATCTTACAGGTGCCAGAGCGGACCTCGTATTCACCGTCTGTACCTTGCTTCTTCTGCACGTCCATAAAGATCGTCCCTGTAAAATCCTTTACTTCGTATGGCTTGTTTTGTGTAAGCCCTGCTTGCGTCAAGTCTGATTCGGTCATATGTGTCTATAAGTGGTTAAGGCGTCTTCGCGCGGTAGCAGTCGATGCAAGTCGGGTAAGGCCCTGTATGGGTCTTCTTACAGACGTTGCAAGTCTTAGCTACTGCGGCAGGAGCTAGCGCTACCGGTTTAGAGCTAGCGCTGTTCCCGTCATCGTCTTCGTCGGTTGAGAGACCGAGGATAGCCGAGAGGGCATAGCGCCGAGCGTACGTCAGAGCGCTGCCCTGAGTCTGTGGATCTGTTTTTGTAATGAGCAAATCCATCGTACCCTCTAGGGATTCCCCGGTCTCTGTCTCAATAAGAATCGTTTTGAGCTTTCCTCCCTCGAGCGGCATCTGCACGAACACGAGGTTGGCACTCTTCAGCGGCTCCTTAATTGCCTCAAGGATGGAATCTAGCGAGACATACTTGTTCTTGAAGTGAGGGTTGACCTTGTCTTTCGTCACCGACTCCATCTTTGCGTGGAAGACCGCTAGCGCTTTAGATATCGCTTTCATAGGTGAGTGTTTCAATATGTGTCATTAAACCTTGCAAACAGTCCTTAAACATCGTCTCTGTGATCTCGCCGCTTAGATACTGGGTATAGACCTCACGCATCAGCTTTTTCTTCTCGTAGATCGAATCTTGCTTCGCTGGATCAGTCGCTCGGTACATCGCTTTCGCTGATTCATTCCGGTAATGCTCGAAGTACGATTCGTGGTTAAAAACTGGGATGTGTACGCGGAGTGGCTGACCGTTTAGCGTAATCTCTGGGAGTGGATGTTCCGCGTTGATCTTTTCAATGGTGAGAGGGTGGCAGCGCATATTAGCGAAGGATAAAGGAGCAAGATGGACACACACCGTCGTATTCTCGACACTGACCACCGTTGATAATTACATGACAGTTCGTACACTCGTGTTCAATGCCTTTTGCGAGGTCTGCACCGCAGTTGGAGCAGGTATCGTGCGTGTGCATATTACTGGGTGGCACAAAGGCTAGCGAAGTCGGCAGCGTCCATCTCGTAGTGATCCCATTCAAGTTCGTCGAGACCGAGCATATAGCTGAGGTCATCCGTGGCTTGTTTGATCCCGAACGCTTCGAGGAGGTAGCGAGTAGCTGACATAAGGTGTGTGACTGAGTGGCTTATGTCTCTACTCTATGCTACCTAAGGAGTACTGTCAAATAGATCTGGGGATAACTATTCAACCTTATTTTTCTTACGGTAATTGGCCTGTAATTTCTCGATTTCCTTCTCGTCGATGTCCCAGTAGTAGCGAATCTTTTGGACTCCTTTAATCGTTCCTTTCAGCAAGTGACGGCGGATCGTCCCACGATCAACCCCAGCGTGTTCTGCAAAATCTTTCAGGTTCATAGGTTAGTTGATAGGTTTCCGAAAATAACAGGCGACACAGTAGCGTTCCTCGTGTGTCGTCTTCGGATACGTGATCCGTATACAGTCAGATAGTTTCGTAATCGTCTTCTTGCACGTCTCACACGTTGCATTCAGAACAGGAGCGGATAAAGTAGGTTTAGGCATACCCACAGTATGCCACATGTGGGGTATTATGTGTCAACCTCCCTCATCTCCGCTATTTTAGCGAGGACCATTGAGAGCGATCGACATTGGCCACGCCATTCTGCTGTCTCTTTACCATTAAACAGCTTCTCCGATGACAGTATCATCATGCTTTCAAAAATAAATTGTTTCTCTTTTAAGAACTCCTCAAGTTCTTTCAATGGGTCATTTGGCATATCAGTCCACCTTCTCAATGATTTTTTCTAGGAGGATTTGGGGGGTCATATCAAAGTTCTTTGCCGCAGTCTCCACACATCCAAGGCGTTCCAGCCATCGCTGGTTTACTCCTCGATCTGTGTAAGCAAGCGTCTTCTCTTTCTTTGTATATCCAGTGGCTTTCAAATGCCGCACTTGCAGCATCAGCCATACATAAAGCAGTCTTGGCGAAGACTTCGTAGAGTGTCATACCGGGAATAGTCGATTCGCTCGTAGTAAGCTTTTCGCTTAAGGCTGTTACCGCTGCTTTCATAAACTCGAAGTGTCGTTCTTTTGGGGTCATACTCTTATCATCCTTTATCTGAGTTAAGGGGCGGGGCTAGGACTTCTCGATTGCTTCCACAACTTCCTTCACTAGTGGGTTGTTCGCGTTCCTATCATATGAGTGTTGCCAGTCGAACTTTCGCGCATATTCAAGAGCGGCTTCCTTGTTCTCTAGAATTGGGGTGTTAAGTATTTTATCAATCAGCTCCCCCATCTCTTCTTTTCCATCTGGTCCGCTACTTGCAATAGACTCTAACCAATCACATCCTGAGCAAGATCCGTATGACATAGTGAAAAAGTAGTATTTTCCCTCTTTGTCCTTTCCAACCATGTACCAGTCGCCTTGATAGCCCCCTTCCTGTTCGTCGAAGAACCATTCAACGTCGGGGTATAGATTCTTAGCTATAACGCCATAATTTAGGTAATCACCATTTAACATTATACTTCTATAACCCACAAAAGTGATCGCATCTAACAGTTCTTGTTTGGTCATATCTCCTCTCTCGTTAAGTTATAAAGTCTTTATAGGTTGCTGATCTTCCCTATGGAATTGTTCTCTTTTTCTATATGTAATATGTGTGGGCTAGATTAGTAGTACGAAGTGATTCTTTCCTCTCCTCGCTCTTCTAATTCATCGTTCAGCTCGGATACTTCCATCTTCATATCGTCAATTTGCATCAGCAATCCGTTGATCTGATCGATTATTTCTTGAGTCATTCTACGCTTTGGTCTTGGCATATATCCATCACCCCTTACGGCCAGTTTGCTGGCTGGATGAGTTAGAGTAACCGTTCAAAATAGCCCATTTAGTGGCGGAGAGGAGGTCTGTTATTGTAACAAGATCTGTTTCCATTGACGCTATGGCTCCTTTTTGATTGACCGTATTCTCAAAATTATTAATCTCTTTTTCAACACGTTTCTCCAACTCCTCAATCGTTTGAAGGGTAAGGGACATATTATTTTACCTCGTGAATTGTTCTAAGTGCTTTAATCGCCAGTTCTATCGCGCCATCATCAGGGTTGTGCTCTATATTTCTTCATAGACGTTCTGCACCTTTCTCGGTTTCCTAAAGTGCATATAGCGCATCTACATCCATGGTTTGTATAAGAATTTGCATCATGCTTCCCTGTTTCTGGATTCCACTTAGTGTGTATGCTCCCGATAGCGCATTTATTACCTCTGCCAAATAAGCTTGGTAGGCCTTGGCATTCAGCGTTTGCCTTTCGAAAATCTACATAACAATTGGTTGAGCAAAAGTGCTTTTTCTTGCGTCTATATTCAGATGGTTTACAACTACTCGCTAAACCACACTGATCGCAATTGAACTCCATACATCACCCCTTACGGCCAGTTTGCTGGCTGGATGAGTTAGGTTTATGTCTCCCACATAGACAGTCTAGGCACTCTTTCTCTGGGTGGCATGAGCAAAAACAAGGGTTCTTAGGGCTTGGACAAGATTCCTCTTCCTTAGGCGAATCAGAATACCCGTTCTCAATCGCCCATTTAGCGGCGGAGAGGAGGTCTAAAGTATGTGTTTCCATCAATGTTTGTAACCTTTCTACATCCTCTAGCGTAGGGTCTTCACCATATGAAAGGACATTCATGAACTCCTCGATTGTTTGTAGTGTGAGCATATCAGTCTTTGAATAGTTCAGGATATTGCCTGTGCATTCTTTCACGTGATTCTGCGATAATGCTCATATCTGACTTCATCTGATCTTTAATTATCTCTAAGAACTTATCTCTTTCATTCATCTCGGTCTTCAATGTCTCCACATCTCTCGCCATTTGGAGAAGCTCAGAGGCGTGATTTTGAATCCAGACCACAAGCTTCATGTTATCCCAGGTCATCGGGCATCTTTTCCCGTCAACCTCAAACCAAACGTCTTGCGCTAACATTCCTTCTTCAGAATCTTCGCTCCATTTTCCTGGCGTAGCACGTTTCAACAACTCCTCACCCTGCTCTATAGTGGAAAGGTTCATACTTGCTCAGTAATGTCACACGCGTTTGCACATTTCATGCAGAAGAATGTCACTTTAACGTTCATATTATCCTCGTCTACTCGTAGACCATCCTTACAACATGAAGAGCAAATGTGACGGAGATTTTCGACAGGATAGACACCTCCTGCATAATGCTCGCCGCCGTGGTCTTCTACTGTCCATCCGTCATTTTCCATAGCTTGAGGACGATAGACCTCTCTGTCACTAAACCCACTTGGCACCGTAAGCGATACCCAGACCCATTCCTGCTTACCCTTTTGGAAGAATGAGAGTGTTGTCATGGGGTTTTGAGTGAAGTGAGTTTAGCTTCTACCGCTTTGAATAGCTTCTTGCGGACTTCTCTATATGGATGATCGGCAGCGAACTGCTGGTGGGGAACCAAGATCATTTTGGCCTCCTCCCAAGCCTCCATCTTCCCGCGGCGAGTGGCTTCGGCGACGATCTTATAGACGTTTTGTAGCTCGATAACCTGAACGGTGGAATCGTGGCTCTCCTCATCATCCGCTACTTCTACCGCGGCTTCAAAAGCGTAGTCTGTGATCCATGCATCCTCTCTTTCCGGCATAGGCTTCCACTCTTTTTCATTCGTCATACTAGTGCTCTGTAGATGAGTTAATAATGCTCAAGCTTGAGTCGGTAGCGTTTTGAGGGCATAGGGGTATCAGTCATTTTTTATAAATAGCAATGTGATCCCATCTGGTGTATTTTCCTGCTTAATAAGAAAATGGATATTGACTTCCTCTGATAATACTGCCGCCAATTCCGCTAAGTCTCTCTCAGAGAATCCCTCCCCATGAGAAGCGGAAATACTTAGTGTCAGTGCTTTTTTCATACATTCTTCACTAGTTAAGTGTTGGATAAGAGGGCTGGGGTGTATCTGACGACATCAACGGTCACACAGGGCATCTCAGGGCCTTCACCATCGAACGAATCGAAGGTCTCAAACTCTAGATTGCTTCCGCCACAAATTCCCCAGAATTCTTCTTTGAGAAAGTCGTCTTCTTTCCTGCATGCACTACACCCGTTACTGAGGACGTACGCTTTGCAATTACATCCTTCGGGCGTCGTTGTCTTAATCTTGACGTAGAGCCATGCTCTCGACGTTCCTTTGCCCATTCGGACACTTACACGATCCCGTTGAAAGTAATTGTCCATCAATCTTTTCAGCTGCCGAGATCTTTCTTTGTAGTCCATACTCTCTAGGTTAAATAATCTTCTGCGAGTTATCGCTTCAACACGTCATGAATAAAATCGATCGTCCCTTCACTCTTCACATTGAGATCGTCGCCTTTGTCGTGGTTTATTGACCAATAATCAACTAAGTGTCCAAGAGTTTTATACCATTCATCCGTCGAGGAATAACCAGCTTTCCTTACAACTTGGATTACGTCCCAAAGGGTAATTGGGCGGCCAATAATGTTTGCATTGAGCGTCCACGATGGATGCCACTCTAGGACATCTCCGCTATCTGTTGCCACCAGCAGTTTTCCAGAGGATGTTATTTCCCACTTGTCTATCTGAACTATAGTCGCGGCTGTTGGCCCATCGACGAACTTGCACCCAAACTTCAGCTCCACAATCTCTGGATTCGCTTCGATACACTTCGCGCGGATGAAGGCGAGTTTTTCTTGGTAAGAGGGCATATTAGAAAATGTCACCGTTCTCTAATCTTGCTGATATGTCGTACCGTCTAATCTCTTTCGCGCTTAAGTCTTTCTTCAGATCTTTTACCGTTCCTTCAATATCACTGGCGATCATGCGACCATCTGCGAGGTAGAAATGGCCATGGTATACCGGGTAATCATCTTCTAGAACTGGCTCATTCAATGCTTTTGGATACCCATTCATACTCTCAATATATCGTGTGAATTAGGGATTAATCTTCGATAATTACCTCTTCCCCAAACTTCTCGTTCACCTCTTTCTTCGTCACACGGCGAGGAGATTTGCGGGAGAGGAGGGTGGCATGTTCTAGCATTTCTTTACTGATTGGAAAGCTAAAGCCAGCTACTCCTCCATCAATGTGAATATAGGTCATTTCTTCTCCTATAACTGATTTAAGATCAGTTATTTCTCCTTCCAAGCTCACACGATCACCGACGGCGGGGAGGTAGGGCTGTTCTGCTTTTGCTTCATTCTCGATCATCTGTCCGAGCATTGATTTAGGCCAGAGGTTCGGTTCTTCGGCGTAGGCCAATTTGTACCAATGAACGAAATCAGACACTGCACCGTCTTCTGACTTGAAAAAGCCGCCCCAGCGCTTATCCTCGTGAGAGATATGCAATACTCTTTGACCTTTCTGGAAACGAGTACCCTCTGCACAAATAACGAATACTCTACTCGTGTCTATATCTAGGTTTTCTGTAATCACGTCTGCGGGGAATGGGGTGGGCATATCAATCGTTTGTGACTTCGAGGGAGTTGAGCCACTCGAATAATTCATATCGTTTGTTTGCATCAATATGTCCACCGATATCACTGGCCACAGCAATTTTCTGAATAAGCTCAGCCTTCGTGTCATGTGGAATCGTTAGCGGCTGAACGAAGATTTCAAGGTCTGGGAAGGCAGGAAGATCTATTTCTAGGCAGACGTTCCCTTGATCAAAGTGTACGAGAAAGTAATGATCTCTGTTACTAATACGAGAGATAATGCCCTCTCTCCCTGACACCCGGATCTTCGTTCCTACTCCCAACTCATCAACCTTTGGGTCGTATTTCTTGTAGGGCATAGAGTTATCAATAGCGATAAATAATCATCCATGTAATTGCTGCTGAGAAGAGCATGACTGCTCCAAAGGCGAGTAAGGCTAGGCCTACAAGCGTCAGCGCTACATCGCGTTCGTCAGGGTATGGCACAATGTTAGTTGCTAAATAATTGAGTAATGTACGTCACCCCGCCTTCCTCATAAATCCCGATCCCCGTGCGCTTGTAGTCCTTCCAGAGCAAGTTCTCCCTGTGACTCTGTGATCGCATCCACGCGCTTTTTACGCTCTCCGTGCTCTTGTATCCTTTGGATAAGTTCTCGCCACTTAGGCTACGTTCACAGAAGGGCTTATGAGCATGTGCAAACTTCTTAGCAATCTCCTTAGCGCGACGGTTAGCTTCTTTGACCAAACACGCATCAGGGGCTAGGGCCTTCTCGTGGTGTTCTACACGCGCTTGGTTAGTAGCCTGATAGATGGCCTGGCCTGTGAGCATATGGTTAGCGTTTACGTTCGATTACGGGACGTTGTTTGGCTTTGACCTTCTCCTTACAGTCGGGACAGTTCCAGTTTGTGTCGCTCTTGGGCTGGAAGGGGCGACCACACGCGAGGCAATTTTGTGTACGGTTCTTCGTGAAAAAGCGCATAGGGTTAGAGGATGGTTACAGTTCGCTCTTTAATACCCCACTTCAAAGCTGCGGCATGATCCTCAGTGAAGATATCGAAGGTTGGGAGTCCACGCTTTGCATCAAGATAGGTCGAGTAGCGGTCCTCACAGGTATAGACGAACCCATCGATCATGACTTTCGTACCGAGCTTCAAGTTACGAGGACAAGCTACCGTCACACCAGCCTTTGTATCCCGACCAGCCGCTGTCAAACACTTGTTCCCAGAGGGGTTATGACAACTGTCTTTTCGCGAGTACATGGAAATTATTGCCTTCACGCGCTTGCTCTTCAATTCCTGATTCTCGTTATAGAGTTCCACAAGCTTAGAGTCAGTCCCAGCGTCATCTCCGCAGAAGTATTGACCTTTAGCGAGCTTCAGACAGGGCGAGAGGTCCATAGTGTCAGTTGATACCGTTTCCTCGGCCATAACCTCAGGAGCGCCCAGCTGGAGGCTCCCACGGGTGAAGCCGACGATGATCGTGAGCATTACGAGAGTCAGGAGGATCTTCTTTCCAATGGACATCTTACGTTCACGGAGCGCAGGAGCGAGGAGGAT
>OFSE01000566.1_pt1 | contig 10673 bp, 13 predicted proteins | sample 1543261 | NCBI WGS metagenome assembly OFSE01 (sample SAMN07774225, study PRJEB24372) | wastewater metagenome | isolation source: Exp Tend VB 50WW | collected 2016-02 | reverse complement strand
CAGGACTACTACAGGGTGCTGCTGGACTTGGTAACGGAGGGCCAGTTGGGACAACTGTAGGCGTTAAAGAAAGCTCTTTAGCTTCAGTTAGTAATTTTTTTTCGTAAGCAACTGCACCTGCTAAGGCAGCTGATTGAGCTACATGATTGACTTTTATGGCAACATAAGATAATTTGCCAACTTCCAGCAAGAGTTCACACATGATAGCGCCAGTTAAAATGATCATCAACAAAAGTAAAAAATGTTATTCAATACCACGATTGAATGACACAAACCAAACCCCCACTAAATGTAATTGTGTTGTGTTCAAAACAATACCTACCCCCCGGGGGGGGGTTCTGCGAATGGGTCCCTTTTCGGCGGTGGCGGCGTTTTACAAGGTGGCGGCGTTTGTGACGGACTACAGGGCCAGTGTGCAGGTGAAAAAATCCCCCTCCCCCAAATTTTACATAGGGGGGCCCTATTCGAAATTGCAAATCCCAAAATAATTTTCTGAAATTTTTGAAAAGTAATAGTTAACAAAAGGTTAAGACAAGGGGGTTTACACACCTCACCCACCCCCTACACTAGAATCAGCAAACCCCTAGGTATGACCTCCTCTACATTTAGTGTAAGTCTCTCCAGTCAAGTCCAAGAGGATTACCTGGCCTACTCAATGTCAGTCATTGTTGGTCGAGCAATCCCTTCTCTCACCGATGGGCTCAAACCTGCAGCGAGACGCATTCTCACTGCGATGAAATGGTTGGGACTACGCCCAGATGGTCGTTACATGAAGTCGGCTCGAGTCGAAGGTGAAGTCATGGGTAAACTCCACCCTCATGGTTCTGCCTATGGTACCATCGTCACATTGGCTGCCCCATGGAACAACCTCCTCCCCTTTGTTGACGGCCAAGGTAACTTCGGTGATTCCACTTGTTCAGCAGCAGCTTCTCGATACACAGAGTGCAAACTGTCTCCATTCTCCTGGGAGACACTACTTGATGACAGTGATATTTGGAAAACCATGGATAACTACGACGGCTCCCTCCAAGAACCTGTCGAACTCAATGTAAAAGTCCCAACAGTCCTCCTGAACACCCAGGAAGGAATCGGCGTGGGTTACGCTTGCAAGTTACCATCCCACAACCTCACTGAGATTTGCGACTCCATCCTTAACAACACACCCCTCAACCCAGACTTCGCAACTGGTTGTGACATCGTCAGTGATACCGGTCTTGCCCAGTATCGATTAACTGGATCCGGACCAATTCGTTGCCGTGCGAAAGTCTCCACAGGAGTTATCGAGAAAACAGGTAGAGCAAAGGAACGAAACACCCTCACATTCACCAACCTCCCTCCCCAAACCAACCCTGAAAAAATCGGTCAACAAATTAAAGATGCCTTGGACAAAGGTCAGTTAACAAACATTACTGAAGTTACAGATGAAAGTGATCGCACAGGAGACCGTCTCACAGTGGTTACGAAACCCGGTTCTGACATTGCCCTTATTCAGCGCCAACTCTACCAGCACACCGACCTTGACACTAAGTATTCAGCAAAGATGCTGGTTATTGACAATCTCAAACCCTGCGAATTGTCAACAGCTGAAGTTATATCGCGCTGGAAGACATGGCGCTTGGCTGTGCTGGAGCGAAAGTTTATAACAGAGAAAGATTCCAAAGAGTTTCGTCTCGAGATTGTTTCTGGATTGCTCAAAGCCATTGATAAGCTGGACTTGGTAATCAAAGTGATTCGAGCTTCGGCTTCTCCGAAGGAAGCTTTGATAGAACTTGTCGGCAACCGCAACCTTAAATTCACTGGGGACCAAGCCCGTGCTATCCTGGAAATGAAACTGCGATCTCTTACCAATTTGGACTCCGAAGAACTAACCACAGAGTCAACTGAGTTGGTTGCGAGATTGGAAACTCTCAAAGTTCTAATTCAGAGTGAGCCAGCTCGATCAAAGTACATGCTGGCTGAGATCAAACAAATCTCAAAAAAATTCGGCGAACCCCGCAGAAGCCAGCTCATTGACATCCCCGAAGGTTTTGCAAAGCAAAACGATTCCGGAAAACCCCGTACTGCCAGTGTTCCAAAACCACGTTACATCAAAGTGGACACAGACAAGGGTATATTGGCGAAAGCTCCTGGCCCTCGCGGTGCTTTGGTTCTCCAATCTTCCGATAAACTAATTACCCTGACTGCCGATGGCACTCTTAAAAAACTCCCGAGCAACTACACCGGAACTCTCAGTACATCATACTCAAGAGTCCTCTTGGCCAAACCCGAATCCGACGTTATTACTCGGAAGTATCTGCTGGTATTCACTCTCAATGATGCTCTCAAAGCAATGGTTATTGCAGGGGAGACTCTCACAAAAGTCACTTCAAAGGGTAAACCAATCCTCCCCGAAGGAACCACCATCCTACACTTCAGTGAGAAGTCCTATGTGGTACACTGGGTTTCGGGTCGAAAGAAACCATTAACTCTTGACCTAACCTTTAAACCTGGCAAACCAGGTGGAGTAGGAATCAAAGTCGGTGCTCTCACCGATGTCCAACTTGAGGGGGCAGGGTAAAAGATGGTAGATCCCTTTACATCGGTTACAGACCGCTATAATAAAGGGCCAGGGAGCACACCATGCTAGAACTTTTCTATCCTGTTTCAAGACTCTTTGCTGATCCTAGACTTTTCTATGCCATTGCAAATTATCTGGAAGGACCAGATGGTGACACCTTGAAGGATGCTTTCTACGACATGATGGAGCACGGGTTGAATGACTACGAAGACCTTGAAGACATGGAGTTCACAGCAACAGAGGTTCGGTTTGCAATCGAGTCAGACGACAAAACAGTTACTCTAACTTTTGACACAGGACTTCAGTCGGTTCTCAAACCCCTCGGCGATGAGATGCGTAGTGAAATTACAAATGACCATGAAATGGCAGCAACCTCTGCAATTTACGACCGCATTGTAACCGCTATAGTAGATGCGAACCCTGAATTTAAGAACAATATCGCACTGTGCTCACCTCCTACCCCCGGCAACAGCTATCTTCGTTCTTCCGATGGGGAAAGATTCGAAGGTTCCTTTCACCTACTCACTGACCCTGAACTGAGATTTCTCTTTAATGTTGATATCATAGATGTCAACCAAAACATCCTCAAAGCAACTTACAAACAGATCTACTAATGCCCGCCGACAACCTAATTAGCGTAACCAACAGTATGCGATCCAATGTTTCCTCCCTCAAGAGGAAACTCTCAAACTTGAGAATTCAATTTGAGGTGTTTGACGCTGAGATTGAAAAACTTGAAGATAAATTTGACAAAGTCCTGACTGAGTCTGAGATCTACAAGAACAAACTCGAAAGAGAAGTTTCCCGAGAAGTTCGAAGACTTGAAAAAGAAATTGCAATTCTACGGAAATCTCACACAAGTGTAACCAAACCTGAAGAATCAACTCCAAACGAACTTAGAATCTCCTCAACTGTTGCAATACTTGAGAGTGTTCTTCGATTAATTGGGGAGGGTGCGGACGACTTCAGACTAATGTCAGAAGCTTTCTTGTTTCCTGCCGTTATCGAAAGAGTGGTAAAAGGGACAGAGGAAGCTTATCTCTTGGATGAAGTTCCAGCATCGGCTCACATAGTAGTGAAAAGAGGTCGGGAGTATGTAAAGTGGGTACGCTCTGCATATGACACCCACTTGATAGACCCTGAGGCATGGGAATCTGCAATCAACGAAGTTACAAACTGGTGGCGCAATGACGCTTTACCTTTACTGTACGGATCACGAGATGAAGAGTGGGACATTGACATGCCACTCACTCTAGCTGAGATGCTTCAGTGGCGCGACTCTCCTGCAGAGCGGCCCATACTATTCTCCTCTGTATTTGATGCCTACGAACTTTATCGTCTCAACAAAGACACAGTCTTCGAGACAACTGGTCTCCGAGAATTTGAACTAAAACAATTCACACATTACCAATGAAAAGAACATTTGGCGACAAGGCAATACGAGAAAAAATGCTTCTCGACCCCCTCCTCAGAGGAAAGTGGGATGAAAAGGAAGTTGTACATGCACTCAACCCCACTGATCACCTAATTGCCAGGGTGGGTATAGGTATCGTTACCACTGTCGAAAGATACTATGAAAAGTACAAGAAAAACCCGACACCAGTGACGGCAAAAGCTTATTGCCTTTGGCGACTAAGACTCCATCGCCAGCTCAATAACAACAGGGAAACACTTGAAAAAATCAACGAGGTAAAAGAACTGGGCTTAAATGACACAGAACCAGGAAATACCTGTTGGGATTTAACCTTCAACTAATTAAGCTACAGGGGTAAAACTCAGGTATATACTGGTAAGAAAATGATTCCTAGAGTTGTACAAATGGCTGCCGAGGTAGCATCAACCTTAACACCACCTCAGCTTGAAGACTACGGTAATATTATCGTTAATGGGTTTAAAAACTCCGTTTTAGGGGATATGACCGCTGGGGCAGTCGGAAGCATCGACACGCTTGTTACTCTATCTCCTGGCGGCGGGTACACCCCCGGTACCTACACTGACGTGTATCTTGGCTCCAGTCAAGGGAGTTTTGCCAATGGAACAGTCGTAGTCAACGGGGCGGGCAACCTCTCCTCCATCACACTGACAACCGGCGGTCAAAATTATAGGGTTGGCGAAGCCATCTCATTCTCTGTCCCGGGCGGTTCTCTCACTCCAGCCCAGGTGGTGGTGGACTCTGTGAACATATACACTACTCGCCCGGCGTTCAAAGGTTGGACCAACAACTACCAAGAGTACTACACCCAACTCCAACCCAATGACTACGACGTGGATCCTGGTGATCCTACGATGTTTGAGTACGACGTTCACTCATATACAGAAGCCACAGGACCAATCTTGTCTGTAGGTAACCTCCAAGCCGGTGCAGGTTACACCCCTGGTACCCACTTGAATGTCCCCACTGTAGGCGGTTCAGGCACCGGCGCTACCCTTGATCTTGTGATTGGAGTTGGTGGTGTTGTTGCGAGCGCAGTGCTAAATGCTGCAGGATCTGGTTACACCGTCGGCGATGGCCTCACAGTAACAACACTCGGTGCTGGATACGGCTTCAATGTATCTGTTCTCACGATTACCACAGTAAGCCCTGCGGGACAACCAAAATGGGCTCAGGCACCACGCCGTCTCATCAACGCCACAGTCTCTCCTTTCGTACCACCCAACACAAACCAACAAGCAATTCAATATTCCGCTATCCTTTACCCTGTCAGCGATAATCCCTTAGCCCCTCCAGTGGATACCCTGTAAATCAGTCGGTTTACTGTAGGGAGAAAACTGCTATAATAACCGTACAACAATCTAACGTTTCACATGCGAATTACAGCATTGGGTTATCCGGTTATCTCTGATGACCTTCACGATAAAATCTTTGGGGTTGTAGACAAACCTCAAGAAATGGGGCGATTACAGAAACAGAAATCAGAAAAACTTCTAGAATCATTTGAAATAAATACACCAGTCGATTACCCCTCCAACTTGTACGATGGACCTCTTCCTGTGCCATCTCTCCAAGGTCATGACCTTCGGGACCATTTTGAGACTATTGCGAAAGCTCAGATTGGCGAGTATAAGATTTGGGCGGACACATTTTCGAAAGCCACCTTACCTTCGATACCGACCCCGGCGGAGTTTGTATTTGAAGCTGGGTGGCATCGTTACGAGTTGGTTAAAGGAAAGTGGAAAATTACAAAGGTTCCTTACCCTCAAGAGGAAGCTTTTGTATTTGACACTGAGACTTTTGTGTGTGGTGGTTCTTTTCCAATTATTGGTACTGCCCTATCTGATAAAGCTTCGTATATTTGGTTAGCAGCGGAACTTGTGGACCCCACTCTCCCAGTTGAGGATTGGGATCAGTTTGACTTGATACCTGTAGGAACAGGGAGATTCATCGCTGGTCACAACATCAGCTACGACCGAGTTCGAGCCCAAGAAGGTTACAGCTTAATCAACACGAAACCGGAAAATTTCTATTTTGACACCCTCTCTGCTCATATTGGTGTATCAGGGTTAGCAGGTGGTCAGCGTTGGTTATACGTACTCGCCGGTAAAGACCCAGACGACCTTACAGAAGACGAAAAAAGAAAGTTGCGCTATGCTCCGAAGTGGCTTGACGAGGGATCCACAAATAGCTTGGTACAATGTTATAACTTTCACGTTGCTGCAGTACGTAAGTACTTTGGTGAGGATGTAACTGAGCTTGGTAGTGCCGATAAAGAAGTTAGGAATATTTTTGTAAAAGCCACGGAGTTAAGTCAGATCCGTCAAATGTTAACTGAAGCAGTTGACTATGCGGTTAAGGACGCTTTCTACACAGCGGAACTTTTCCAAGCACTCTGGCCAAAGTACTTAGATTCCACACCATCCCCCGTGGCTCTGTGTGGTCACTATCACTTGAATGGTTCAATTGTACCACTTGTTCCTGACTGGGAGGATTGGATTAAAACAGTTGAGAAAACATTTAAAGATCACAACGACGAGATGACCGAGCTTTGTCAGAAACTTGTGCAGAAGTATCACAATGAATGGGTGGAAGCAGAAAGAAGCAACTCTTACTGGAACCGAGACCCTTGGCTAAGACAGTTAGACTGGGAGGTGAAGTCTGATAAAGGCAAGTACGCAGGAGTACCAAACTGGTTGCGTCCCTTCATCAAAGACCCCGATACTCACATTGGCGTAAAGTCAAACCTTTCTCACCTTCTCCTGAAACTAAAGTATGAAGGTAGCCCAATGATCTACTCTCGTGAAGATGGTTGGTGTTATCGTGACGAAATGGGCATTCTAACCAAGATCCCTCACCCAAAGGGAAACAATGACAATGTCGGTGGAGTTTTGTCAAAAGACTTTGTCGAAGACATGGCGGTCGGGAGACTCAGCAGTGACCTACCCGAAGCTCACAGAGCACTGGAGATAGCCAACTCAGTAAGTTACTGGACTTCCGTAAGGAAAAGGGTTATGGACCGCATCTTTCTCCCCGCTCACAATCCAGAAGGGGCAGAAGCTTTGGTAACTCTCCCCGAGATACTTTGCCATGGTACTGTAACTCGGAGAACAGTTGAGAGTTTGATGGTCACGATGTGTTCCACAAAGGCACACCGTATCGGAACTGAGTTAAAGTCGCGAGTGCAAGCTCCAGAGGGTTGGAAGATTGTTGGAGCTGACTTTGATGGTCAGGAAATGCAAGTTGCTTCTATATACTCAGATAAGTGGGAAGGAGGTCACATTGGGTGTTCTCCGTTTGGTTACAATGTCCTGAGTGGGAGTAAAGAAGCGGGCACGGACCCACACTCTGCGCTCGCGAAGGTCGCGGGCGTAGATCGCGACACGGCAAAGATCGCCGGGTTCGCTGTGTTGTATGGAGCTGGTGTTCGTGCAGTGCAAACTTACATTCGTAGGAAGTTTCCCGAAAAGTCCCCAGCAGAGGTGAAGAACTTTGCCTTTAAGATCCTTGAGGGGAAGAAAGGAAAGAGTTACAATGGTTTGTATTCGGGTGGTTCAGACTCCGGTTGTTTCAACTTTATGGAGGAGATATCAATGCGTTCTCGAATACCCCAACTACCTTGTCTCGGTACCAAGATAAGTACGGCTATGAGACCAGCTGCTGTAGGGGATGACTTCAAAACCTCTCGCGTAAACTGGACGATACAATCCTCAGGAGCAGAGATTCTTTCAATCATGCTCACTGCTGTACACTGGTTAGCAGATGAGTACAAAGTACCATGTAGATTTGTGTTAAGCATACATGATGAAATTTGGTTCATGACTCCAGACCGATATGCCGAACAGTTCGCTGTTTTGTTTCAAATTGCTCACATGTACACCTGGTCCTTATTCCACTCAGCACTTGGAATGCCTGACCTCCCTCTTTCTCGTGCTTTCTTCTCTTCGGTTGCTATTGACAACCGCCTCCGCAAGTCCCCCAGAGAAAAGACAGTAACCCTGTCCAACCCTTCGGGAGTAAACGAAGCTCCAGGTTCAGAGTACACAATGCGCGAACTCTCTGAGATTGGTGCAGTTCAAAAACTTACCACTCGCTACAACGCTATTCAATCAGGATTATTAAAATGAAAAAAGTTAAAAAGTCTCGCGTCGAAAGTGTAGGGGTGAGCCTTATTCAAGGGTTCCAAGATACTTACTTTCTCACTGTCCCCTATGACAAAAAGAATCGGGTAATTCCCTCTTCGGTGGAATGTGCTTACAACACTTCGTATTTTGACGAGGAGACCACTCGACAAATGCTTCGATCACTCTGATGCCTTTTCCACTACCTGAAGACCCCGCGTACCGAAAACTTGTTGTAACCTTTTGGTTAGACGACATCGACGACCGACTTAAAATCAACGCAGTGCCTGACGCAGAAAAAAGTTGGAAAATTGCCAACGACATTTATCTCTCTCTTTCCCCGGGAGAGGGAGACCCTGAGATTGAAGACTGGATTTTCAAGCAACGGGTAAAACTAGACAAAATCACTTCACTCAACCAATGAGATCAATTAACTCTGAAGAAACTATGCCAACTCCAGCACCTGCTCGCAGAGCAGCCAAACCTACTCCAAACCTTGAAACATTCTCGACTACTTTAACCGATGGAAGAGAAATTACCATCCGCGAAATGACAGGTCGTGACCTTCTCTACATGGAGAAAGATCTTACAAAGGCCGGTGACGTTGAGAAAGGTATGCGCATAATTGAGCGTCTTATTGTAGGCGACGACAAAGTTACCTACGATGAAATCTTAGACCTTGGTGTAAAAGACTTTAAGAAACTTAGCGAATTGGTAGGAAAAGCTAACGGTTCGGACGAAGAAGACCCAAACTAACAGTGGAGGACGTTGAAGATTTCACCTACTTTGTAGGTTATGACAGCGTCCCCAAATTTCACTTTCGAGAAGTAACACCAAAAGACTTTTATTTCGCTCAAATCCTACGTGCTTCTGAAAGAACAATGTTCGAACTTGCCGAACGACTTCTTTTAAACCCTGAGGTACTTGATGAGGTGAACGCCAGTAAAACTCGTGGTGTTCTTAATTGGGTTGGAGAAACTCTTTTAACAGAAAAAATACTAACTGTTGAAAACTGGTTAGAAATTGCTTACCATTTGTGTAAGCAAAGATGGGACTCTTCTGTAGACTGGCTTGAAACTCAACCAATGAGTAAAATACAAGCCATGATTCAAGTAGTTGATCGCCATGTGTCTAACCAAGAAAAAGCCATGAAGAAGTCCGGGAGAAAACGATGAGATTCAAAGTACAAGGTGATGGCCTTCGGCCTCTTAACTTAAACTGGTGGAAGCCTACAAAAGAAGAGTGGGCTCCTGTGTTACTTGACGACAACGTTCCTTTCTGGAAACGTCAAATTGACCCCACCTACGGAACACCTTGGGCTGCTCTCACACCTTCCTATGCTAAGTGGAAACAAGCACGATACCCTGGGCAACCTATTCTAAAAGCCTCTGGTTTGATGCAAGACGTGGCTTTCATTTACACAAGGGGAAATAAATTTATTGTAAAGTCCACAGACTACGGTAAGTTCAACCAGTTTGGCACCCGCAAAATGCCCGCCCGCCCGTGGATGGGCGTCCCCGACATCTCACTCAAGCACATTGTTCCAATTGCTTGGCGCAACATTCTCTCCCGCAAAAGGTAACCACCATGACACGCACCCGCAGAACTCCCGCAAACCCCACCACTCCAGTTGAAGAGACTATTGAAACAACAGAGGTTGCCACTGAGATAACCTCCGAAGTTACCTCTGAAGTCATTGACCCAAAAGCTCCTGTTGACATTGAACTCAAAGTCACAGAAGCTGAGCCTGAGCCTGCAGTCAAGAAGTCGGCGGAAGAAATTCACGCAGAGGTTCAATCAAAACTGAACAACAAAACAGTTGATAATAACATCTTTGTTCCAGCCAGCCCTGCTGCAGTAGAGAAGGCCGCACAAATTATTGCCCAGGAAAAAGGGTTTGAAATGACTCGCGGAAATGCAATCGGGGCTAGACTTATGGCTCGCGCACAGAAAAAAGTTCTATGACAATCTCTTTCCCGTTCGAGCAATCCTTCACCTGGCGGCAATTGGGGTACTTGTACTTTCAAGATTCTCTAGACTACCGTGAAGTACTGACTCAAAACCCCGAGTGGAATGTTACTGAGTTACCGCCAATTGGTGCCCAACTGAGACTCTCTCCGAGTGCGAACTCTGTAGGTACTCCTGGCGGTTTGACTCAGGGGAGTTTTATTACAGGCTTAGCTCCTCAGCAAAACAGCAACGACTTCTTTCCCTACGACACTCAGGGAGAGTACGACGAAGCTCTTTATCGTTATACTCTTCAAGGAGTTTTTGAACGCCAAACTGTCAACGGATTAAACTTTGACACTAACCAAGCAATCACTGGCTTGCAAAAAGGGTAAAACTGATTGTTCAAACACTAACTTCTCGGCCTGCGGGCACCAATCAGGAATTCTTTCCGCCTGAACGAGAAGAAGTAAAAGGGAAATTCAACAAAATTTAAAATGGCAACATTCTCTCTTGGCACTTCTGGTGTAACTCCCGGCGCTCCCGGTGTTTACATCAATGAGCGGGCTGGCAACATTGCCTTTGGCACCCCAGCTAGTTTCTCCACAGTTTACAT
>OFSE01000565.1_pt1 | contig 10700 bp, 11 predicted proteins | sample 1543261 | NCBI WGS metagenome assembly OFSE01 (sample SAMN07774225, study PRJEB24372) | wastewater metagenome | isolation source: Exp Tend VB 50WW | collected 2016-02 | reverse complement strand
AACTGGACGCACTTTTGGCGACGGACAACAAGCTAGCCACTGGAAGGACAATCAGAGTTTAGGTATTTTGGACCCTACTGCAGGTCGCGGTGAGATCTTAAACATCACTGCCCTCGATCTTCGTTTATACGATGTCATCGGTTGGAACACAGTGCCAGAGCCAACCTCAATCGCTTTAGTCCTGTTTGGTTTAGCTGGTCTTGCTAGCACAAGACGTAAAAAGTAATTCGCATAAGCGGGTTTGAAAAACGGTGTTCAGAATTGAACACCGTTTTTTTTCGCCCTGTAAATTATCGGCTTGGTTTGTAGAACGAGCGTGACGCATTTTTCGGTCTTTTTCTTCTACATCTGGGCGGCGCTTTTTCAGGGTCATCAGTACAAGCTCAAAAGCACACAGAGCAAGAGGATTGATATACTCCTTAAATATTATAGAAAAAATCTCTATTTGCGCTTTTATGTAAAGCGAAGTTAAAAAATACTAATTAGGGGTATATGCAAATGATCCGGTTTGGCAGCATGAGTATTACGCTCTTAGCGGGCTTTTTGTATGGCCTGTTGTTTGCCAATTTGCTTTGGTGGAGTAAGGCAAACACGCGCGCGAATCGGTTTTTGGCCCTGCTTCTTGTCGTCATTGCCTTACGCTTGTTTCCCTACATAATTGGCTATGCTGGTTACTATGATGCGTATCCTTGGCTGTCTTTTTTGCCCTACGACGCCTCCTTGGCGTTTGGTCCCTTGTTGTATCTTTATGTGCAACATCTTTGGCTTTCCCCTGCACCAAAACACAAAAAATGGTTATGGCACTTTGCCCCAGTGGCGCTGCAGTTAGCGTATTACTGCGCGATTTTTCCACAGTCGTTAGCCTTTAAAAACCATTGGGATGAAAGTGTGCACGTGCCCACCATCGTGCCGCTGGAGCAAGTTGCGACACTGCTCTCAATCGCTACTTATTGGTTGCTGTCTTTTATCCGTTATCGCCAATACCAAACATGGTTGGTGAACCACGTGAGCGATAGAGAAGACCACCATATTGCGTGGGTGCGTAATTTTTTGATAGCCTTTGCGCTGACGCTAGCGATGTGGCTTGCCCTTAATCTGATCGAAAGAGTCAACGGAAAACTCGACTATTTTCAGCATTTCCCTTTTTATCTTTGGCTCACGGTGTTGGCTTATTACTTAGGAACCGAGGGTTATCGCAATGCGGCGCATCGCTATCCGCAGGAGATTGCAACACCTATCATGCCGGGTCAGCAAATAGAATTAACACCGGAAGCGCAGCAAATTGATATCCCCACTGGCGCAGCAGCAGTCATTGTAGAAGTGGCAAAAGAGCCACCACAAGAAACGCCGCAAAAATCGCTGCAAGAGACGCTGACGCCGCCTTCGGCTGCGGATGAGCAGCTAAGTATCCAAACAAAAGCAGTAGCGTGGCGTGCTCGCTTAATTGAACAGGAATGGTGGCGTGACCCGGAACTGAGTTTGGACAAGCTCGCCCGCCTGCTTGGCACGAATACCAGTGAGTTGTCACGTGTGATTAATGAAGGCTTGGCGCTGAATTTTAATGAACTGATCAACCGGCTACGGGTTGATGCCGTAAAAGCGGCGATTGAGACGCGCGCAAAACAGGCTGCGCCACCAGCCTCACTGCTAGACATTGCATTTGAGGCAGGTTTCAGTTCCAAGGCCAGTTTTAATCGCTGCTTTAAGCTCTATGCCGGTTACACGCCGACGGCGTGGCGGCAATACCTCACACAATCAAAAGAGGCTTAAGAAAAAAAGTCGCTTTAATAGGACGTCCAAACAAACCAGCACGTCCAAACAAACCAGCACGTCCAAACAAACCAGCACGTCTCAAATCATAAGTTTTTGCAGCAAACCGTGATTCTGCGACGCCCCCAGCGGGTGTGGTGTCTACATTAGAGGCCAGATCAACAAGCGATTCCGCCTCCACCCCACCACAAGGACACGAACATGCATTTTGACCATCAACCAACGCAACCTTGTTTTCTGGTTACTCTTTATTTGGCGCTCAAAACTCAATCGCTTCGCCTATTCTCATCGGTCAGCGTTGTAATTGCTAGCTTGACCATTGCTTTGCCAGTGCAAGGCGCGCCGAATCAAAGCCAGAATGCAGACGCCGCAAGCAATGCTGAAATCGTGCTCACTTCCGAGCAAGCCAAGCGTGATACCCAAGTGTTAATGCGCGTAATGACGAGCTTGCATCCCGCATTGACCAAATACCGCACGCAAGCGGAGATTGACGCTGCCATCCGTCATTTTGAGCAACGCGGTCAAGCTGCACGTAGTCTAGGCGAGATGTACTTGGCTGCCACAGAACTCGCAGCGGCGGTGCGCTGCGGCCATACCTGGACGAATATTCTGAATCAACAAAAAGCAGTGCAAGCGCTGTTGCTGGAGTCAGAAAACAAGCTGCCGATCAAACTCAGCTTAGTCGACCATCGCTGGTTAGTGCTGGCCAGTGCCGACGATAAGGTGCGCGCCGGGGATGAAATTCTTACGATGAATGGTGAAAACGCCTCGGCCATTGTTGAAAAAATGCGCCCCTATTTGCGCGCTGATGGCAGTAGTGACGGTAAGCGTTTAGTACAACTTAATCACGATAGGTTTGATTACAGCCAGATGGATATTGTCTGGCCACTCTTGGCACCGCCACAAAATTCTGCTTACGTCTTAGCACTGCGGCGTGCGAATGGCGAACTTGACACCGTCAGTGTTGCCGCCACCACGCTTGCAAAGCGCCAAGCAGCATTGTTGGCACAAGGCATAACAGAAAAAAGCGCGGCATGGTCGTTTCATATAGATCAGAACGTGGGCTTTTTACTTCTGCCAAACTTCGCATTCTGGAACAGTAACTTTGACTGGGCGGGCTTTTTGGAAAAGTCGTTTGCAGAGTTAAACGCCAAGCGCGTTCCGCATTTGATTATTGATATTCGTGATAACGAAGGCGGGAGTGGTGAAATCGGCGCAAAGTTATTGTCGTATCTGCTGAAACGTCCGTTTCAAACCTTGTCCGATCAATCAGTCTCAGCCTACGAGCGCGTGCCGTATGCATTGGTCAGATATTTGGACACATGGGATTTCAGCTTTTTTGACCGTACCGGGCAGGTCGAACGTATTACCCAAGGCCCCAGCGCAGGTAAATATTCCTTCAAGCCGAACATGGCAAAGCAACTAACAATCGACCCTGTTGCGCCTAACTCGCGCAGATACCAAGGGCAAGCCTATCTCTTGGTCGGGCCAGAAAATAGTTCCGCCACGTTTATCTTGGCTGATCTTGCGCAAAAGAGTCAGGCTGCGATTTTGGTCGGTCAGCCGACGGGGGGAAATCAACGTGGTTTAAATGGCGGCCAATTACTGTGGGTGAATCTACCCAACTCTGGTGTTGGTGTGGACATCCCCTTATTGGCATCGACCTATGAGCTGACGACGCCAGACCAAAGCTTGACACCAGACGTCGTGGTCAAGCGCGACTTCGAGCAAAGCCGCGCAGGGCTTGATCAAGAAGTGCAAGCGGTGCTCGAATTGATACGTCGAAAAAATACGATGTCGCACCAACATTGAATGATGTGGCAGCGCACTGCGCATGCAGCGATTGACAGACTCTGATAGATTCACCGTATTCGGCGCAGCAATGATGCAGTTAATTGCCGAGGAATCACCAAAAAATTCGTCAGTCACGAAGCGTGCAAAGTGACCTTACCTGGCAAGGAGTAATTTATGCGTCAAGTCACCGCCATCGACCCAAAACTTGATCTCAAATTTGAGCGAGAAGTCGATCTCACACCCGAGCAATTATGGGCTGCATGGACGCAAGCCGAGCATGTCGTGCATTGGTTCACACCAGCGCCTTGGAAGACCATCGATTGCGAGATTGATCTGCGTCCGGGCGGCGTGTTTAAAACCGTGATGTTGTCGCCCGAGGGTGAACGCTATCCCAATATTGGCTGTTTTTTGGAGGTCGTGCCAAACCGAAGGCTGGTTTGGACGAATAGCGTAGGACCGGGTTTTCGGCCCGCACCACCGCAGCCGAACGACGCCTTCTTTTTCAGCGCTTCGGTTCATATTGAACCCTTAGCACAAGGTAGTCGCTATACGGCCGTGGTTGTGCATGGTGACGAGGCTGCGTGCCACCGCCACGCAATGATGGGTTTTCAAGAAGGGTGGAGCAAAGCCTTGGATCAGTTGATTACGTATATGAAGGCGCGTGATTAGTCATCGCTTTTTAGTTCCTCTCTTATTCCATTTCCAAATCAAATGTGTCTAGGCGACGAGCCGCAGACAGTGCTGGCGCACGGCAAGGCGAAGGCAACAACGACGCGATAGCTTTAGAAATGGAATTACAAATGGAAGGGATTGAAGTTGGTGTTGGTGTCGAAATAGTCTTCGTTCTCTTTACGTTTTAGGAAGGCTACGACTTTGTAAGTAAATGGCGTCATGATGATTTCCCAAGTGGTTTTTAAAATGTATTGCGCTAGGATGACTTTTACCAACTGGCTATTTGACCAGATACCGTAGAACGCAATTACGTAAAACAAACTCGAGTCTACTAACTCACCGCAAATGGTTGAACCTATAGTGCGCATCCATAAAGCGCGACCTTGCATAGCAACTTTCATTTTTGCCATGACGAAGCTATTGACAAAACTACCGCACCAAAACGCGATGATAGAGCCCGCAATGATGCGAGGTGTATTGCCAAATACTGCCTCCAGGTGTGCTTGGTAAGTTTGGTTAAATGGGTCGGCAGCTGGTTGCAGTGCTAATACAACCCACGACATGAGGGCGGCAAAAGTCAAGGCAGCAAATCCTGCCCAAATAACGCGGCGGTCACGGCCGTAGCCGTAAACTTCGGTCAGCACGTCGCCGAAAATATATGAGATAGGGAAAAATAACACGCCCGCGCCAAAGGTAACCGTGCCAAAAAAAGCTAATTCGACTTGGGCTGCTTTGGCGGCGCCGATCAAGTTGGAGCATAGCAAAACGGTGACAAAAGCAACCATCACAAAATCATAGTAGCGAAATACCTTGCGCGTGTTAGTTGCTGTGGTTGAGCTAACAAATTCGTTTTGATTTGGCATTTTGGCGTCAACGGGGAAGAGAAAATGCTGATGGTAGCGCAGTTTTGCCTGCTACGAAAATCAAAATAGCTTGTGTCGCTTGCTTGGTCGCTCGCTAGACTTAATCCGAGCTTCCTTAGATATTCGCTTCTACGTTATAAGCATTGGGGCGATTTATTTCCATAAAAATTTCTGGCTTACCGAGTGGGGTAAAGCCGAATTTTTCGTACACACCACGGGCATTCGAACTGGCCAATAAGAACCGTCGCAAGCCTTGCAATTCAGGGTGCGCAAGCACCGCATTGAGCAGGGTTTTGCTATGTCCTTTACCGCGCGCTTCACTCACGACAAATACATCGACCAAATACGCAAAGGTCGCAAAGTCGGAAACCACGCGGGCAAACGCAATCTGTTGGCCGTTTTCAAATCCGGCGAAACAAAGTGAATGTTGCAAAGATTTTTTCACCGTCTCGAAGGGAATGTTTTTCGCCCACGTGCTTTCTTCGGAGAGGAAGCGATGAATGAAGTTGATATCAAAACGGGCTGGGTTGGTAGTTATTTCCATGACGAATTTCCGTGCAAATTTTTACGAAATTTTTTGACCACCTGAGACGCGCCAAATTCCGGCAAGATCTTGCCAACTCTGTACGGCGGTAAAGCCGTTTTGCTGCAGTAAAGATTGCACTTGTTCTGCTTGGTTGTAGCCGTGTTCCAACAGTAGCCAACCATTTGCGCCCAGATAGGTGCCTGCATTGCCAATGATTTGGCGGTAATGCGCAAGACCATCGCTTTGGTCGCTCAACGCAACCATGGGTTCGTAGCGCAAATCACCTTGCAGCAAATGCGGGTCGTCTTTCTCAATATACGGCGGGTTGCCGACGATGGTTTGGTAGATTTGCCCTTCGCACGCGCTGTACCAATCACTTTCAAATATTTGCATGGCACCGGCGGGTAGATGGCGTGCTGCATTGCGTTTTGCTACGACAATGGCTGCGGCGCTAATGTCGCAGGCGCTTACCTGCAAGTCGCGTCGTGTGTAGGCAATTGCCACCGCAATTGCGCCCGAGCCGGTGCCCATGTCGAGCAAACGGCTGCCTTGCGGCGCATGTTGCAAGGCGAGTTCAACTAACAGTTCAGTCTCAGGACGGGGGATTAACACATCACTCGTGACATGAAATCCTAGGCTATAAAATTCGCGCTCACCGACCAAATAGGCAATCGGCTCACCGCCAAAGCGGCGCTCGATTAAATCGCGCAGGGTTTGCGCTTCGGCGTGATTAATTTGTCGGGTCGATTGCGTAATGAGTTCGACGCGGCTTAAGCCCAATGCATGCATCAGCAAGATACGGGTGTCGATGCCATCGAGCGGGGTCTTGGTTTGGCATTCACCAAGGCTAGTGCCAGCTTGCAGCCAATCCAAGGTGTTGGGCATTAGCGTCTTTGCCCAAACATGCCGCGCGGGGTTTGTCGAAAAAACGCGAGGATAAACATGCCAATAAACACAATGAACCACACCAAGGCCCAAGCGGGAATCGACAGACCGAGTATCGGCGGGTAGGGCGCATCACACAGGCCATTTGCGCGAAACAAAGTGGGCAGCCATGTCGATAAGGGGGACTTATTTAATGCCACTTCAAGCGGATCGATACCACATGACAAGCCAGGGTTGGCCAGCACATGCAAGTGTTCCATCGCCACGGATAAACCATAAGCGGCAGCCAACGCGCCTAACACGATCAAGCCACGCTGTAAGCGTTGTGGGAGCACCAGCGCAAGCAGCGCCAACAAAGCGCAGGCGGCAAATGCGTAGCGCTGCGCCACACATAAAGGGCAGGGCAACATGTCTTTAACAAGTTGCAAATACAAGGCATAGCCCAATAAGCCGAGACTGGCAGTAAGTATGGCTAGCAGGAGTAAAGGTGTTCGTTTCATGAGATAAGCGTCAAGATACTAAAAGGTGGAATGTTGGCAGTGGAAAAAGTGGCTCCATCTTGTCGGCTTGCATGGTGAAAGTCAACGAAAGACATTAAAACTGGGCAAAAGTTCGCATTTCCTTTGTTCGGGCAACGCTGATTAAGTTACTGTGCGACTAAATTAATCATCACCCAATGCCGCCAATAATTCAGCCTGATGTTCTGCCACCAAAGCAGTCGTCAGTTCTTGCAGGTCGCCATCCATGATGAAATCGAGTTTATACAAAGTTAGATTGATACGGTGATCCGTCATACGTCCTTGCGGATAATTGTAAGTGCGGATGCGTTCACTGCGGTCGCCTGAGCCGATCAAGCTCTTACGGGTCGCTGCTTCCTTGGCTTGCTTTTCGCGTTGTTGAATATCCATAATCCGCGTGGCCAATACGCGCATCGCTTGTGCTTTGTTTTGATGTTGGCTGCGCCCATCTTGGCATTCCACCACAATGCCGGTCGGTATATGCGTCAAACGTACTGCAGAATCGGTTTTATTAATGTGCTGCCCACCCGCACCACTGGCGCGAAACGTGTCGATTCTTAAATCGGCATTATTAATCACCACATCGGCCAGTTCGTCCGCTTCTGGCATCACCGCGACGGTGCAGGCAGAGGTATGAATACGGCCTTGGGTTTCTGTGGCGGGTACCCGCTGCACGCGGTGTCCACCTGACTCAAATTTGAGTTGCGAATACGCGCCTAAACCGGCAATGCGAATAATCACTTCTTTATAACCGCCTAATTCCGCAGGTGACTCTGACATCAGTTCAATTTGCCAACGGTTGCGTTCAGCAAAGCGGGTGTACATGCGCAGCAAGTCGCCCGCGAATAAGGCTGCTTCGTCGCCCCCTGTACCAGCCCGTACCTCCAACAAAATATTGCGCTCGTCGTTGGGGTCTTTCGGCAACAACATGCGTTGCAGGTCGTTTTTTAAGTCTTCCATACGCTGCTTCGCGGCTGTGATTTCTTCTTGCGCGAAGTCTTTCATTTCAGGGTCGCTTAGCATCTCTTGGGCGGAGTCAATATCAGTTTGCGCCCCTTGATATGACTGGTACAAGGCCACCAAAGGTTCTAGTTCGGCGTGTTCCCGCGTGAGTTTACGGTAGTTGTCCATGTCATTGGTCACACCCTCTTGGTTGAGCAATTGGCTCACTTCGATCAGGCGTTCAGCCAATTGATCAAGTTTGGAAAGCATTGAAGGTTTCATGTCGGTGTTCTTTAAAAAAGCGAATTCAAAAAGCGAAAGTAGTGTTGGGTTTAAAGCAGTGTTCGCGTCGTGCAGATTAGCAAAAATCGTAGCCAAAGCCAAAGGAAAAACCTAGGCCGAGCTGGGCAGAAGAGGGGCGCTAACGCTTGGTGCGGAAGAGTTGCGGTAACAGGGCGGCGAGGCGCGCGCGTTCATCACCGCTGGCTTGTTGTAATGCCTGTTGCGGACCATGTAACAACTTCGCCGTAATGCCTTTGGAGAGCGCTTCTAAAACGGCATCAATATCATCGCCACGCGCCAACATCTTACGCGCACGATCAAGTTCTAATTGACGCAGGTATTCGGTATTTTCTTGCAAGTCTTGAATCACTGGCACCATGCTGCGGCTATCTACCCAATGCATAAAGGCTTGCACGCGCGTTTCGATAATGGCTTCCGCTTGCGTGACAGCCGCTTGGCGACTTTCTAAACCGGTTTGCACGACATTACCCAAATCGTCCACCGTGTATAAAAACACGTCATCCAATTGCGTAACTTCCGATTCAATATCACGCGGCACCGCCAAGTCCACCATAAAAATAGGGCGATGGCGGCGCGCTTTGACGGCACGTTCTACCATGCCTAAACCAATAATCGGCAGTGACGACGCAGTGCAAGAAATGATGATGTCGAACTGATGCAAAGATTGGGGCAAATCAGACAGGCGCATGGCACGGCCATTCAGCTTGCGCGCCAGTACTTCACCCCGTACTAAGGTGCGATTCGCCACCGTAATACTTTTGGGGTGTTGTGCCGCGAAGTGGGTAGCGCACAGCTCGATCATTTCGCCTGCGCCGATAAACAGTACATGCTGTTCAGAAATCGTATCGAAAATACGCTGCGAGAGCCGCACTGCCGCTGCTGCCATAGACACGCTATGCGCGCCTATTTCGGTGGTGCTGCGCACTTCTTTTGCCACCGCAAAGCTGCGCTGAAACAGTTGGTGCAGATAAGTCCCCAAACCGCCTGCCGCTTCCGCCTGCCGCACCGCATCTTTCATCTGACCCAAAATTTGCGGTTCGCCCAAAACCATTGAATCTAAACCCGAAGCCACACGAAACGCGTGCCGCACCGCTTCATCTTGCGGCAAGGTGTACAAATGCGGGCGCAAATCAGCGTAAGGCAAGCGATGAAAATCGGCTAAAAAATGCGCCGTCGCATCCATCGCATCAGCACTGCTAGACGCCTTTTGCGCCGCATATAATTCCGTGCGATTACAAGTAGAAAGAATCGCAGCTTCGGCGGGAGAGTGCGCCAAGCCAGAGGCCGCGCCATCAACCCGATGAAACCAAGCACGCGCCGCCGCCACCGCCTGACCAATTTGGTCCGGTGCGAAAGCAACCTTTTCGCGCAAATTCAGCGAAGCAGTCGTATGGTTTAAGCCAACAGCGAGCAAATGCATGGTGGTTCAGTAAGGGCAGTTATGAATAGCGAAGAAAAAATGGTAGGGCATTATACCTCTTGAGAGCGTTGATTTCTTTGCCCTAGCGCAAGCTGTTGGTGGGGGAGAGGTGGTTGTTTTAGGTCGACCAAAGAAATTACGTGGCTTGCGTATGACGCGTCAGTGGAAAGTTGTTAGAGATTTGCGTGTTTTCAAGGCAACTGACGCACCTGATACACGCAAGAAAACCAGTGCTTATTTGAATACTAAGATAGGTATATTCTCGTTGCCTTTTAAATTTAAGCGGAAATGGCAATAAATTTTATAAAATTCAGGGAGTATATGCTTTCGGCCTCGTATTTATCTCGGTTCAGCCCGCGTAGGTACGATTAGCAAAGCGTAATCGTACGAATGATTGATCAACGACCAAAAGAAAACACAATTCAATGCCCAATTATCGTCGCGCATTCGTTCCAGGTGGAACATGGTTTTTTACCGTGAACCTATTGCAACGACGCGATAATGAACTGCTTGTGCGGGAAATTGATTTGCTTCGTCAGGTAATACGGCAAGTGCGTCACCGGCACCCATTCAAAATAGATGCATGGGTGGTATTGCCAGAACACATGCATTGCGTTTTCACTTTGCCACCCGATGATTGTGATTTCAGTTTGCGCTGGCGTTTGATCAAAAGTGGATTTTCTCGCGCTCTGCCCAAAACAGAGACGTTTTCCGCCGCTAGGAAAAAATATGGCGAGCGTGGCATATGGCAGCGCCATTATTGGGAGCATTTAATCCGCGATGAAATCGATTTTCAAACGCATGTCGATTATGTGCACGTCAATCCGCTCAAGCACGGGTTGGTAAAGCGCGTGCGTGATTGGCCATATTCGACGTTTCATCGTGATGTGGAAACGGGAATTTATGCGTTGGATTGGTGCGGCGATGTAGAATTTGAAGTCGGTGGCGGAGATTGACATGCGTACGATTACGCTTCGCTTAAATCGTACCTACGCTTGCTACCTAAG
>OFSE01000563.1_pt1 | contig 10704 bp, 9 predicted proteins | sample 1543261 | NCBI WGS metagenome assembly OFSE01 (sample SAMN07774225, study PRJEB24372) | wastewater metagenome | isolation source: Exp Tend VB 50WW | collected 2016-02 | reverse complement strand
AGTCCATTGGTGCCGGTGGTGCTATTGGATGCGCCGGGCGGCACGTTCTTGCAGGGCGCGATGGACTTTATCCGCCAGCAACTGGAAAGCAACCGCTACATCCTGCCGACCGACATGAAACTGATGCGACTGGTCTACAGCGTCGACGAGGCGGTGGAGCAGATCAACCAGTTCTACAGTAACTTCCACTCCAGTCGCTGGCTCAAGCGCCAATTCGTAATTCGCATGCATCACAAACTCAGCGATCAGGCGCTGGAGCACATGCAGGAAGCATTCGCCGATCTGTGCCTGAGTGACCAGTTTCATCAGCACGACTACGCCGGCGAGGAACACGATGAAGCGCAGTTCAGCCATTTGGCGCGACTGGCCTTCACCTTCAACGCGCGCACTCACGGGCGTCTGAGGGAGTTGATCGATTACATCAACCTGCCGGAAAACTGGGCAGATTCCCAACCGCAAACAGCGCAACGCAGCCGCGAACCGTCAAAGGTAATTTGAGGGCAAAAAAAAACGGCCCGCTATTTTCATAGCGGACCGTTTTTATTGAATCGGTTTAATCGTCCATCCCTCGACCGCTGAACAAGCGGTTGATCATCTCCATCGAGAACCCCCGATAGGCCAGGAACCGGCCCTGTTTGGCCCGTTCTTTCGCATCAATCGGTAAATGCCCGGAGAACTTGCGTTGCCACGTCTCCTGCAATTGCTCCTGCCAACTGATACCGCTTTCGCGCAGGGCGAGTTCAATATCGGCGCGCTGCAAACCGCGCTGGCTCAGCTCTTCGCGAATCCGCAGAGGGCCATAGCCGGAACGGGCACGGTAGGAAACAAAGCTTTCAAGGTAGCGGGCTTCGGAAAGCAGCCCCTCTTCCGTCAAACGGTCGAGGGCTGTTTCGATCATCTCGGGGGGAGCGCCACGCTGACGCAGTTTGCGCGTCAGCTCGACTCGACCATGCTCGCGACGTGCGAGCAGGTCCATGGCGGTTCGCCGCACCGCGACGAGGGTATCGAGTACTGCAGTGGTCATCGCTGCAATCAGATGTCAGCGTCGGCCAGGTCGTCTTCAGTCTCTTTGACTGCTGAGGCCTTGGAGTCGATCACGGCTGGAGTAAGCAGCTTGTCACGCAGTTGCTTCTCGAGCTTCGCGGCGATTTCCGGGTTGTCCGCCAGGAACTTGGCCGAGTTGGCCTTGCCCTGACCGATCTTGGTGCCTTCGTAGGCATACCAGGCGCCGGACTTCTCGACGAAACCGTGCAGCACGCCCAGGTCGATCATCTCGCCGTTGAGATAAATGCCCTTGCCATAAAGAATCTGGAACTCGGCCTGACGGAACGGCGAAGCGACCTTGTTCTTCACAACCTTGACGCGGGTTTCGCTGCCGACCACTTCGTCGCCTTCCTTCACCGCGCCCGTACGGCGGATATCCAGACGCACCGAGGCGTAGAACTTCAGGGCGTTACCGCCAGTGGTGGTTTCCGGGCTGCCGAACATCACGCCGATCTTCATGCGGATCTGGTTGATGAAGATCACCAGGCAGTTGGCGTTCTTGATGTTGCCGGTGATTTTGCGCAGGGCCTGGGACATCAGACGGGCCTGCAGACCAACGTGCATGTCGCCCATTTCGCCTTCGATTTCCGCCTTCGGTACCAGCGCCGCCACGGAGTCGATGACGATCACGTCAACAGCGTTGGAACGCACCAGCATGTCGGTGATTTCCAGGGCCTGCTCGCCGGTGTCCGGCTGCGAGACCAGCAGGTCGTCAACGTTCACGCCCAGCTTGCCAGCGTACTCAGGATCAAGGGCGTGCTCAGCATCGACGAAGGCGCAGGTGGCGCCGAGCTTCTGCGCTTCGGCGATCACCGACAGGGTCAGGGTGGTTTTACCCGAGGACTCCGGGCCGTAGATTTCGACGATCCGGCCTTTCGGCAAGCCGCCAATGCCCAGGGCAATGTCCAGGCCCAGGGAGCCGGTGGAAATGGCTGGAATTGCCTGGCGATCATGGTCACCCATGCGCATCACGGCACCCTTGCCGAATTGCTTTTCAATCTGGCCCAGGGCCGCAGCCAGAGCGCGCTTCTTATTCTCGTCCATTACCAACCTCACGTGATCAAGAGGGCCATCTGGCCGCCAACAACTGTATATGTAGCCAGTATTATTCCACAGAGCAAGTCGCTCGCCTACCCCGCATCGGGTTTTTCTCCGCCCGCCAGTCGAATCAGCCCATGCAAAGCGGTTTCGACCGTTTGCCGACGCACCGCCTGACGGTCGCCGGCAAACTGGCAGCGCTGGCTATACAGCTGTTCGCCGTCGCCCCAGGCCAGCCACACCGTGCCCACTGGCTTATCCAGCGAACCACCGTCGGGGCCGGCCACGCCGCTAACAGCCACGGCAAAACGGGCGCCGCTATGCTGCTGGGCGCCACGCACCATGGCTTCGACTACCTCTTGGCTGACTGCGCCGACGCGTTCAAACAACTCGCCTGGCACGCCCAGCTGCAGGGTTTTCTGCCGGTTTGAATAGGTAACGTACCCGGCCTCGAACCAGGCCGAGCTGCCAGGAATGCGGGTGATGGCTTCAGCAATGCCGCCGCCGGTGCATGACTCGGCGGTACTGACCTGAGCCTTGGCCAACAGCAACTGTTGCCCCAGTTCGGCCGCCAATTGCTCCAGGCGTTGTTCGCTAGGGTTCATACGCTCTCCGAAAAATTAATCTGCCGCCGGCGACTCATTCAGCAACTGGCTCAACACAGCACGCAGCTTGCCGGGTTTTACCGGTTTGTTCAGCAACGGCATGCCCAGGCGTTGCAGGTCGCCACGGCATTCGTCACTGCGGTCGGCGGTGATCATCACGGCGGCCAGCGGCTTGGCGAAATGCTCACGCAAAGCCTGCACCACCTGGCAACCGGTGACGCCATGGTCGAGGTGGAAGTCGGCCAAAATCAGATCCGGCGCGCGCCCCTGCAATACGTGCAAGGCTTCGGCCTGATCCACCGCCGTCAGCACCTCGCAACCCCACTGCTGGAGCAGCGCGGACATGCTGTGGAGGATGCTCAGTTCGTTGTCGACCACCAGCAAGCGGCGCCCCGGCAAGGGGTCAGCCAGGCTGGCGCGCAATACCGGCGGCGCCACCTGCGGCTCACGGGCCGGCGCCAGGGGGATACGGATACTGAACACCGAGCCACGCCCCGGTTGCGAGCGCACCTCGATGGGGTAGTCGAGAATCCCGGCGATCCGCTCGACAATCGCCAGCCCCAGGCCCACACCCTTGCGTTCCGCGGCGCGGCCGACGTTGAGCTGGTTGAATTCGAGGAAGATATTTTGCAGCTGGTCCTCGGCAATGCCGCGACCGCTGTCGCACACCTGCACCCAGAGGAATTCGCCACGTTTACGCACGCCCAGCAGCACGCCGCCGTGCTCGGTATAGCGGCAGGCGTTACTGAGAAAGTTGCGCAAAATGCGGGTCAACAAGCGCAGGTCGGTGCGCAGGCTGTAGTTGGGGATGCGCGTGCGCAGGGCCAGCCCCGCCGCCTCGGCCACCGGCTGGAACTCGGACGCCAGCGGGCCGAGCAGTTCAGTTAATGAGTAAACCTCGACATCCGGCTGGATCACCGCCTGATCTAGGCGAGCAATGTCCAGCAGGTCGGTGAGCAGGTCTTCGGCGCCTTCCAAGGCCAGGTGACTGCGCTCGACCAGGTGCTGCTCGGCAGCCGGCAACACGCGCTCACGCAAGGTGGAGATCAACAGGCGCGCGGCGTTCAAGGGTTGCAGCAGGTCATGGCTGGCCGCCGCCAGGTATTTGTCCTTACTGCGATTGGCTGCCTCGGCGGCATCGCGAGCTTCGCGCAGCGCCTGCTCGGTCAACTCGCGGGCAATGATCTGCTGCTGCAACTCCTGGTTGGCCTGCTCCAGCTCCGCCGTGCGGGCGCTGACGCGCTGCTCCAGTTGTTCATTCAAGCTCTGCAGGCGCTGCTGGGCCTGCTTGCGCTCACTGATATCGGCAACAAAGCCTTCAAACAGCCCAGCCTCGTCAGGCTTGAGCAGCAGGTTCATCAGCACATGGATAATGCTGCCGTCGCGGCGCCGCAGCTGGGTTTCGTAGCCGAACAGGCCCGGCTCGTGGGCCAGCACCGCGCGGATATGCTCAAGCTCGGCGGCACCGCCTATAAACAGATGGGTGGCCAGGTCGCTCAGGTCCCAAAGCACCTGCTGCGGGTCGTCATAGCCGAGCATGCGTGCCAGGGCCGGGTTGGCGGTACGCAGGCCTTCGCTCAGGCTGGCCTGGAAGATGCCGTGTACGGCGTGCTCGAACAGCCACTTGTAGCGATTGCGTTCGGTTTCCAGCTCTTCCAGGCGGCTCAGCAGTTCCGGGTAATGGCTTTTGCGTGCGGAGTTGCTGCCCAGCCCCAACAGGCCGGCAAGTGCCTCGTTGTCGCGCGGCAGCGGTGCATCGGCGTCGTCAAAGCGCCTCGGCATACACGACCTCGACATCGCGCATGCTGGAGGCGCGCGGATTGGTAAGAATGCACGGGTCCTCCATGGCGTGGCGCGACAGGAAGGGAATATCGGCAACCCGGACGCCGTGCAACTTGAGGGTGTCGTGAAAGCCCACGGACTGCTTGAAGGCAATCAGGTGATCGATCAGGCGCAAGCGGATCTGCTCGTGGTTAAGGCCGCGCACGTCCAGCCCCAGGGTCTCGGCCACCATCCGAAAGCGCTCCGGCGCCGAGTGATAATTAAACGCCACGACATGCTCGACCAGCGCCGCGTTGCACATGCCGTGGGGCAAATCGAGGTAACCGCCCAAGCTGTGGGACATGGCATGCACGGCGCCGAGAATGGCGTTGGAGAACGCCAGGCCGGCCTGCATGCTGCCAAGCATGATCTTTTCGCGCAGGACGATGTCCTGCGGGGTGGCGATCATCTGCACCAGGTTGCCGCCGATCAGGCGCATGGCCTCCAGGGCGTGAGTGTCGGTGAGCGGCCCGCTGCCGGTCGACACAAATGCCTCGATGGCATGCACCAGCGCATCGATGCCGGTACAGGCCGACAGGAACGGGTCCATGCTCAGGGTGGTTTCCGGGTCGATCAGCGACACGTCCGGTACTACCGCTTTACTGACGATGGAGAACTTCATCCGCTCCTGCTGGTTGGAGATGATCACGAACTGCGACACGTCGGCCGAGGTGCCGGCGGTGGTCGGAATCAGGATCAGCGGTGGGCTGGGCACGCGGATGGTGTCCACCCCTTCGAACTCGAGGATGCTGCGGCCATGGGCGACCACGATGCCGATGCCCTTGGCACAGTCCATCGGGCTGCCGCCGCCGATGGCAACGATCACGTTGCAGTTGTTGGCGCGGTAGATTTCCGCGCCGAGCATCACTTCCTCAACCCGCGGGTTGGGCGACACGGCGGTGTACAGACAGTATTCGAGGTTCTGCGCCTGCAGGCTGGCTTCGACATCGGCGACCCAGCCGGCAGCGACCACGCCGGGGTCGGACACCACCAGCACCTTGCGCGCGCCGAAGTTGCTCGCATAGTTGCCGACGTTATGCCGGCAACCGGCGCCGAAGATGATTTCTGGCGAGACAAATTTACGCAATTGGCTTAGAGCATGGCTCATACAACGGCCTGTTATTGTTGTTCGGAATGAATGCCAGTCAGCCTACTGGATTAGTAGGCAGATGAAAAAGGCTCTGTACCTCTGCGAGTGTTGCGCACGTAGCTACAATCGGTTTCGCCTTTACGGCGAGTTACTTTCTCTTGACTCGCTACGCTCGCCCTTCGGGCCAGCCTGCGGCTGTTACTCCGCTGCGCTACGTTGGCTTGCGCGAAAGAGAAAGTAACCAAAGAGAAAGCGCACCCGGCATCCGGGTTTCGCTACGCGAAACTTCCCTCGTTCCGATGCTGTTCCGAGGGTCGTCACGGTGGGCCATCCCTGGCCTAGGCGGCCCCGCCCATCGTTCCTCGTTTGGCATCCCTGCCAAACGCCCCTCTACACAGCACCTCCGCTCGGCCTCCTGACGGGACAAGGGATCGCGGCGCCTGCGAATATTGTGGGAGCGGTCTTGACCGCGAAGCTTTTAACCGCGCCAGCTCATTGCTGTGTCATACACAGCCATTGGTGCCGGGATGAATTCCTTGCAACACGCTATTGGGACAGAGCCATAAAAAACCCGGCTCACTGGCCGGGTCTGGATTTAGCTGCGCTCCGCCACTGACTCGGTCAGCTCGAACGGGCTGGCGCTGCGCCGCTGGTTGCGGTCTTCGCGCGGGGTGGCGCCGAAGAAGTTGCGGTAGGCGCTGGAGAAGTGCGGCCCGGAGGAGAAACCGCACGACAGGCCGATCTGGATGATCGATTTGCTGGTCTGCATCAGCAGTTGGCGCGCCTTGTTCAGGCGCAGCTCGAGGTAGTACTGGCTGGGTACACGATTGAGGTACTGCTTGAAGATGCGCTCCAGCTGGCGGCGCGACACGCACACATGCTGGGCGATTTCGTCAGTGGTCAACGGCTCTTCGATGTTGGCTTCCATCAGCAACACCGCCTGGGTCAGCTTCGGATGGCTGGAGCCCAAGCGGTTCTGCAGCGGAATGCGCTGACGTTCACTGCCTTCACGAATGCGCTCGACCACCAATTCTTCACTCACCGCGCCAGCCAACTCGGCACCGTGATCACGGGCCAGCACGGCCAACAACAGGTCCAGAACAGCCAGGCCACCACAAGCAGTCAGGCGATCGCGGTCCCAGTCAAACAGATGGCTGGTGGCAATCACCTTAGGAAAGCGCTCGGCAAAATCATCCTGCCAACGCCAATGCACCGCCGCCCGATAGCCATCCAGCAGCCCCAGCTGCGCCAGCGGGTAGACACCCGCTGCCACCGCACCCAGCACACAGCCCGCGCGCACCGACTGCTTGAGGGCCGCCGAGAGTGCCGGCGAGAGCGCGCCAGGCGGCTCATCCGTTACCAGCAAGAGCTTGTGCAAACCTTCCAACTGACCCACCCAAGGGCTACCCGGCAGCTGCCAACCACCATCCAGAGGCGCTTCGGCGCCAGGTTCGGCCTGTAGAAACAGCAATTCGTAATGCACATCCGGGTGGACCCGCTGCGACACGCGCAGGGCTTCTTCCGCCAGGGCCAAGGTCAGGGGCCGAGTACCGGGCCAGAGCAAAAAGCCAATGCGGCGCACAGGATGAGTCATGCCGGCACAGCCCCGCAGCACGAGCCCGCAAGGGCCGCAGGGGGCAGAATCAGGCCGGGGATACGGGCAAACACCACATCACTCTCCTCATGCAGGCCATGGGCCGCGGGAAATACAGCCACGCTGGGCAAAACACCCAACAGGCAACATCTATCAGAGCATAGGAGCCTGTCGGACTTAATGCTGTTCTGCCGCGGAAAAGCCGGATTTGGTCATTTTTCCCGCTTTTCCTCGTCAAATAGCGGGCTATTCTCCTCGGAAAACCGAAAAAACTGCCTCAACCCGGACTTTCCCTCGCTAAGAACGATCAAGCCCGACAGGCTCCTAGCCGCAGGCATCGTCAGTTACTTCAAACTGCCGGAAAGAAACTGCTTGAGACGGTCCGACTGCGGATTGGCCAATACTTCCTTCGGGCAACCACGCTCTTCCACCAAACCCTGATGGAGAAACACCAACTGGTTGGACACTTCACGGGCAAAGCCCATTTCGTGGGTGACCACCACCATGGTGCGGCCTTCCTGAGCCAGGTCCTGCATCACCTTGAGCACTTCGCCGACCAGCTCAGGATCAAGAGCTGACGTCGGCTCATCGAACAGCATCACTTCCGGCTCCATGGCCAGGGCACGGGCGATGGCCACGCGCTGCTGCTCGCCACCGCTCATATGCGCCGGATAGGCGTCCTTGCGGTGGGCCACGCCAACCTTGGCCAGGTAATGCTCGGCATTTTCCCGCGCGGCTTGCTTGTCCATACCCAGCACATGCACCGGCGCCTCCATGACGTTATACAGGGCGCTCATGTGCGACCACAGATTGAAGTGCTGGAACACCATCGACAAACGCGAGCGCATGCGCTGCAGCTGTTTGGGGTCGGCAGCTTTTAATGCGCCGTCCTTGCTGGCCACCAGCTTGAGCTCTTCGCCGTTAAGCAGAATCTTGCCGGCGTGAGGCTGCTCCAGCAGGTTGATGCAGCGCAGGAAGGTGCTCTTGCCCGAACCACTGGAGCCGATAATGCTGATCACATCGCCCGCTTTGGCCGCCAGCGATACGCCCTTGAGCACTTCGTGGTTGCCATAACGCTTGTGCAGATCCTGGACTTCAAGTTTGTACATGGTCTGGGTTCTCTATCGTTAAGAGTGCGTCGCGGCCTGGCGACGCATCGATCAATGCAAGTGGCCGCGCGCCCTCAGGCCTTGCGCGGCGCCAGGTAAGCCAGCCAGCGGCGTTCGGCCAGTTTGAACAAGCGCACCAGAATAAACGTCAGGCCCAGGTAGAACAGGCCAGCGGTGATGTACGCCTCGAACGGCAGGTAGTACTGCGAGCTGACGGTCTTCGCCGCCCCGGTGATGTCGATCAGGGTCACCACCGACGCCAGGCTGGTGGTGTGCAGCATCATGATCACTTCGTTGCTGTACTGCGGCAGCGCCCGGCGTAGGGCCGACGGCAGCAAAATGCGCCGGTACAGTTTGAAGCGCGACATACCCACAGCCTTGGCGGCTTCGATCTCACCCGGCGGAATGGTTTTCAGGCTACCGGCAAGAATCTCCGCACTGTAGGCACTGGTGTTGATGGCAAAGGCCAGGCAGGCGCAGAAGGTGGCATTAGACAGATAAGGCCAGAACACACTGGCACGCACCGCCTCGAACTGGGCCAGGCCGTAATACAGCAGGTACAGCTGCACCAGCATCGGTGTGCCACGGATCGCATAGGTGTACAGCCACGCAGGGAAGTTCACCACGGGCTGCTTGGACACCCGCATCAGCCCCAACGGCACGGCCAGCGCCAGACCAAAGACCAGAGCAATCACCAGCAGCTTGAGGGTAACCAGCACGCCAGCGAAATACAGCGGCAGGCTGTCGAGTACCACGTTGTAGTCAAAAATCATGGCCGCCCCTTAAATTTCCATTGCCTTGACGCCGGCCGAATAGCGCCGCTCGAGGTAGCGCAGCACCAGCAAGGACACACTGGTGATCGCCAGATAAATGGCCGCCGCCGCCAAGATGTAAGTGAACGGCTCATGGGTCGCGTCACCCGCACTCTTGGCCCGCGCCATCATGTCCTGCAGGCCGACTAGGGAGATCAGCGCCGTGGCCTTGATCAGCACCAGCCAGTTATTGGTGAAGCCGGGGATCGCCAGACGAATCATCTGCGGCACCAGAATCCGCCAGAACACCCGCAACGGGCTCATGCCGTAGGCCATGCCCGCCTCGCCCTGGCCCTTGGGGATGGACATAAAGGCACCACGGAAGGTCTCCGACAGGTAGGCGCCATAGATAAAGCCCAGGGTGCCGACACCCGCCACGAACGGATTGATGTCGATGTAATCCTCATAGCCCAGCAGCGGTGCGATGCGGTTCACCATGTCCTGACCGCCGTAGAAAATCAGCAGGATCAGCACCAGATCGGGAATCCCGCGAATCACCGTGGCGTAGGCCTCGCCCAGCAGCGCCAGCCACTTGACCGGCGATAGCCGGCAAGATGCACCGAACAGACCGAGGGCAATCGCAACCGCCATCGACAACAGCGACAGCTGCAAGGTAAGCCAGACACCATCGAGGATGGTCGCGCCGTAGCCATTGAGCATGCTTGAGGTCCTCACACCGCGCGCCCTGCCTGAACAGGCAGCGCCGCCACAACGAAAAAGTGGCACAAACCGTAGAGCCAGTTTGTGCCACCTTCAGGGAAAACGCTTACTCGCCGTAAACGTTGAACTGGAAGTACTTGTTCTGCACTTCCTGGTACTTGCCGTTGGCGCGAATGGCCGCGATGGCCTTGTTGAAGCGCTCGGCCATGGCCTTGTCGCCCTTGCGCACGGCAATCCCGACGCCATCACCAAAGTACTTGGCCTCGGTGTAATCCGGGCCTACCAGAGCAAAGCCCTTGCCGGCATCGGTTTTCAGGAAGCCGTCATCGATATTGACCACATCGGCCAGGGTGGCATCCACACGACCGGCGGTGAGGTCGAGGAAGATTTCGTTCTGCGAGCTGTAACGCACCACCTCAATACCCGCCGGCGCATAGACTTCAGTGGCGTAGCGGTCATAAATAGACGCACGCTGCACGCCAACTTTCTTGCCTTTCAAATCCTTGATCGACTTGATGTTGCCGTCGGGACGGGCGACCAGGCGCGCGCCGCCCTTGGCGAAGCCGGCCACGACGTAGATCGGCGCGCCGTTGGCACGGCCGGAGATGGCGGCTTCGGAAGCGGTGGCGCCGACGTCGAGCGCGCCGCGGAAGATGAAAGGGAAGCACAGCACGTTGTTGACCTGGTTCGGATAGTCCGAACGGCCGGTGCAGATCATCGCGTCAGGACGCGCCGCGCGCGCCTCTTCCGGCATGATTTCCGGCACCGGATTGGCAAGCGCCATCACCAGCGGCTTGTCCCCCATCTGCTTGACCATCTCGGGCTTCAGCACGCCCGGCGCCGACAGCCCGATGAAGATGTCCGCGCCCGGAATGACATCGGCCAGCACGCGTGCGTCGGTCTTCTGGGTATAGACCGCCTTCCAGCGATC
>OFSE01000562.1_pt1 | contig 10724 bp, 9 predicted proteins | sample 1543261 | NCBI WGS metagenome assembly OFSE01 (sample SAMN07774225, study PRJEB24372) | wastewater metagenome | isolation source: Exp Tend VB 50WW | collected 2016-02 | reverse complement strand
GTGCGGGTGTTTCGCGGTCCTGAGAATTTGTTTCGCTTTGCCAATAGCACGGCAGCCGATTTGATTACCTTGGCCGACGTGCAAGCAGACTGCTACATCGTGGATGACTCCACCGTGGCAAAAACCAGTGCCACTAATACCCGTAGCATCGCGGGCAAGATTCGCGACGTCGATAGCGGCGGCGTGTGGGTGGAATTTTAAGCCACGCTCATAGCCCCTAGCTCGTAGTCGCCCCTTTACTGATTCAAATTCTGACCTTACTTCTGGAGTCACCATGATTATCAACGCAAGTAATTTATCGGCCTTGTTTCAGGCCTACAAGCTGATTTTTCAGCAAACCTTTAGTGCCACGCAGTCTGACTTTGAAAAGATTGCCACTACCGTACCATCGACGACTTCAAAAGAAGTGTATCCATGGCTCGGTCAAACCACGCGCTTTCGCCAGTGGATTGGCGATCGCTTGGTGCAAAACTTGATGACGCATGATTTCAGTATCAAAAATCTGCCCTGGGAAAACACCGTAGGCGTACCCCGTGAAACGATTGAAGACGACACCTACGGCTTGTATAAGCCCATGCTGGCGCAGTTGGGGCAAGATGCGCGCCAACACCCAGACGAATTGGTGTTTAGCTTGCTGGCATCTGGCTTTAATAGCCTTTGCTATGACGGCCAATACTTCTTCGATACCGATCACCCTGTTTTGCAAGCCGACGGCAGCGTGGCCTCGGTCTCTAACTTTGGCGGTGGTGCCGGTACTGCGTGGTATTTACTGGACGCCACCAAAGTCATCAAGCCCTTGATTTACCAAGTGCGTAAGGATTACAACTTTGTCGCACTTGACAAAGAAAACGATGACAACGTGTTTAACCGTAAAGAGTACGTCTACGGCGTGGATGCGCGCAGTAACGTGGGCTTTGGTTTATGGCAGTTGGCCTATGGCAGTAAGCAAACCTTGGATGCCACCAGCTACGCCGCCGCCCGCACAGCTTTGATGAGCTTAAAAGGTGAAAACGGTAAGCCTTTGGGCGTACGCCCAAGCTTACTGGTGGTGCCACCTTCTTTAGAAGGCGCAGCGCTGCAATTGTTGCAGGCCGAGAAAAACGCCAATGGTTCAACCAACATTTACCAAAACACCGCGCAATTGTTGGTTACGCCTTGGCTGTCTTAATCGCTGATTAGCAGCTAATTTACAGCGTTCAGCATGATTGATCTGGCGCAGCTCGTACCTGTTGCGCTAGATCAAACCAAGTGTTTTCTAATTTATTTGTGAGGTCATCATGACAAAATCCCTTTTACGTGTCGTTAGCAAAACCGCGACTTTTCGGCGTGCCGGTTACCAGTTCACCGCCGAACCCACCGACATTCCTGTTGAAGATTTGACGAAAGCACAGCGGTCTGCGATTGAAGGCGACCCTCAGTTAGTTGCTTTTTTGGTCGATGAGCCCGACGACAAAGCCACGGCTAAGACTGACGAAAAACCCGCTGCAAAGTCCAGCGCGGCCACCACGGTTAAAAAATAAACGTCGCGATCAACCTACCAGCTCAACCATCTCATGACCTATTGCACGAAGCAAGACTTGATTAACGCTTTCGGTGAGGAGGAGTTAATCCAACTCACCGATCGCAGCTTCAGTGCTGAGATCAATGAGGTGGTGCTGAATAACGCAATCCAAAAAGCCGAGGTGGAAGTTGATTTATGGATTGCGGGTAGTTATAGCTTACCGCTGGCCAGCGTGCCACCAGCACTCATGTATATCGCGTGCGACTTAACCCGCTATTTTTTGTCACCCGACATCGATGGCGAACACCCCACCACCCTGCGCTACCGCGAGGCAAAGAAAAGCTTGCAAGCGATCGCGCGGGGTGAGACTTCGTTATCGCCTACCACCAACCGGGTTGATTTAGTGCAAGTCGCACCGGGACGTAATGATTTTAGCGATCGGAGTAGCTGGTGAGCGTGTTGAACTACCTGGTGCTGGAAGACTTGTTGGTGGCGCATCTAAAAAACAGCCTGCCTGAGTTAAAAGCCGTACTCACTGCGACGGATTTAACAGGGGTACAAGCGCAACGCCTAGTCGAACCAGCCGCGCACGTGATTTATTTGGGTGACGAAGTAGCGCAAGGCAGCAATGGTCAAGGGGGCAGCGGCGCAGCGCAAGTCACCAGCCAGCAATGGATGGTGGTGCTGGTGGTGAAATTTGCTGGCACCGTGGCAAGTGGTAAGGGCAACCGCGATAAGGCGGGGCCGTTAATTGCGAAGTTACTGCAAACGCTGTGTGGTTGGCAACCGAGCGCACCACTGACTTCGCTGAAACGGATTAACGCACCCAAGGTTGGGTACGAAGATGGCTTTGCGTATTACCCATTTTGTTTTAAAACCACACACGTACTGTTAGGAAAATCATGACTACCATCAACAAAACACCAGTAAAACCAACACTCGTCAATCTAGTGCTGCAGAAGAACCATACACACGAAGGCAACCGTTACGGTGCAGGCAGTGTGCTGACGGTGGATACCACGACGGCGGCATGGTTGATTGATCAAAACATTGCAGTCTCTGAGCTGGCTGTGGAAACGTCTGTCAACAAGAAGTAAGACAGCTAAGTCGCCAGTAGGCTTGCTTTATATCGCTTTATATTTAACGAGGAGTCACCATGACACAGTATTTTTTAGGACAAGGTAAGATTTTTGTGGCAGCCCGCACCGCTCTTGGGGTGGCGTTGGCACAACGCTGGTTGGGTGACGTGTCTGACGCCAAGTTCAGCTTAAAGACCACCACACTGAAACACAAAGAATCGTATTCTGGCCAACGCTCTACGGCTAAAAATATTGTGACCGATAAAGAAGCCACGATTGATTTAACGCTACAAGAGCTTTCGCAAGAAAATCTTGCCTTGGCCTTGTACGGTAAATCAACCGAAATAGCCAGCGGTTCAGTCACTGGCGAAGCTTTACCAAACAACCTGGTGGCGGATGACCGCATTTCGCTCAAGTATATGCAAGTGTCGGCCGTGATCGTCACCGATTCGGCGGCTACCCCCGCGACACTCAATGCGAGCAAATACGTGGTCGACGCGCAATATGGCACGATCACATTTAAGGACGTTGCGGGTGCCACGCAACCGTTTAAAGTGGCGTATACCCACGCGGCCTTAGAAAACGTCTCGGTGTTTACTGCAGCACAACCTGAGGTGTTTTTACGCTACGAAGGCATCAATTTGGCTGAAGACAACGCGCCTATCATTTTGGAGCTGTACAAGGTGAATACCGAGCCACTCAAAGAATTGGCGTTGATTACTGATAAATTGGCCGATTTGACGATCTCTGCGTCGGTGTTGATCGACAACACCAAGCCTGTGAGTGATGAATTTGGCCAGTTCGGTCGTATTCTGCAATTGAAGCCGGTATAGAGCCAAACACACCAAGTAAGCGGCCACGAGCCACCCCACTGAAGCCCCTTGACTGGGGCTTCATTTTTTTGCGCTCTACACTCACTGCTAGTGAATCAATCGTTTTGATTCTTCATCACTAAGCACACTCAGCGAGAGCGCCATGCAACCTTCCTCCGAAAAAAACCCTCAAGAAAATCCATTAGCTGCGTTAGAGCGCATGATTCCTGCCGTGCGACATATGCAGATCGGCGACCAGCAGATCGAGATACGGCCCTTCAAAATAGGGGCTTTGCCTGCCGTATTGCGCACGGTGGCACCGATCATGCATTTGTTGACGCAGAGCGACAAATTAGACATGGCCACGCTGTTTTTAATGCACGCCGATGATTGTTTAGAACTCATGGCGGTCTTGGCCAACCAGCCTCGCGCTTGGGTTAATGAACTCGAATCCGATCAAGCATTGGCATTGTTTACGGCGTTGTTGGAGGTCAACATCGATTTTTTTATCCAAAACATCTTGCCGAAAGTCAGCAGCTCGGTAAGAAGCTTGACCGAAAAAATTCAAAACGGAACCCCGATGCCAGCAACCCAATCGCCAATGCCTGGGCCGATCGCTTCCAAAGCTTAATCGCAGCAGGCCATCGCTATAACGACTTGCTGGACTACACCTGGGCGCAGTTTGAACAATTTTGCGCCGCCGTCGAACGTTTGGAAAAGCAGCGCTTACGTACCGAGTTTAACCAGATGCTATTCGCCACGCGCGGTAACGAAGACGCCGTTAAAGACTACTGGCAACAATTGAAAACCTAATCCATGGATCTCGAACTTAAAATCAAAGCCTTAGTCGAAGGTTTGGCCAACGTCAATGAGTTGGCCAAGGCCTTACGACAAACGGGCGATGAATCGGTGCAGGCCAGCACGCGTACGGATGCAGCATTTAAAACCATTGGTGTGCGTCCGTTTGTTGAGATTCGCACTGAAATTGACAAAGTCAAAGCGGCCTACCGCGAGTTGTCTAGCAGTGGCACCCTCTCTGCAAGAGAATTGGCGATCGCGGCAGATGCGTCAAAAGATAAAATCAAGAACTTGAATCAAGAGCTGGCTGGCGTACGTGATAGCAGCAACACGGCTGGATCCGGCTTGGCAGGCTTACAAAGCGCCATCGCCCCTGCCGTTGCCGGGTTCTTATCGTTAAGTGCGGCGATTGGTGCGATTAAGAAGGCCAGTGAAGCGGCGATTGAGCTTGACCGTATCAAGATTGCGCTGCAAGCCACCATCGGCTCTGCTGAAGGTGCAAGGTCAGAATTTGCTTTCGTGCGTGAAGAGGCATTCAGGCTGGGCTTGAATCTGCAGCAGTCAGCCAAGGACTACACTAGTTTAACGGCCGCCACCAAAGGCACCACCTTGGCTGGCCAGCAAACACGTGACATTTTTACTGCTGTATCAGAAGCGTCATCGGTACTGGGTTTATCGGCTGACTCGACTTCAGGTGCGCTTCTAGCGATTCAGCAAATCGTTTCCAAAGGCACGGTCTCAGCAGAAGAACTGCGCGGCCAGTTGGGTGAGCGTCTGCCAGGGGCATTTCAGATCGCGGCGCGCTCGATTAATGTGACCACGGCTGAGTTAGGTCGCCTACTCGAATCTGGGGCATTAACCGCAGAAGAGTTTTTGCCAAAATTTGCCGCCGAACTGAAAAAAACCTTTGCTGACGGATTGCCCGGTGCGGTAGGAAGCGCCAGGGCTGAATTTGAGCGGCTGCAAAACGCCATCTTTGAAACGGCCGCAGCCGTTGGTCAATCTGGCTTAAACCAAGGCTTAGCGGAAGCGGCGAAAGTGCTACGCGAAGACTTATCCGACCCACTAATTCTAGCCAGCCTGAAAACCATCGGTGAAGCCATAGGCTTTATTGCGACCGCGCTTGCGCGTTTGCTTGGCTTTTTGGCGACCTCATTTGTACCTGTATTTGGTGTGCTATTCGGCGGTCTTAAAGATGGCTTCACGATCATTGGCGCAGCCATATTAGGTTTAGCAGGCATCATTGTCACCTTTGCGGCAAATTTTTTAAACGCGTTTGGTACCGTGATTCGCTATATCAATAAAGATCTTGGCGATGCGATTATTGGCGCAAGCAACAATGTACGTGAAGTCGGCAAATCACTGACTGGCTATGCGGATGAGGTGACAGAGAACTTTAAAAAGGGTGAATCGGCATTAGGCCAATTTAACAAAGAGTTAGAAAAGTCGCCAACTGCAGCGGCAAAATCAGCCAATGAGACTGAAATCCTCATTAAACAAGCCTTAGATAGCTATACGGCGCTAGGTTTGAAATTAGTTGAGATAGGCGGTAAGAGTTACTTAGTGCCCATCAACGCTGAATTTGATGGCTTAAACAAAAAGGTCAAGGAACTTGCTACCAATGGTCTCGTGACAAGTACAGAGTTTAGACAAGCCTTTAGTAAGGGCTTAGATTCCGCCAAAACGTTGACAGATATTGGCGACATTGCCAAATCACTCGAAACGGCGGCAAAACAAGGCAAGGACGTGGGCGATGCAGCGCGCCAAATTAATGCCCGCTTTGAAGAAGTCTTTACCACCGCACTCAAAACCGCTAAAACCACCGATGATTTCAAGTTGCTAGAGGCACAGTTAAAGCAACTTGGTAAAAACGGCACCGTGCCAGTCAAGCTAATTGACGACGCTGTACTTGAGTTGAATAAAAGGTTGAAGGATTCCCAAGCAGAAGCGGCGTTAACTGCCAAGCAATTAACCGAGTTAGGCCGCGCCACGGTGGACGTGGCCAAGGCGCATTTGAACGTTGCCAGGGCTGACTACGACGTGGGTAGGTCGCGCATTGATGTTTGGAAGGCGCAAAACCAATACGCCAAGGACGGCAGCGATTTATCGCGAGAAGAATTGCGTTTAGCAGAACTCAATTTACGGCTTGCACAAACCAAAGCCGCCGAAGCGCGCTTGGCTTATGCCGAGGAAAAGGCGCATCGAGACGTGATCTTGGCGACCCACAGAGAGCAATTGGCGCTGATTCGTTTGCAAATTCAACCCGGCAACGAAGCCCTAATACTTGCGGAGAAAGCCGCCAAAGCCGGTGTTGAAGGTGCGCAAGCTGCGTATGAAGTCGCCAAGCAGCGTACCGAGGCGCAACAGGAATTAACGCTCAAAGTCGAAGAAGAGGTCTTGCAACAAAAGCTCGTGGTGGACCAAGCTCGTGCAGTCTCAGAAAAAACCAAAGAAGCCAGTAAGCAGGCAGGTGACTACGCTAACAATGTGAAAGAAGCGGCTGGCCATGTGAATACGGCGGCAACGGGCGCGGCGACGTTAGCTAAAAATTTAAACGGTGCAGCAGGTGCTGCTGGTAGCCTCACCACCAATCTGAAAGGCGCAACAGAACAGCAATTACGTTTAGCCACTGCCATTCAAGGTTTATACAATGCGCAGGGTGCGCTCGATTCAGCGCAGGGCAATACGCCGGGCGTGAAGTCTTTGACAGATCCGAATCAGCCGACCCAGCCAAAGAATTTAGAAGATTTTATTAAGACAGGCAAAAACAATAGCAACTTCACGAATTCTGATGGCGTGGTCTACAGCAAGAACTCGCAAGGGCAGTTAGGCAACAATCAGACGCCGCAAGGCACACAAACTATTTCTGCAGAAGAAAACCGGTTTTTTGATTTTAAAGAGGGAATCATCGCAGCGCCCGATAGAAAGGATACCGAATTCTTATTGCAAAAGTTAGCAGCTGCGCGTGGAAATTTGCAAGTGGCTGATGCTTTACCAGCAGGCTTTGGTGGTGAATTTAAGCGCAGTGCTCAGGCTAGTTTTAGAGTTATTCAAAGAGCACTGGAAGCAATTGGAATATCGACAGCAAGCGGCGGAAGGGCATCGATTGACGACGGTAGAAGTGGGACAGGTGGGTTTGCTGCAGTCACAAGCAAAAGTAACAATGGCATAGGTGGCTTCACAGCCCCACAAAATAGTAATTCTGTGGTGGATCCGCCGTTTAGTCCAAATGCATTACTCGAAAGGATCGCTCCGACTCCTGCAATAGCTACATCGCCTGATGCAATTAAAACAGCCATTCCAGAGAAAACAATCGAGGTCATATTTACTGACGGTACTGGCAATAAAGTACCGGCCACTGTTAAATCTAACAACGAGCAAAGCTTAATCGATTTGCTAGAACGCGCAAAAGGAATCGCCGCATGATTTTGCAACATGCAACCAGTTTGCAAAGCGTCGTTTTACACCACGACATGCTTTGGGTAGATGAGCACAATTGGTCACCCGTAGTGGGCAATGCTGAATACAGCTTAACCGGCGCGTTGGTCATCGAGAATGGTCTGCGACTCGCTGGCCAGCCAATCACACTTCAACCACCTGACGACAGCATGGCTTGGCACACGCGCGCTGTAATCGATCAGCTATACGCGTGGAGTGCATTACCAGGGCAACCATTTAATTTAACACTAGACAACGGACAGCTTTACCAGGTGGTATTCCGGCACCACGAGCCGCCTGCTATGGAAGCCAAACCAGTGGCGAATTTGGCTAGTTTTGAGGCTGACGGGTTCTGGACAGTCAAACTGAAGTTTGCCCGTATTTAAAACATCAAGGTCAAGGAAAATTTATGGCGATCCAAGAAGGCAACATTAAATTACTCAAGTCGCAAGTCATGGATGACGTTGACGAAGGCGGCGGGCGCGCGACGGGTAACGAAATCCTTGACGGGGCTAGTAATTCGATATTTAACGACATATCAAGCGTTGACCGCGCCTATGGTCGCGTCAACTTGCGCAAGGTGTTTGTTCACGTGGATACGCCCGACACGGACGGCTATTTCGGCGCGAACCTAGCCATACTAGATACGCCCGACGACCCGAAAGTGTCTGCGGCGCTGTTCACTACCAAAGACGGTTTCGATAAGCGATCCGACGCGCAAAGCCGCGTTGAATCTTATTTAGCGCAGGGTCCTATTTACGCGGGTTTGTTATTTGGTGACCACATTGCAGGACAAATGACACTGAGCATATTGCAGCGCGAAGGCGAACCGTTACCGACCAACGGCGATTCGTTTGTGCTTAGAAAGCGCGAAGGCTTCAACGATGAAACAGAACAGTATGTTCGAGTCACAAACGTATCTAGTCGCACGCGAACATTCACCGATTCAAACGGCGATTTTAAACGTGCTGAAGTAACCCTTGATCTTAGTGACCCGCTACTCAATGACTTCCCAGGGTTTCAAGCCAACCGCTACGACGCAAACACAGATTACCTCGGTAAAACAAAATTCTACACAACCATCGTTGCCGACGCAGCGCGATACTACGGCGCAGTGACCTTAACCGTTGCGGGGTCAACGGGTGACGTGATTGTTAAGGGCGAAGGTATTTTCACCCAAATAGTGCCTAGCACAAAGGTTGAGATACCTATCGCGGACGCCCGCATGAACCAGCAAGCGTCGGCCTTCGTCAAAGCGGGCGACCCGCTATCTTTAGTCATTACCTCGGCTTTCAGTTCGTCGCAATCAATGTACATCGGCGGCGGCATTTTGCCAGGGAGCCTAACCATTTCTCGCGGCGGCGTTGCGGTAACTGATAAATCGGGCGCGTTGATTTCGGCGGGGACGCAGGTTGGCGCGATAGATTACACAAATGGCATTGCGACGTTAAGCGTTAACGTGTTCGGGACAAATGCGGGAAGCCATACCGTTGATTACACGCCGGCAGGTAATCCAGTTCTGGTAAGCAGCGCAATCGGCATTCCAGTGTCACAACAGAACCAACGCCTTAACTGGAATTTAACGATATCCCCCGCACCAGCAAAAATTAGTTTGCAAGTCAGTTATCGCGTGTTGGGGCGTTGGTACGTGATATCCGAAGACGGTTCGGGCGCCATTCGAGGTGCCGACACGAGTTTCGGCGCGGGATCATTGAACTATACGACGGGCACGGTGGCATTAACGCTTGGTGCATTGCCTGACGTGGGCAGTCAGATTATTTTCACATGGGTCCCATCCGAGGCGTCTAGGCCAGCTATCGAAGTGCAAAAAGAAAGCATTTACGAAGCGGACAAGTTCGGATTTATTTTTCAACTGAGCGACCACTTTAGCGAAGACATTGATTTTACGTGGGACGATGGCGTTGCACGCCACGCTACGGTAACGGGCAACGTAATTTCGGGCGACGCCACAGGAACTATTGATTTTGGCGAGCGGATTGTTCGCTTTTACCCGAAAGTTTTGCCGATCAAGGGCACGAACTTAATTATCGGGTCAACTAAAAGCACGCTGGTTACGTCAACCGTGCCGCTTTTCACGATCATGCCCTCGTTTTTTCAAGGCAATATAGGCGCGGGTAAGCCGTGGACCTATAAATTTGCGGTGGTCATTGACTTACCTGTTCGCACCTATCCAGGTGACGACGTAGCAACGCCTACATGGGTAATGATTGTGGATGACGGCGCGGGGAATTTAAAAGCCCTTTGCGCTAATACCTCGATCACGGTCGGTACAATCAACTACGCAAGCGGCGCTTTCTCGATCACAAAAAGTATCGCGGGGTTTGTGAGCCAACAAGCCAAGTTTGAAAAATCAACAGTCTTCGTAGAATCGGCGGGGGCGCCAGGTAGCTTACTTGCTGGTCACGACGTAACGCAAATTAAGCAGACAGGCTTTGAACAGCGCGTACAAACCGTCAGTATTTTAGAAGTCGCTTCTCCTGCGCCCGCGCTACCGTCGTGGGCGTGGTGGACAACTAGCGGCGCGGTAGCTGCGCAAGCGTCAAAAAACGTCGTTGCTTCAGGCGGCGTGAGCTTATCGTTTACGTTTAATTCTATTTTCTTACCGCGTAAGTTAGACCGCTTTGCGCTCGGCGCGTCTACGTATTTCTTTAACCCTACTACGGGCAACTTCACTTACAACCCGTCGCCGACAACGGGAGTTGGTTCGCTATCGGGCGGCGGGCGCGGCACGCTACTAGGACAAACAGGCACAAGCATAGAACAGTGGGTCGCAGGAACAAACCCTACACCGACAGGGATTGCGGGAACGCTTGAAGCCGATATCGCAACAGGTTTAATAACCGAGTCTGTGACCTTCAGAACTGCCATATCCCCCCTCTTTAACGGCGGGTTTAGTATTGCGGGTAAGTTCTCTGACGGTACGGATTTTAGCGCGACTCCCGACGCTAACGGCGTCATAAAAACGGCAACCAACGTTGCGGCGGGCGTTGTAGGCAAAGTGGACTACGAGAACGGGATTATCACCCTACGTTTCGGTAAATTAGGCGGATCGACGGGCGGCGTCGGCGTTCAAGA
>OFSE01000561.1_pt1 | contig 10730 bp, 5 predicted proteins | sample 1543261 | NCBI WGS metagenome assembly OFSE01 (sample SAMN07774225, study PRJEB24372) | wastewater metagenome | isolation source: Exp Tend VB 50WW | collected 2016-02 | reverse complement strand
GCGATCCGAAGCAACGCATTACTGGCGTCGTTGGTCGGCATGGTCAGCGTGAACGTGCCGGCCGTGATCGACTGCGACGAGAACGTGTGCACGCTGATCTGCTTGTTGCTCTGCGAGCTGTTATACAGCACGCAGGCATCGAACGCGCCCGACGACGTGAGCGCAGCCCACGTGAAGCTGGCGCTCGGCGTGAAGATGCCCGTCGTGCCGCTCGTGCTCGGCGCCGTGGCCATCGTCACCGTGACGCCGCCCTGCGTGTAGTTGCCCGACGCCGCGAGTTCGCCGGTCGTGTTATACACGGTGTCCGCGACGCCACGCGACGCCGATGCCAGGAACAGCGCCGCCTTGACGACGTCCGCCGTGGATACGGTGCGTGCGGGAACCCCCGTGCCGGGGCCGAGGGCGTGGATACCTGTGAGAAGCTCCCCTTTGAACGACGTGCACATGCCGGCGCTGTTAGCCATTTGTCATACTCCTTTGAGTTAATTAGAACAGTGAAACGCTGGCGGCGCCAGCAACGGGTTTAAGAACGACGGCGGCGGAACGATGGACGAGTTCGCCGTCGTGCCAGTATTCAACCCACTCGGTCGTCTCGTTGGCGTCATCCAGCCCGCCGGTTCGCTTTTCGAGCAGGGACTCGTCCATGAGCCCCTTGGTCGTCGTGATCAATGCCATTTCAATCTCCTCAAGTTGTGGTTACTTCGGTATCTACGGTGACGGCGCCCGACATCACGAGGCTCACTACACCGGTAGCCGACACCAGCTCCAAGTCATACACGCCTTCCAGCCACGTGATGGCCGCCGTGTCGGCTGCCGAGATGGTAAGCGCAATAGTTTTGGCGGCGTTGTCGAGCGCGATGCGTGCGTTGGTCGTGTCGAGCCGGAGCAACTCGGTGCCACCGACGACATCCTTGATGGACATGCGCGCCGTGAAGCCGGTCAGGTCGACAGGCGTCTTGTACTGGAGATAGCCGCCGGACGTGTACGTCGAATAGTTCGTCGAGTTCACGTCGTTCAGCGCCACGGTGCTCGTGTCAGGCACTGTCGCGCGACGGTAGTCCGTGGATCTGGGCGGCGTGTTCTTGGCGTTGATCTGCCGCATGCCGCCGGCCGACACGACCGCCACGCGCCAGCCGTCGGGGACGCCGTGTGCCGAACTGGTGATGACAGCCGGCGCCGCCTTCGTGATCGCCGTGATGGCGGCGTAGACGAACGGCAGCGTCGCCCAACGAACGATCAGCGAGAACGTCTTGCCTTGCTCTATCTTCAGGTCGTCGGTCATCGTATGTCCTTCATTTCATTGTATCACTGCGCCGTGACGTCGGCAAACTCGGCGCCCAGGCGGCGTCCCAGCAGGATCTGTTCCCTGCGGTTCAGTGGCATGCCGGCCAGCATGATGGCACGCCGCGTCGCCGCCGGGTTCGACAGGATCGGCATCATGGGGTTCTGGGCGTTCCACTTGGCGCGCAGGTCGAGGATGCGCGCTACCTGTTCGGCGTCGTCGGCGCGGTACGCCTTGACCAGCCTGGCCTCCAGATCCTGGCTGACCTGCGTGTGGAACGCCTTGGTCTGGATGATGATGCTCTCCATGTCGTTCGCCTTGGTCACCGCCGCCGACGACAGCCCGGTCAGTTGTAGGATGCCGTCGACAGTTGAGACATCAACTACTTTCCGCCCCCTGGAGTCGGATGCGTAGCCGGTGCTGAGCTGCTCGGCGCCCTTGACTAGGTTACGGGCGGCGATCGGGCCGCCGGCTCGCAGGGCGTCCGCCGCCCGCCGCCAGTCGCCGCCCGCCGCCGCGCTGACGAGCGGGCCAGCGTTGCTCAGCGCGTCGTGCAGCATCGAGAACGGCGCGCCGGCGATCTCGGCGAGCACGCGCCCCTTGTCGGCGTCGGCGGCGCCGATGCGCGTGCCGGGGATGAAGCCAGACGATACGCGAGTGGCCACGCCGATGCCGGTGATCTCGTTCACGACGCCGCGCATGACGGCGTCAGACAGGTCGGCGGCGCCGATGGCGTCAGATGCCGACTTGATGGCGTTGCGCATGGCGCGGCGGCTGTTGAATGGCGAGTTGAACAGTTGCTGCGAGATCACGTCGACGAGGTTCAGGATCTCCTCGGCGAACGGCAGGCCCTGCACGCCAGCCATCGCCGTCAGCCCGAGCAGCATGTACACGGCGCTCTTCGGGCTCACCTTATACATCAGCGCCGCGGCTTCGATGATGAACAGCGGGAACGACTTGAACTGGAACATCAGGGCGCCGAGCGGGTTGTTCATTATGCCGGGGCGATTATTGACGTTGTAATTATTTTGCGTCTGATCCACCGTCTCGCTGGCGAAGCGGAACAGTTCCTGCCCCGAGAGTTTCTTGAAGGTGCCGTCCGCCTGCCTGACGCCGCCGCCCGTCGTGGCGATCCTGTAGGCCGCCATGAACGACGCCAGTCGGTTGGTCTGCTCGGCGACTCGGAACGGCGTCATCCAGACCTCGGCGGCGCGCTGGACGTTGCGACTCCTGGAGTACAGGGAGCCCTGCGAGATGCCGAGCATCATGTGGATCTCGGTGTCGAAAATATGATCTGCCGCCGCGACGATGGCGGCGCGCATCTCCTTGCCGATGCCGGCGGCGTCCAGCCGGGCCGCCGTCTCTGGGTCGGGGTTCTTCATCTTGTCCATGTCGCGCAAGACGTTGTAGTGCTGCCACGAGTCCTTCCACGTCTTCAGCGACGTCATGGTGGCGTTCAGGTAGTCGGTGTGCGTCGACAGGTAGGGCGTCAGCACCATGGGGATCGACAGCGTGTTCACGGCGGCGCCGGAGATGGAGCCGCCGATGAAGTACATGACGCCGGCCGTGCGCATCTTGGTAGCCCACTCGCTCTGCCTGTCCGGTACCAGTGTGGTATCCGCCATGGCGTTGGCGCGGTCGCGGTAGAACCCCGACATGGGGCCGTCCTGCTCCCACAGGTTGTGCGGCACGCCGTCCTCACGCCTGCCAAACGACTCGCCGACAGTGATGACGGGCTCGCTGGTCACGGCGTCGATGTCGGCGGCTACTTCGGCGCCGTCGAGGGCGGCGTCGAGCACCGGCGCGAAGCGCGCGTAGGCGATCTCACTCGTCGTGTTGACGCCGAACTCGTGGAGCACGCGCATGCTGTCGCGGGAGAACCCGGCCAGGCCCTCGCGACGCATCATCTGCGTGCGCACCAGCGAGTCGGCGTTCGTCATGGCAACGACCAGGCGCTCACGTTCGGCCTGCGAGATGTCGATGCCCTGGCGGCGCAGCGTGCCGAGGAACTGCTCAAGCGAGACGCCGGTATCGCGTTCGTTCTTGCTGCGCCTGCCCATCTCGACCTTCAGCGCGACGCCCGAGCGTTCGATCTCCTTGGCGTAGGCGAGGGCCGCCGTCTTCGCCTGACTCGGCGAGTTGAAGAACTCCAGGCCAGCCTTGACCCGCTTGCCGTCCGGCGCCTCCATGTAGACCTCGACGCTGTAGTCGCCGTACCGGCGCAGCGGCACGTAGCCCTGGTCGAGTAGCGCCGTCATCTGCTCCTGTCGGCTGGCCAGCCACTTCTCGTAGGCTTCGGCACCTAGTTGGCGCCTACGTGTTTCCTTCTGGCTGTCGAACTGGCGCCGCAGCACGGCGGCGATCATGCCGGTAGCCTGGTCGTACAGTTTGCGCTGCGCCGGCGTCAGCGTGTTGAGCAGGTCGGCGAGTTCCTGCGACGACGTCGAATACTTCTCCAGCGTGCGCGTCAGCATGACATCAAACGCCGCCCGGCGATCGGCATCGGATGCCCGGTACCAGTCGGGGACGCGTTCGCGCACCAGTTGCTCGCCGAGTATCTTGCGATAGCGACTGTAGGTGTTGAACGCCTGGTAGACGTTCTTGAAGCCCCGCGACGACGCCGAGATGAAGTTCGGCGTCGACACGTTGTTCGTCCACCACCTGCCGATGCCGCCGACGATGTCATCTTTGGCGACGCCGAGCAGGCGCGTCAGGAGGTCGCTGGGGGCCTTCGCGTTCTCCACCAGTCGCGCGTACTGCTCGCCGATCTGCACGGCCTCCAGCTCGCCGCCAGCCATGCGGTTGCGCATCTCGGCGGCGGCACGGGAGAACAGCGGCAGGCCGTTCGCCGCGGCTTCGGCGAGGCGGGGCGTGATGGTGAAGCCGGGTTGCTGCATCACTGGGACTTCGCCCTCGAACAAACGACGCGCCTCGGCATCTTCTTTCGTCAGCCCATACGCCGCAGGCTCCCAGAATGACTCATCGTTATCGTCGAACCTTCGGACTTCAACCGCGTATGTCCCGTCGTCGTCACGAACAACGCGAGTCATGCCCTTAGTAGTCGTTGGCGTATTCAACGCTACGCTTATCTCCCCAACCTTCCCGCCGCCCAGCTTCTTGAGGATGTCGTTCGCCACGCTCGGCACGATCTTGTCGTAGTATCCCTTCATGCCTTCGCCGCCGACTTTGAGGTCTACCCCCGACAGTACTTTGTGCCCGGATTGCTTGGCCCCTTCTTCCGTACCAGCGCCCTCGACGATCTTCTTGGCGAGTTCCTTGCCGACAGTATCTTCCAGCTTGCTGGCGTCCATCGTCTCGTTGATGGCGATCCGCCCATCCAATCCGAAGGCGCCGAGATGGTAGCGACCATTCCCGTTGTCGGCGTACTCAATTCGGCTTACCTGCTTACTCAAGTCATACCGCTCCGCCTGCTGAGCCCCTGTGGTCCACGCTACGCGATCGAAGCCGTTCTCGGCGGCGTAGCGGATCATGCGCTTCAGCACCAGCGCGGTCCAGGCTTGCGTGTCTTCCTGCATGCCAATGTCACGAGCCTCGCCGCCCTTCTTGACGGCCGCGGCCTCGGCGTCCTTCATGGAACTATAGCGCTCGGCGACTTCCTTTCCATCCTTGTCAGTTCGCGTGGCTTCCTTGCCGTCTTTGAACACAGCGAACTTGCGACTGCTGACGAAAGGGGCGGAGGGGGTGCCGACAACCTCAGTCTTGGTTATCCGTGACTTGTTTGCGTCGACGAAATCAGGCGGGTTGTTCAGATACGCCTCGGCATCTGCGACGCTAGCGAAGTCGCCGCGAACGTTGCCGTTTTGATCGACTATGCTGTACCGTTGCGTTACGCCGAACCCGCTCTTACGCCCGGCAGCACTCCAGTCAGACTGGAGTTCTTCCAGGAACAGCACGCGCTTGCCGTCAGCATCAACGCGCTCGTTGAAGCGGACGTGGGCGAGGATGTTCGGCTGGTCGTAGTGGGAGGAGCGGAAGTTCTCAGGCGTGCGCGTCGTCGTGCTGCGATCCCCCAGGCCCTCACGGACTTCCAGATCATTGCGACCGGGGAAGGTGTCCGCCAGTTCTGCTTCGGCCTCCTGCCTAGTAGCGAACCCCGTACCCATGGTGGAGTCGCCTTTGTATGCGATGAAGAACTGTGTAGCTTGTTTCGCTGGCAACGTCAGCAGCAACTCGCGGTAGTTCTCGCCGCCGGGGAGTTGGTAGTCGGAGAATTTGGTTTTGTTATCTGCTTGGTCTATGCTCGCGTAATAGTCCTCCCACTCTTTCGCCAGCACTCGCGCCTGATCGGTGGTCAGCGTATTCCCGGAGGCGTCTGTCCACCTCGCGCGATCGTTATCGACATCCTCGCGATAGGTAGATTGCGAACTTGTGACCGAGCGTTCCGAGTCAATCTGGATGGGGTTGTAGTTGCCCGCGCCGTGCTCGAACCACAACTGCGTGGCTGGCCGAGGTAGCCCCTCACCCAACACCGTCTCGCGAACCTGCACGCCGTTCTCGCCGAGGAACGCCATCACCTGATCCTTGGTGACCTTGCCCTGCTGAAGGTCGAGCCATTCGTTCAGCCCGACGGCGTCGAGTTCGACCTGCTTCGCCTTGCCGTTGGCGATCAGCCCCTTGATCTGATCCTTCCAGCCTTGCGCGCTGGCCTGCTTGCTCTGGATGCCGGCAACGGCTTCGGTCAGCGCGGAGCGGTACCAGCCTTGGGCTCCGGAAGTAGAGAACCTGATGTCGGGGTTGTTCGGGTCGAACGCGCCGGTGTTGCCGATGGCGGACTTGATTTGGGTGGGGTGGAAGGCGACGTAGTGGGTGAGCGTCTTCCCGATATAGTCCTGTCGGGTCGCGATGACGCCGTCAAAGCCTGCATCGATCGCGCGCTGTACGGCCTCCTTGTCGCCGTCAGTTTCGCGGTTGAATCGTTTCCAGAACGCATCGACGCCGTCCGTCCATGGGTTCTGCAAGCTGACAAAGACTGGCATCACATTGACTGGTGCCTGCCCGATAGACCGGCTGCCTGCGCCGGCGCCGTAGGATGCTGCTTCCTCGGCGTCCGCCGTGGTGTAGATTGCCGGCCCGAACTCGCCCGTCCGCGTGCGGCGGAACTCTGTGATATCTGGTGTCGCCGTCCCATGGTACACCACCAACGGCTTGCCATCCTTATCCACCACTTTCGAGTCGCCGAACCACTTCTTGAACGCCGGACTCTGGAGATAGTCGGCGCCCATCGAGTTGCGTGACGCTGAGTTCTCCGGTGCCACCATCTCGCGCTCCGCCATCTGACCGCGATCCAGCGCGACGAACACGTCCTCGATCGATTGGAAACCCAGCCCGTTGACGGCGTTGGCGACGCGCTCGAAGAACTGCTTGATCTTCTGCCAGGCGCGGGCGAGCGCGCCGTCAGCCTTGAACTCGCCGCGCCGCCAGAACTCGAAGGCGTAGGCCCGCGCCTCGGCGGGGATCGCCATGACTTCATCGGTCAGGCTGGTGCCGTTCTCGCGGTCGTATTGCCGGAGCCTCTGCTTCAGTTGCTCGAACAGCGGCTTGCCGTCGCGCAGCGCGTTGGCGACAACCTTCTTCTCGCCGCCAGTCAGCAGCCAGTCCTCGGCGAAGTGGTAGCCCTCGTGGTCGGCTACGCTCAGCCCCTCCTTGGCGTTGGTCGCCATGCTGATGACTGCCTTGAGCGGGCCGACGCGCGTGTAGGAGCCGATGTGACCACCCGGCGCGGCGGCAAAGGTCGACACCGTAAGTTCAGGCCGGTCGCCGATGAGACCGAGCAGCCGGGCGAGCAGCGCCGTGCCCTTGGCGCGCATGGCCTGCGTGTAGGCGTCCAGCGCCGCCGTCTTGGCTGGAGCCGGCAGCGCCTCGAACTCGTCTTGGGTTAGGGCGGCGCGGGATTCGGAAGGTGCTTGTGTGGGGAGGTTGAGATCCCGCCAGCTCGTTACATTCCTGTCGTCATAGTCCTGACCAAACGCGACGCGAACCCTATTCGCTACCGTTTCCATCTGTCCGTCTATGATGATATCGCCCTTACCAATGAACCGCCCGAACAACTTCCGTTGCTCAGACGCGCTCATCTTGCCTCGCCACTTGCCCAAGACAGATCCAGTTTTCTCCTGAAGATAGAACGCTAAGTTAGCGGCATAGTCCTCTGTCGCCCCCTTCGAGAACTGAGTCCGCGCCAGCCCGACGCCGGCGTTCACGGCCTTGGCCATGTCGACGGCGTCGGCAGTCACGCCGAGGCCCTTCAACGCGGTCGGCAGGTTCTTGGTGACGTACTGCTGCGCCGCCTCGATGGATCCGGTCTTGGCGGCTTCCTGCACGACGCCGCGCATCGCCTTGGCAAACTTGGCGGCGACCTTGGCCTGCCCCTTGGGGGTCTTCGTCTTGGTTGCCGCCATCGTCGCGGCCAGCGGTTCGATCACCGCCATGGCGTTCTCTTCGACGGCTGCCATCTGTGCGGCGGCCTCGTTCTTGACGGCCTCTCGCGGCGCGCGCTGCTCGACTCCGGCAAGCACGATTTCGCGGCGAGTCAGCGGCGGCGTGGCGAGGCTTTCCTCAGTCGTGGTGAGCGGCATGCGCTGCTCGCGGAACAGCGCGTGGACGCCCTTCACGGCGCGGTCGACCTGCTCGGCCTCAGCCGGCGCCGGCAGGTTCGGGTCGGCGATGGTGTCGGAGCCCAGCGGCGCGGCGCGAGCGGCGATCTCCGGCTGTACCAGGTCGGGCACGGTGCCCGTGCGCTCGTACGGCGTCGGCGTGCCGGGATAGTCGATGGTGGGGAAGGTCAGTGGTGTTACTTCTTGGGCGGGCGCTTGCCCTTCGATTTGCAGGCCATTGGTATCTCCTTGTGGGGTTAGGGCTTGTCGTGCAGTCTCTATCTGTGGAGTCAGTGCATCCACCATGTTCCTGGCGGCGAACACCTGGCCGCCGAGTTCCTCGATCTGTGCTCGCGCGGCTTTGATCTGCGCCGTTGCCGCCTTCTTGGCTACCGTGAGTTCGCTCTTGGTGCGCCGCTGGCCGGGCTCCAACTTGGACTCGTTGTCCAACTCGGCGCGGGCAGCCACCAGCGCGTCGTGCTGTTGCTGGGCCTGCGTTACGGCCTGCCCCAGCGACGTCAGTTGTTCCGTCGCGGCGGCGTGCTGCGCCACGAGGTCGGCGTGCAGGGCTTCGGGGGTGGGGGGCGCCGGTGCCGGTTCTGTGGCGGCGGGTGCCGCCGGTGCCGGTTCAACAGGGCCTGCGGGCGCCTCCGGCTCCGTTGGCGGCGCCACGACAGGCTGCGCGCCGGCTACCGGTCGCTGCATGCTATTTACGCCGCCACCAATCCCGCCGGTCAAGACGCCCATGATGGCGCCCATAACGCCGGAGTTCAGGTAATCGCTGCCGGCTTCCGGCCCGGACAGCGGCTGGTTAGCTGACGCGCGTTCGATCGCCGACTGCGCGGTCTCCTGCCCGGCCTCGAACGCGCCGACCCTGGCGGCGCCGACGCCTACATCCTTGGCAACGGCACCGATGCCGGCGGCTCGCGGGGTCAGCGCGCGCTGGGCGGCACCCATCAGCCCCATCTGGCGGGCGAGATACACGGGAATCATGGTGTCCAGGGCGCCGGCGGCGAGCGCGCCCGTAGCCATCTGGAGCATCGAGGCGTTGTTCTCGGGCTTCAGTCCTTCGGGAGCGATCTGCCCGAGTTCCATGCCGACAGCCGAGGCGCCGAGACCGAGCCCGGTGCCGAGGTCGGCCGCCTTCACAGCCGACGCTATGGCCGCCTCTCCCGGCGTCGCTACGCCGGCGGCAGTCTTGGCTACGGCGGCAGCCTTCTCTGCGGCGCTGACGCCCGCAGCCGCCCGCGTGGCCCCCAGCGCGCCAGCCGCCAGCCTGCCGCCGACACCGCCGGCGACGGTCGTGGCCAGCATCGGCAGTTGGTTGCCGACCGTGTACTTGACTAGGTCGGCGGCGGCGCCGAGCCCCGGCCCGACTCCCTGATCGAACGCGGCGCCGACATCCTCGACCTGCATGCGGTACGGCGCGGCCTCGGCGGCGGCGCTCTCCACGACGCCGGCGCCGTAGTCTTCCAGCGGCTTGGCGCCGAGCCCGCGACCGGCGTACTGGAGAACGCCGCCGCCGATCGACTTGAGGTCGGCGACGCCCGTCTTCAGGCCGCGCCTGAACGGGCCGGGCTGCGGTGGCGGCTCGACTAGATTGTCGATCAGTACGTCACCGACAGGCTGCCCAACAAGATCAGGGAGCGCCATCGTGAATTACCGTGACTTCATTGCCTTGACTTCGGCTTGAGTGGCTTCACGAAGCGCCTTTCCGTCGGGGCCGACTACATACATCTTGCCGTCAGCCCCCTGCTGGATAGGTGCCTGTTGTCGAATAGGCACGGCCTTAGCTACGCCGTTCTCGTACACATTCATTGTCTTGTCCGCGCCCGTCATCGGCTGGTTCCCGATGGGAATCTGAATGTGTGGTGCCGGTGCCTGCAACCCGGACAGGATCAGCCGACGCTTTTCGGGGTCGGGTTCCGCGGCGGCGAGGCGGTTGAGTTCCGTCAATTTCGCCGCTTCAGCGCCGGTTTTCATGATCTCCGGCAATTTCATCCCCAGCGCCTGCGACTCTTTATCCTGCCCTGCTGCGCGCCTCTGGTTCATCGCGGCGCCGTAGAACGACGCCAGGCTGCCTGGACGTGCCTGAAACAACGCCGGCTCATTAGCCGCCGATGCGGCGCTTCCGGGCGGCGCGTTGGTGAACACCAAGTTACCGTTCGCGTCCCTGCTCACCGATACACTCGGCGTTGCTGGACCTGCTACAAGTTGTGCGCCGACGCCGGGAGACGCGCCATGCGGGGCGGCCCATCGACCGTCTACCACAAGCGGCTGGTTGTTCGCTGCAATGACGTTGTCGGACGCGCGTACCTGCGACTGGAAGCCTGCCTGAGCTGGCGCAGATGCGGGGGGCTGGGTAACTGTGGGGGCAGCAGGGGCAGCAGGGGCAGCGGCAAGGGCAACAGAGGCAGCAGCATGGGCAGAAGCCCGTGCACGTCAAGTTCAAATTTTTGAGGAGATATTCGGATGATCACGACCACGTTACGGAAAATACGACAGCATAACCCTTGTAGTGAGGGCTGGCGCACCTTGCTCACCTTCCTTGGCAAGACAGGGGTAGATGATGACCCCTTGCCCCTTGTTACCATCCTGCAATCCAATGGACTGGACGATGCCCTGTGGTGTCTTCGGACCATTACAGGGCATGATAAGGAAATAACTCGGTTTGCCCTTGCCTGTGCTCAGGAAGTGAAGCATCTCATGACCGATCAACGGTCATTGGATGCTTTAGATGCCGTGGAAAGACACCTTGAAAGCCCGCTGTCTAGGGAGGAGCTTGATAGGGTATCGGCAGCAGCAGGGGCAGCAGCATGGGCAGCAGAGGCAGCACG
>OFSE01000560.1_pt1 | contig 10733 bp, 13 predicted proteins | sample 1543261 | NCBI WGS metagenome assembly OFSE01 (sample SAMN07774225, study PRJEB24372) | wastewater metagenome | isolation source: Exp Tend VB 50WW | collected 2016-02 | reverse complement strand
GTGCTGTAGCACGGCAAGGCGAAGGCAACAACGACACGATAGCTTTAGAAATGGAATAAGGCGCTGGCTGTATCAATAATGCCACCACCTAAGCAAATGTCCCCATCGTAAAGCACGGCAGACTGGCCGGGCGTAACAGCCCACTGCGCCTGTTCAAATTCCAACGAGAAGCGGGCGTCGTCGGCGCTAAAGTTGCAGCGCATATCGGCTTGGCGATAACGGGTTTTTGCGGAGAGCTGTGCCAGTTGCGGCGCCGCGCCAGCAACCCAACTAAGCTGCTGTGCCGCCAAGCTGTTGGACAACAGCCACGGGTGGTCGTGCCCTTGCACCACGTACAAACAGTTGTTTGTGACGTCTTTACGCGCCACGTACCAAGCATCGCTGGTGCCCTCAGTGTTTTGATGCGATTTGATGCCACCAATGCCTATGCCTTTGCGTTGCCCCAAGGTGTAAAAACTCAGGCCAACGTGTTGGCCTATGACTTCACCTTCGGGTGTTTTGATGTCACCAGGTTGGTAGGACAAATAACGATTTAAAAATTCTCGAAATGGGCGCTCGCCGATAAAACAAATGCCGGTTGAGTCTTTTTTCTTGGCATTGGGTAGTTGCAATTGCTCGGCAATTTTTCGCACCTCGGTTTTTTGGATTTCACCCAGCGGAAACAAGGTGTTTGCCAATTGCGCTTGGTTTAAGCGGTGTAAAAAATAGCTTTGGTCTTTGCTGGCGTCGAGGGCTTTTAATAGCTGAAATTGGCCATCGACCTCGCGCACGCGGGCGTAGTGGCCGGTCGCAATATAGTCAGCGCCAAGTTGCATGGCATGATCAAGAAAGGCCTTAAATTTGATTTCGGCATTGCATAAGACGTCGGGATTCGGCGTGCGCCCCGCTTGGTATTCGCGCAAAAACTCAGCGAACACGCGGTCTTTATATTCGCTGGCAAAGTTCACGGCTTCAATGTCAACCCCGACCACGTCGGCTACGCTGACGGCATCGATCCAATCTTCGCGCGTAGAGCAGTATTCTGAATCATCATCGTCTTCCCAATTCTTCATGAAAAGACCGATGACCTCGTAGCCCTGTTGCTTTAACAGCCAAGCGGAAACGGAGGAATCAACTCCACCCGACATGCCTATTACCACTTTCTTTTTACTCATCTTGCCAACTTTCTTAATGATAGGACTTACGCAAAATTGCCCCAGCGTTGTTGCGCTTCCTTGTCGTACAGATTATTGCCTGCGGCAGCGCGCCTAGCTGGACCAACATTGCGGAAGCCCAAAATGATTCTGCGTAGTGACTATCTCACTACTATCTCACTGCAATTCCACTACCAGTATTGTTTCAGCGCCCTAGGGCACTTGGATGGCAAAAGACCAACTCCAAAGGCGCACGTTGACCTTTCAAATAGTCTTCTACACATTGCAGCACTAAAGGGCTGCGGTGCCGCGTTTGGCTTGCACGTATTTCTGCTTCGCTCATCCACAAAAACCGCAGTATGCCTTTGTCTAAGGGACGCTGATGTTGCTTGCCTACATCGCCGCAAAAAGCAAAGCGCAAATACGTGGAGGATTCACCCGTCAGGGGCGAGGTCCAGCGCGACAAGTAGGTGCCGACTAAGGCGGTTGGCGTGAAATCGTGCGCCGCTTCTTCCAAGGTTTCTCGTACAACTGCATCGAGCAAGGTTTCGTCTGGATCTAAATGACCCGCAGGTTGGTTGAGGCGCAGACCATCGTCCGTTTCTTCTTCGATTAACAGAAACTCGATTTGCTCTCCCGCTTGGCGGGCAATGATTGCCGCAACGGTCACAGCGGCGCTCCATCGTTGGTCCATCAGGCTCGCCTTTCTTGATGCGCGCTGCATCGTTGTTGAGACGTGGTTCGTCATATTCGTTTCAGACACCCGCTATTTTACTTTGCTGGAAGAAAATTCGCGCTTAGTGAACTGCGACAGAAGCGCATACCAAAAGCACATGAAGCGATGCAAACTTTGCATATCATCAACTTTGAGAGGAAATTTTGTGAACCAAACCGCTTTTAATTTTGGCATTAACGAGCAGCATATTTTTAATAAGCTTTTGTTTTTAAAGAATTATTCGAACGATGTTCTACCAAAATTGCAGCGCTAACTCACGCGGTAAAAGCGTGGTTTTATTGTTCATAGCTTGCGCAAGAAGAATTGTTCTTCTAAACATTTTGCGTGTAATATCGTCGGCTACATGCTTGCCCCTTTTTCGCAAGCGATGCTTTTTTTCTAGTGCCTTTACGAACATGGGGTGGCCTCATCAGCCCTAATAACAATGCCAACCAAGGAGCAATTTTATGAAAATCGGCATCCCCGCCGAGACGCGGCCGGGCGAAACGCGCGTCGCGGCGACCCCAGAAACGATCAAAAAATATATCAGCGCAAAACATCAAGTGGTGGTGCAATCTGGTGCTGGTATTGCCTCCAGTATTACTGATGACGCCTACCGCGCAGCAGGTGCCGACATTGGTACCGCGGCAGATGCTTTGGGTGCAGACTTGGTGTTGAAGGTGCGCGCGCCCTCAGCAGAAGAGCGTGCGATGATGAAGTCGGGTGCCAGTTTGGTCGGCATGTTAAATCCTTTTGATGCAGAGAACATTGCCGCCATGGCGAGCCATGGTTTGTCGGCATTTGCGTTGGAAGCCGCGCCGCGCATTACCCGTGCGCAATCGCTGGATGTGCTTTCTTCGCAAGCCAATATCGCTGGTTATAAAGCCGTGATGTTAGCCACCAACACTTATCAACGCTTCATGCCGATGTTAATGACAGCAGCAGGTACGGTGAAAGCGGCTCGTGTCTTGATTATGGGTGTAGGTGTGGCAGGTTTGCAGGCGATTGCCACCGCGAAGCGTTTAGGTGCAGTGATTGAAGCGTCTGATGTGCGCCCGCCAGTCAAAGAGCAAGTCGAATCTTTGGGTGCGAAATTTATCGATGTGCCCTATGAAACGGATGAGGAACGCGAAATTGCCAAGGGTGTCGGCGGTTACGCGCGCCCCATGCCAGCGGCGTGGATGGCACGTCAAGCGGCATTGGTGCACGAACGCGCAAAGCAAGCAGACATCATCATCACGACGGCGTTGATCCCCGGTCGCAAAGCGCCCACCTTGATCTCCGAAGAAACCGTTATGGCAATGAAGCCGGGCTCGGTCATCGTGGATATGGCGGTAGAGCAGGGCGGCAATTGCCCCTTATCTGAAGTCGGAAAAACGGTCACAAAATATGGCGTGCATATCATCGGTGAGCCAAATTTGGCAACCTTGGTGGCGGCCGATGCGTCGGCTTTGTATGCGCGTAACGTTTTAGATTTCCTCAAATTGATTATCGACAAAGACGCCATGTTGGCGATCAATCGGGAAGACGAAATTGTTGCCGCAACTTTGGTCTGCGCAAATGGCGAAGTCTTGCGCAAAACGTCTTAGGCACGAGGCGCAAAGTTTCCGCTCGGTTTGTCTCGCTTAGGTCCAAGCAACTGACACAAAGCCCCAGCAAGCCACAACGATAGCGACTTACTATAAAGAGAGAACATCATGGAAGTTAGTCACACAATTACGAATCTAATTATTTTCGTTTTAGCGATTTACGTCGGGTACCACGTGGTTTGGACGGTAACACCGGCGTTACACACGCCGCTCATGGCAGTCACGAATGCGATTTCGGCCATCATTATTGTTGGTGCGATGTTGGCGGCAGGCTTGACCGAAGGCTTACTCGCGCAAGTCATGGGCACTTTGGCGGTGATCCTCGCAGCAGTCAATGTGTTTGGCGGATTCTTGGTCACGCAGCGCATGCTTGAAATGTTTAAGAAGAAAGAGCCCAAGGCCAGCATGAAGGAGGACAAATAATGATTATGAATTACGTCACGATGCTGTATTTGATTGCATCGGTTTGCTTCATTCAAGCGCTAAAAGGTTTGTCTCATCCTTCGACTGCTCGGCGCGGAAATACTTTTGGTATGTTGGGCATGTTGATTGCCGTGGCCACCACGATTGCTTTGATCGTGCGTTTGAAAAATGAAAGTGCCGGTTCGGGCCTGGGCTATGGGCTTGTGATTTTTGGCGTGGTTGTCGGCGGCGGCATTGGCGCCACCATGGCAAAACGGGTTGAGATGACCAAAATGCCAGAATTGGTCGCAGCGATGCATTCGCTGATTGGTCTGGCCGCCGTGTGTATTGCCGTTGCCGTGGTTGCTGAACCATGGGTTTTTAATATCACCACACGCGGCGTGGCAATTCCTTTTGGTAATCGTCTTGAATTGTTTATCGGTACCTTTGTTGGCGCAATCACCTTTTCTGGCTCGGTGATTGCGTTTGGCAAGCTCTCAGGCAAGTATAAATTCCGTTTGTTTCAAGGTGCGCCAGTCAGTTTCTCCGGACAACATACTTTGAATTTGGTTTTAGCTATCGCCATGGTGGGCTTAGGTTTGGCGTTTTGCTTTTCTTCGGGTACCGAACCAGCGTGGACTCCATTTATCCTTATGGCGGCTATCGCCTTTGTTTTAGGCGTACTCATCATCATTCCCATTGGTGGCGCTGACATGCCGGTGGTTGTTTCTATGTTGAATAGCTATTCTGGTTGGGCGGCGGCGGGAATCGGCTTCTCGCTCAACAATTCCATGTTAATTATTGCCGGTTCTTTGGTGGGTTCTTCAGGTGCGATTCTGTCGTACATCATGTGCAAAGCGATGAATCGCTCGTTCTTCAATGTGATTTTGGGTGGCTTCGGCGGCGCGCCTGCTGAAGCGGCGGCTGGTGGACAAGCGCAACGCAATGTGAAATCGGGTTCAGCGGACGACGTCGCGTTTTTGCTTGGCAATGCTGAAACAGTCATTATCGTTCCGGGCTATGGCTTAGCGGTAGCCCGCGCGCAGCATGCCCTGAAAGAATTGACGGAAAAGCTGACGCACAAAGGCATCACAGTGAAATATGCGATTCACCCTGTCGCTGGGCGTATGCCAGGTCACATGAACGTGTTATTGGCAGAAGCGGAAGTACCGTATGACCAAGTGTTTGAAATGGAAGATATCAACAGTGAATTCGGTCAAGCCGATGTGGTCTTGGTGTTGGGTGCAAACGATGTGGTGAACCCCGCCGCGAAAGATCCAAAGTCAGCTATTGCCGGTATGCCGATTCTGGAAGCTTACAAAGCAAAAACCATTATCGTCAATAAGCGCTCGATGGCATCTGGTTATGCAGGCTTGGACAATGAATTGTTTTACATGGATAAAACCATGATGGTGTTTGGCGACGCCAAAAAAGTCATTGAAGATATGGTGAAGGCGGTCGAGTAAGAACGACGTTGCCGACGCATTTTCGCGTGCGGTTTGCGAATTTTTCGTCAGACTGCGAGAGTAAGAATAAAAAAACCTCGATTTTTGTATCGAGGTTTTTTTACTCGTTAAAGAAGGGGTTCAATACGCTTTGATTGGCTGCTTCTTTTTAATACGATCGATGATGGCTTCTGCGTCACCGGCGATGGTTTTCCCTTCGCAAAAATAATCGAAAGCCAGCACTGCATGGTGGCGATTAAAGTTGTTGTTATAGATGCGATCCCATTTACTGATGCGCGCATTTGACCAAGTGCCATCGGGGCGGCCAATGGCATACAGCTTCTTTTCGACGCTTGAGCAGCGTATGCCTTCATAACTAATATTTTTTGCCCCCGCCGCACTGGTCGACACAACCGTATAACGGACGATGCCATCTACCGTGATGCTTAATGAAGCCGTGTCAATCACAAACGATTGTGCAGCGTTGCTATAAAACGCAATCAACTTATCCGCGGCAGGCGGCGCAGGCAATTGTATTTTCGCTTCCGCAACTTGCTGCTCTTCTTCTAGTGTCTGCGCAAAAATCGGTGCACTCAGACAGGCCATGAAGCAAATAAGAGAAACCTGAAGCCTGCGTGTGGATTTTTTTGCGCTAACCATATTGTGCATAACTTTCATTCTTTTCTCGTGGCGACTGCCGCATCAATCGTTTCTTGTAAGGGCAATGCGGTCGCGGGCGAAGGGCAGACGCAGCTCGCCGCAGTATCGACCACGTTGCTAAGCTCGTTACTAACTTCGTTATCTGCTAAAGCTGCTTCAACTTTTAGCGCCTGCGTTGTGTGCGCTTTGCCGTGGCTTTGTTGCTGAGCACGGGGATGCCGATGGGATTTTCCCGCGCCATCATGCCGGTGCAAAAACCGCGACAACTCTTGCAGAGCAAGTTGATAGACCCCGCGTTTGAACTCAATCACCACATCGAGCGGCACCCAATACTCATGCCAGCGCCACGCATCGAATTCGGGATGTGTACTGGCGCGCAGATTCACGTCGCAGTCACGACCCATCATGCGCAAGAGAAACCAGATTTGTTTTTGGCCCCGATAGTGGCCGCGAATTTCGCGTTTGATGAAGTGATCCGGCACTTCATAGCGCAGCCAATCGCGCGTGCGACCGATCACTTTGACGTGTTCGGGGCGCAAGCCAGTTTCTTCTTCGAGTTCACGAAACATCGCCTGTTCGGGTGATTCGCCGTATTTGATACCCCCTTGCGGAAACTGCCAAGAGTGCTCACGCACGCGCTTACCCCACCAGACTTCGTTGTTGGCATTAAGCAATATAATGCCGACGTTAGGGCGAAAGCCTTCACGATCTAGCATAGTCAACCTCAATACTTTCCGTGGTTAAGCGGCGTATTTTTGCGGCTGAAAAGAGTGCTGCACGTTGAATCGACGGTGTTTTTATTTGTGATGACGCTGTTTCGACCGTGATTCGAAGCAAAAAGTGCTTATTTGGCGCAGTTTCCCTCATCAAACTTGCAAAGAGTAGGCGCATTCACCAGCTAATCCTTTAAAATTGGACTGATTATAACCCTCTATTTTTGAAAAGAAACAAGCACATGCGCGCCAAACGGTTTTTTATTTCCACTTTAAAAGAAGCACCTGCTGATGCTGAAATTATCAGCCACCAATTAATGATGCGGGCGGGGATGATCAAACGCCTCGGTTCCGGTATTTACAACTACATGCCGATGGGTTTGCGAGTGATTCGCAAAGTAGAAAAGATCGTGCGTGAAGAAATGGATAAAGCGGGCGCGGTGGAAATGCTCATGCCGGTAGTGCAGCCAGCTGAGCTTTGGCAAGAGACGGGGCGTTGGCAAAAATACGGTGCTGAATTGATGCGGATTAAAGATCGGCATGGTCGCGACTTTATTCTTCAGCCGACTTCTGAAGAAGCGATTACGGATGTGGCAAGGCAAGAAATTAAATCGTATCGCCAATTGCCGATTAATTTTTACCATATCCAAACCAAGTTTCGTGATGAACGTCGGCCGCGTTTTGGTTTGATGCGTGGGCGCGAATTCACGATGAAAGATGCGTATTCGTTTGATCGTGATTTGGCGGGGTTAAAACAGTCCTACCAAATCATGTACGACGCTTACACCCGTATTTTTAACCGATTTGGTCTGCAATTTCGCGCTGTTGCTGCCGATAATGGCGCGATTGGTGGCACCGGTTCGCACGAGTTTCACGTGATTGCCGATACGGGCGAAGACGCGCTGGTGTATTGTCCAACGTCAGATTTCGCCGCGAATATGGAGGCGGCAGAAGCCGTGGCTCTGATGCCATCGAGAGCACCAGCAACACAAACGTTGACCAAAGTTGCCACGCCGAACAAAGCAAAATGTGAAGACGTAGCGCAGCTATTGAATTTGCCATTAACTACGACGGTGAAGTCTATCGTCTTGGCAGTTGAAAAAGAGGACAAAGGCCAAGTCAGCGTCGAGATTTGGCTCTTATTGTTACGCGGTGATCACGACTTGAACGAAATCAAAGCCAGCAAAGTGCCGGGCTTAGCCAACTATCGTTTTGCCACCGAAGATGAAATACTGGCCCACTTCGGCACACGTCCTGGCTACTTGGGGCCAATCAACACAGCATTGCCTGTGAAGATTGTGGCGGACCGCACGGTCGCGATGATGAGCGACTTTGTCTGTGGTGCAAATGAGGCAGATTTCCACTTTACAGGCGCGAATTGGGGGCGAGATTTACCTGAGCCTATGGTGGCAGATTTGCGTAATGTGGTGGCGGGCGACCCTTCACCCGATGGCAAAGGCGTGCTGGCCATTCAACGCGGCATCGAAGTCGGTCACGTGTTTCAGCTTGGCACCAGCTATTCTGAATCGATGAAAGCGACCTTCTTGGACGAAACGGGCAAACCGCAGTTGTTGCAAATGGGCTGCTACGGCATTGGCATTACGCGTATTTTGGGTGCGGCAATTGAGCAGAATTTTGACGACAAAGGCATCGTTTGGCCGCTCTCTATTGCACCATTTGAGGTGGTGTTGTGTCCCATGGGAATGGACAAGAGCGAGGCCGTGAAACAACAGGCGGAAAAACTCTACACTGAATTGTTAGCGGCAGGTGTCGATGTCATTTTGGATGATCGCGGCGAAAGACCAGGTGCCATGTTTGCCGATTGGGAGTTAATCGGCGTGCCGCATCGCGTGGTGATTGGTGACCGTGGTTTAAAAGACGGCAATCTTGAATACCAAGGCCGCCGTGACAAAGAAGCGAGCGTCGTGCCTGCCACAGACATGCTCGCATTCTTGTTGTCTAAAATTCGCGGAATGTAGATTACTGGGATGAAGTATTTTTTACAACGCCTTCAGTTGGGGCGGAATCGGCATGCTTTTTTGCGATACTCCCCATTTTTTGTATTTATTTTTTGCCTGTTACTGGCACCTTTAACGCAGGCTGGTAATCAAAAAGAAGAAGCCATGGCGGATTCGGTACGTCTCGCTTTGGCCAAAGCCGTTAACGATCCGCGGCCGCCAAAACCGACGTTCGACAACATTGAAGAGCGACTGAGCTACTTGCATTGGCTGGGCGAAATGTCGGACCGCTTGCATAGACGTATTCCCGACAAGCAGACGCGCTTAGATTTTCTCGCCACGGTTTGGTACGAATCAAAGCGCGCGGGCTTAGACCATGCGATGGTATTAGGTCTGATCCAAGTGGAATCAGGTTTTCGTCGTTACGCAATCTCCATCGTCGGTGCGCGCGGCTACATGCAAGTGATGCCATTTTGGTCGCGCGTGATTGGCGACAGAGATGCGCAAAAGCTGTTCGATATGCAAGCCAATTTGCGTTACGGTTGCGCCATTTTGCGCACGTATATTGATATGGAAGGCGGCAATCTGTATCTCGCACTTGGACGGTATAACGGCAGTCGTGGCAAACCGGAATACCCGAATGCCGTTTTAGCCAATTGGAAGAATTGGGAATTCAAACGATGAGGTTTGCGGGAAACGTCGAAGCAGAACTTGTCTCGTTTCCCGCTCTCATGACGCGCCGATTTTTGTGGTTTGCTGCGATCTCTTTGGCGCATGTGTGGCTATTTGCGTGGCTGCTGCAAGGGCGGATTGCGCAGCAAACGCCGACACAAGATGCACTCACCATTTGGGCGGTGCCTGCTGTCGCGCGTTTATTGCCCGAAGCGACAAAACCTTCGCCAAAACCAGCGTCAGAAAAATCGCAAGACGATGCGCCAAGGAAGCTCGCCAATCCAGACTTGAAGGCAGACGCAATAAATTTACCTGCATCGATTGCATCTTCACCAAACGTCTCGTCGCTTGAAGCGAAGCCGGAAGCGGCAATACAAACTGACACGCCGACGCTTACCCCAATGGATCTAAAGACGGCAGGCATGTGGAAAGCCTTGGAAAAAGAAACCCCTGCACGTGGTCGGTTTCTGCCAAAACCTGCAAAAGATTCTTTTCTGACTTTTCAAAAAAATGTGGCGGCAGCCGGGCCAACGGTGAACTTCGACATGAAAACCATACGTTTAGCGAACGGCACGACCATGACAAAAATAACGCAAGGCCGTAATGCGACTTGTTTTGTAACCGACAAATCCGCGAAAGCTGCAGCGAAAGGACCCGGAGCAGTGATGATCGACTGCGGTGACTATTGAGTGAACAATTTACCGTTCTTGTAAAAACAATTTACAGAGCTTGCACCCGTTATTCATTAAAAAGTTTATTTGGCTTCAAAAACAAAAAAGCCCGCGCGATGCGGGCTTTTTTGTTTGGGATTTGAAAGCAAGCTTTCAAGCGTCTCCCAAAGGAACGGTCCTCAGCAGCTTATGACAAGTGGCCAGAAATCAGCTTTGTCATTTCAAACATAGAGACTTGTTTCTTGCCACCGAACACGGCCTTCAACTTGTCGTCTGCGTTGATGTTGCGCTTGTTGGCTTCATCTTGCAGTTTATGCTTCTTGATGTATTCCCATACTTTTTTAGTGACTTCAGTACGAGGAATTGCGGCTGCGCCAATCACTGCTGCCAATGCTGGAGAAATCGTCATTGGTTTCATGAATGCGGCATTTGGCTTACGTGCACCACCCTCCGCTTTCTTCTTTGCCATACAATCCTTTCGGTTATCTATTAAAATCGCCCCCTTATACTACCATCCCTAGGGGAAACGCGCCTCCCCCTAGGGGACAGGTGGGGAAAAGGTCAAATGGGCTGATTTACTGCTTCAGGCCGAGACCAGTCCGAATTAAGTACCAATTGATGCCCACGAGCACTGCAGCGAGTCCGAGGAGTACGTAAATACTTGTTGCGAGCGATACGTCCGAAAACCCGATAAAGCCGTATCTGAAGCCATTGATGATGTAGAAGATCGGATTGAGGTGGGTGAATATCTTCCAGAAATCAGGAAGAGATCGGA
>OFSE01000559.1_pt1 | contig 10759 bp, 10 predicted proteins | sample 1543261 | NCBI WGS metagenome assembly OFSE01 (sample SAMN07774225, study PRJEB24372) | wastewater metagenome | isolation source: Exp Tend VB 50WW | collected 2016-02 | reverse complement strand
TTTTTTTCAGGGGCTGATCTTGAAATAAAATCGTGCCATTCTTTATTTGTATATTCGCCAAAGAAAAATTGAACGGCGTATCACTCTTTGGTGCCGCATTCAAACGCTCCAACACATCAGAAAAATTATAACGACCCGCTAAACTGTTTAACTGGCTTTCACCGGCAACATTCACAGACGAATTAGCGGTTCGATTAACAGCCACATCCGGTGCAATACGAATTACCTGAACTTCAGGTTGATCAAGCCTAAGCTCATCCAACACCAACGCTCGGTGAAATATAGAAGCAATAGATAAGTTCAACACCGCAGAATGTACTTTCACCGCAGGCGTTTTGTTATCCGCCTCGTAAAGTGTCAATTCATTTGCTGTCACGCGTAAGGTAAATGGTGAAAAATTAAGCTCTTTAATATCTAATTTACGGCCAAGATTTTTTTGCGTTTGCTCGCTGATTGTTGTCTGCAAATACGCGGGCAAAAACAACCACGTCCCCAAGCCGTAGAGCAATAGCAGCGTCGCTACACCCAACAAACTACGACGCACATAAACAAACCAAGCTTGCGATGTTAAATGCTGCCAATCAAAATAAGTATTCCAAACAAATTTCATGTCAACCCTTCATGTAAGCCTTTTATATACGCGACATCTTTCATATATTTTTTTCATATATTTTTTCACGTATCTTGCCATTAAACACCGTCGCCACACAGGGTCGGCTGCCTATCGTATACGCCAGATCAGCCAGTCTTTGAATATCCCACAGTACAAAATCTGCCGCATAACCCAATTTTAATTGCCCAACGTAATGCTGGATACCAAGCGCACGCGCCGCATTGCAGGTCACACCTTGCAAAGCTTCCTGTGGCGTCAATCGAAATAGAGTGCATGCCATGTTCATCGCTAACAACAAAGACGTCATCGGCGACGTACCAGGATTGTGATCCGTTGCCAATGCCATCGGCACACCAGCGGCACGCAATGCGGCAATTGGTGGTAATTTGGTTTCACGTAAAAAATAAAAAGCGCCGGGCAGAAGCACCGCGACACTGCCGCTGTTTGCCATTGCCAGCACATCGACCTCGGACAAATATTCAAGATGGTCTGCCGATAGGCCCGCATACTTTGCTGTCAAAGTCGCTGCACCTTGGTTGGATAATTGCTCAGCATGCGCCTTGACCGGAATGCCAAGATGCTTGGCTACTTCAAATACACGTTCAGTTTGCTTTAAATTAAAGCCTATATTTTCACAAAACACGTCAACGGCATCGACTAAACCTTGCGCCGCCAATTCAGGTAACATTTTTTTGCAGATCAAATCAATATAATCATCCGCTCTACCCGCATACTCTGACGGTAGCGCATGCGCACCTAGAAAAGTGGTTTTCACCCGAACCGAAAAATCACGTTGAATTTTTCGCGCTACGCGCAAAATACGGGCTTCACTTTCAATATCTAAGCCATAGCCAGACTTTATTTCAATCGTCGTAACACCTTCGTTTTGAAGCGCCCGCAGCCGTGGTATGGCGGCCGCCAATAATTGCGCTTCGCTGGCAGCGCGGGTGGCGCGCACGGTCGAAAGAATACCGCCACCCTGTTGCGCAATTTCGATATAGCTTGTGCCATTCAGCCGGGCTTCAAATTCATCACTGCGATTCCCTGCATAAATCAGGTGCGTATGGCAATCGATCAGCCCGGGCATTAGCCAAGCACCATTCGCATCGTGAATTTGTTTGGCCTGATAATCATTCGCTAAATCTGCGCGCCGCCCCAACCATGCGATTTTTCCGTCTTGAACTGCAATAGCGCCATCACGTATTTCGCCATAGTCACCGTATCCACTGTATCCACTATACTGTGGCTGCATGGTGGCTAAATGCACATTGATCCAAAGACTATCCCACATACGCATGAGCAAATTTTTGGTGGTTGCTGGAATTTAAAAAGCTAATACGAATGCAATACAAACTAGCGCCTTCATGGGCATGCAAATGCAGACGAACGCCCGAAAATGGCCGCTCCTCATCCAGTAAAATCAGGTCGTCTTCCTGTACACGCATGCCAGTTTTTTCATCGACAATCATTTTCGCTGAACCGCGCGCGCAATACACCAAAATCTGTTGTGCATCGGCTGCTTGAATAAAATGCTCGCCCGCGTCCAATCGTTGCATGAAATGTTGGCATACCGTGCGCCGCGACATAAAATTTAAATCAAAGACGGACTCTTCGTCTTTCTCCAACACCGCATTGACCGGCGTTTCACCGTTAAATCGATAAGGCAGGCTGTGTTGATTTAAATAAATCTCTTCAATCACACCCTTAACATCTTCAAGTTGCAACAACAGATTGCTATCAGACAAAACTGCCAAACTGCGATCAATTTGGGCAAAGTAAGAAAATGGTCCAGAAGACTTAATCTCAGCGCGGCTAAGCCGCCAAATAAACTGCTCAGTATTAGCATCCTCTGGAAAGCGTGCCAATTCAGTCGTCACGCCTCCGCCATTTTTCCAAGGCATGTCGCGATAATCTTGTCGATACCATCGGTACATAAAATATCTAGCCTGATCCTATGATTAATTTCCTGCCTGCGTTACTGCGTTAAATACAAATTCTGAAACAACACACTGCACTGATCGGCAAGCGTACCTTGCAAAACGAATTCTTTAGCGGCAGCAATGTCCGGTGCGAAAAAGCGATCTTTATCATAAAAAGGCACGCTCTTACGTAAGCTCTGATGTACCCCCATTAATTGCGCTGAACTGCGTAATGGCTGATGAAAATCAATACCTTGCGCCGCTGCCAGTAATTCAATGCCAATCACCGTTGCGGTATTGTGCGCCATGTCCTGTAAACGTCTGGCCGCAAAAGTCGCCATGCTGACATGATCTTCCTGATTAGCAGAAGTCGGTATGGTATCGACACTGGCTGGATGGGCATGCGATTTATTTTCCGACACCAGTGCCGCGGCTGTCACGTGTGCAATCATAAAGCCTGAGTTAATCCCGGAAGACGGCACCAAAAATGGTGGCAAGCCCGAGAGTGAAGCATCAATCAACATAGCAATGCGGCGTTCTGTAATAGAGCCGATCTCTGCAATTGCCAATGCCAAATTATCCGCCGCAAAAGCTACAGGCTCGGCGTGAAAATTACCGCCCGAAATGACCTCATTGGTATCGATAAAAACCAGCGGATTATCTGTCACCGCATTAGCCTCAATCAACAAAGTACGCGCCACGTTATTGATCACATCGAGACAAGCGCCCATCACCTGTGGCTGACAGCGCAAACAATATGGGTCTTGCACGCGTTCATCATTGACCAAATGCGATTGACGAATTTCACTCCCTTGTAAAAGTTGCCGATACACTGCTGCCGTCGCGATCTGCCCGGCTTGCCCGCGTACCTCATGAATACGTGCATCAAAAGGGGCATCGCTGCCCTTTGCCGCATCCACCGACATAGCACCCGTAATGAGCGCTGCTTCCAATAATCGCTCGGTCAAAAATAAACCGTGCAAAGCCAACGCAGTAGACACCTGCGTGCCATTAATCAGTGCCAGCCCTTCTTTTGCAGCAAGCACAACTGGCGTGATTCCTGCCTTGGCCAGAGCGCTTTTTGCATCACACAATTTTCCAGCAACGCGCACTTGACCTTCGCCCATCAGCGCCAAGGTCATGTGCGATAAGGGTGCCAAATCCCCCGAAGCACCAACCGAACCTTTCACCGGAATCGCTGGCATGATACCCGCGTTATACAAAGCAATCAGGCTATCAATCACCGACGCCCGTATGCCGGAAAAACCACGCGCCAAACTGGCGATTTTCATCGCCAGAATCAGGCGCACCACTTCATCGCCAACCAACTCACCAGTGCCAACCGCGTGTGACAAAATGAGATTTCGCTGCAAAAGCGCAAGCTGTGCATCTGGAATATGGGTTTTCGCCAATTTACCAAATCCGGTGTTAATACCGTAAGCCGGATCACCTTTTTCCACAATTTGCTGAATCGCAGCGGCTGAAGCATGAATGCCAGCGTAAGCATCCGGCGCGAGCGACATGCTGCTATGCTGGCGCCAGATGGTACGCAAATCACCTAGGCGCAGCGATCCCGGCAATAAGGTCATTGAATGCTTTTTCATTGATGAAGTCATTGATGATGTCATTGAGAGGATCACTGATGGATCAACATCGGCAACTGCAAGCCATGCCGTTTAGCGCAATCCAGCGCAATAGCATAACCCGCATCTGCATGGCGCATCACACCCGAAGCACTGTCGTTCACCAACACTCTCGCTAAACGCTTGGCGGCCGCCTGACTACCATCGGCAACAATCACCATACCTGCGTGCTGTGAATAGCCCATCCCCACACCACCGCCGTGGTGCAGCGACACCCAGCTCGCGCCGCCCGCCGTATTTAACAAGGCATTGAGCAAAGGCCAGTCCGACACCGCATCGGTGCCGTCGATCATGCCTTCGGTTTCACGATTCGGGCTGGCCACTGAGCCGGTATCCAGATGATCGCGCCCAATCACGATCGGCGCTTTTAATTCGCCGCTTTGCACCATCTGATTAAACGCCAAACCTGCTAAATGACGTTCACCTAAACCCAGCCAGCAAATACGCGCTGGCAAGCCCTGAAAAGCGATACGTTGTTGCGCTTTGTCTAACCATTGATGTACCGCTTTATTGTCGGGGAAAAGTTCTTTGATTTTTGCATCGGTTTTATAAATATCTTCTGGGTCACCCGATAAAGCCACCCAGCGAAACGGCCCCTTTCCTTCGCAAAATAAAGGGCGAATATAAGCCGGCACAAAACCGGGGAAATCGAATGCATGCTTCACTCCCATATCAAGTGCAACTTGCCGGATATTATTGCCATAATCCACCGTCGCAATGCCCATCGCATGAAAATCCAGCATGGCGCGTACATGCAAAGCACACGAATGTGCGGCCGCTTTACTCAATATCTCATGTTGGCTAACATCAGCTTGTGCCGCTTTCCATTGCGCCACATGCCAGCCGAGTGGCAAATAACCGTTGATCAAATCATGTGCTGAGGTTTGATCTGTCACCAAATCCGGTTTCATGCCACCTGCTTTAGCGCGCTTGACCAGTTCCGGCAAAATTTCGGCAGCGTTCCCTAACAACGCAATGGAAACCGCCTCTTTACGCAAGCAATAATGTTGTATCAACGCCAAAGCATCATCCAGATCTTTTGCCTGTTGATCTACGTAGCGTGTGCGCAACCGAAAATCGATACTACTTTGCTGGCATTCAATGGTTAACGACACCGCACCTGCCATGCTAGCTGCCAAGGGCTGCGCACCTCCCATACCGCCTAAGCCTGCTGTCAAAATCCAGCGCCCACCCCAATCACCATTAAAGTGTTGACGCCCCGCTTCCATGAAGGTTTCATAAGTCCCCTGCACAATGCCCTGCGTGCCGATATAAATCCAACTCCCCGCCGTCATTTGTCCATACATGAACAAACCTTGTCGATCAAGCTGATTAAAATGGTCCCAATTGGCCCATTTCGGTACCAGATTTGAATTGGCAATCAAGACACGTGGCGCATCTTCATGGGTTTTAAAAATACCCACCGGTTTGCCAGATTGAATTAATAAACTTTCGTCCGATTCCAGATTTTTGAGTGACAATAAAATCTGATCAAAACAACCCCAGTTACGCGCTGCACGACCAATGCCGCCATACACCACCAAATGCTTCGGGTTTTCAGCTACTTCCGGATCAAGATTGTTTTGAATCATCCGGTAGGCCGCTTCCGCCGCCCAGGTCTTGCATACTTTCTGAGAGCCACGCGGCGCGCGGATAACGCGGCTAGCGTCCCAACGAGGATCTTCGTTCATGACGGTCTCCTATTATGTAATGCACAGCGAACGTGATCACCGACATGCTGCGCCATTTAGGTTCTGTTGACCTAACCAACACACTATAGCTAGACTAGCAATTTTGGTCAAATTGGTATGATCAAGAAATTTTGAGCGCGGCAAAAAGTTTTACCAACGCCATATTCCATTCATTAACAACGAATGGTAGATTACTCTTCGTATAAAGTTAACTCTCATACAAATTTTACGGAATTTACGGAATTTACATGCCGCATTATAAAATCAGCTTGACGTGATATCACTAGGAGATGATAATTGACTCAACCTAAGGAATGGATAGTCTTGTTTCACGACGAATTTGATCCAGAATTTGACGCTTTTTCTGAAGATGTTCAAGATGAAATACTTATAGCTGCCACTGCTGTAAAAACACTTGGCCCGGCCGCTGATCGACCTCACGTCGGAACGCTAGTCAACCCAAAACACCCGAATATGAAAGAGCTTCGCTTCAAGGCAAACAACGGTACGGAAATCTGGAGAGCGGCATTCGCCTTCGACCCAGATCGTAAAGCAATCATCTTGGTAGCAGCGGATAAACAAGGCATCGATGAAGATAAGTTTTACAAAAATTTACTGAAAAAGGCCAACAAACGATTCGATAAGCATTTGGAAAACATGAAAGCGCCGGAGCCATCTAAGCTGGTACAAAAACAAGCAAAAAGTACCAAGAAAAAGAACTAGGAGATAACCATGGGAAGAAATTTAGCCGACATCGTCAAAAACCTACCAACTGACCGTCAAAAGAAAATTGCAAATCTTTCTCAGATAAAAGTAGAAGAGATGATTGCGCACGCCGCTACCCTTACTGATTTCCGTAAAGCTGTCGGAAAAACCCAGGCTGAAGTAGCCAAGGAACTAGGTATCAAACAGAACGCCGTTTCGCAACTCGAAAAACGCTCCGACACCTATGTCTCCACACTGCGTCGATTCTTAAAATCTCTTGGCATGACGCTTGAACTATCAGTCGTCGCCAGAAACGGTTCCCGCATTGACTTACCGAATTTTCTCCCATGGCAAGATGACGATTCTCCCGTCAATAATTCGATTAAATACACTGTCGCTACCACTTCCAGTGTGCGAACTCGGAAGGTAGCCACAAAGTCTGGGGTAACTACTACCAAAAAGAAAATATCTGCCCCAGCCAAACATGCGGGTACGCTACCAAAAAGATGACGTCGACAAAGTCGTGTAAGACTGCGGCTAAAGACTGCAATTGCCTTGCTGACATTGATCACCATCCGGATTTTTAGAAATTAAAAAAAATGACAGCCAAAGCTGTCATTTTTTATATCAATCATCACCAACTTATTTCTTAGATTTTTCCTGATGTGCTTTATGCCCTGCCGCAGTTGCAGGCAAATAATTCAAAGGATCATTTGTGCCTGCGTTATAAGCAGTCAACAAAGTTTGTGGACGCATGCAAGTTGCGCCAAGCACTCGGGCGTCGGCAGAAACCGAATTCACACATACTTGCAAGGCTTCTACTTTATCTTGTGCGATGCCAGCCGCACCAGCAATCGCCACCACATCACGGTGATCAGCACCTGCTGCGATCAAATGATCTACCGTTGCCTGCAAATCACGGCTTGAGGTTAACGCGGTAAAGATGCCATCTCTCGATACATCAAGTTTAGCTTCCGCCACCTTCTCCGCCATCGCTGTGGACATACTGCCGGCTAACAAAATAGAGGCTGCACCCAACATCACGTTCTTCAATAATTTACTCATCAAATGCTCCTATGGTTCTATAGTTCTATGGTTCTATCGTTTTACTGACTACATTCACTTAACTTAACTAAACTTACCCGTCATGGCAAGGCTATCGCCATGTCTTCGACAACAGCAATTTCCATGCCCAATGCTTGATACCCTACTCCCGAAACCCCGTGAGCACTAATCATTGTAAACAATTTCATCTCGCATTCAATCAGGCGACCAAGTGTGCCGACTTTGCAGCTTCTTCAGCATCTCGCAGCGCCGCGAGGGCTTTGAGTTCGTTAGCAATGGCTTCATCACGCTTCAATGGTACTGCCGGAGGAATAACCAATGTCGTGACCTGTCTCAAAACAGCCGTCGGCAAATCGCGCAAACGAATTTTATCTTTGCGTGTTTGCTCTAATGGATGCGTCGCTGCCTCATATAAATAAACTTCGTGATCAAGTGGATAATCGCGTGCCAACTTATTGACTAACACTTGCAAAAATGCCGGATTGGTATCAAACCGCTTCAAAGTCAAATCGCCCGCCAAACCCGGCTGCCATAAAATCAACAAAGAACTTGGGTCGATTTTGCGGTCATAAATCATGTATTGCGTGGTTTCCATGGTCTGCATGCCATTTAAACCGGGGTCAATGCCGATATCAGCAACCAAGCAATCTTCGGCAGAAATACCTGGCTCCATGTGCGCACTAAAGCCTTCCGCCCGTGCATCGGCAATCGCCATATGTGAAATACAAGCGAAAACACCAGGGTGACCATAAAACGCAGCGCACACGGTTTTGCCTGATCTAAGTTCATCCAAAATCGTATCGGTCATCCGGCGATAGGTGTCTTTACGGTTTTTGCCTTCAATATCGCAGTCGCTGTAATAGCTTAATAAGCAAATGTAGTCCTTTGAAATATCTTGCAACCATTTGCGTGCAAAAATATTCGGCACTGCCGCCACCACCACGTCTGCCGTCTCTATATAACTACGCGCAATCGGTGTCAATTGCCCTGCCATACGCATGCCTGTGCCGACGCACACCAATTTGCCGTGTTTTTTTTCAATTAGTTCGTCCGCCACATTGCTCATTATTCGATTTTCCTAATCCATTAATATACAGACACACGATTACGCCCAGTGTCTTTAGAAAGATAAAGCGCCTTATCTGCCGCCGCCAAGGTTTCATCAAAAGTTTGATTACCCGCTTTACCTCTTGTGGCGACACCAAAGCTGGCAGAAATTGAAAACTTGTAGCCACTTTCCATGGTATCGATTTCATTAATCGCGGCACGACATCTTTCTGCCAGTGCAACCACTTCCTCTTCTGTTGAAGAAGGCAAACAAATACCAAACTCTTCACCACCCAAACGACCTACCAAATCAGTTTTTCTTAATTGTGATTTCACGACATCACAAATACTTTTCAGTACCCAATCACCCGCCGCATGCCCGAAGGTATCGTTGATTTTCTTAAAATGATCCATATCGAACAGCACAAGGCTTACGTTTTGTCTGCTGTTAGCGAATACTTTATGAGCGCTGTCAATAAAATGCGTGCGATTGCTAATGTCCGTCAAACCATCTGTTTGCGAAGTTTTTCTGAACATATTTTTCTGGCGCCAAGTGGTAATTAACCACCCACTGATCACCGCCAACAGAACTGTACCGAGGGTAATTAGTAACACTAGATTTTCATTTTTACGAAGCTCCAGCTGCTTTTCTACTAGTAGAATCTTGTTTTTTTGTTCTAACAAGGTCAATTGGTTGGCTTTGTCTTGCGTATCAAATTTAACACGTTGATACGCTAAATTACGATGCAGTTGATCGTCTAGCAGCTTCTTTTTTAGTTCACTATTGATTTTGTAATACTCGGTGGCAGCCACAAGCTGATTTTGTGCTTGTTTGATTGCTGCCATTGTTTCAGTAACGCTTTCCAATAAATGAACAATATTTTGACGCTTTGCTTTTTGATAAGCGTGTAATCCAAATTGCTCTGCCAATGCCAAGTTTTTTTTCATTAGATAAGCCCTAGCCAACGCTTCTTCTAAACGAATCACGTATTCAGATCCATAAACTGAATTGGTTAAATCTTTTAGTAGTGGTAATCCTAAAGTAATTCCATGATCTAAATCGCCAGAATTTATTGCGTCTACGGCTCCAAAACTCCTAATAATTTGACCTACAATAGTGCGCGCAACTCCATTACATGCCTGAATTGTGCTTTTCAAATTACTTTGCACATAAGAACTGTTTTTCTTGAAAAAATTTATTTCAATTAGATTTGCGTATGCATAACATTTAACATAAGAAGTTTCCTTTTCATCTGCAAGCAAAGCCATTCTGTTAGCATATTCAGTGGATTCTTCATATGCCCCCAACGAATTCAACAAATTAATTGCTGCTTGCAAAGCAGATCCTTTTGAACTAATTGTTGACAACTTTGGTAGTAAGACAATTTCCTCATTCATTACGGCCAAAGCACCCTCGTACTCCCCCAAAATTGTAAGTGAGGCCGAAAGCTGATAAAGAAGAATAGCTTTCACATCAAGATCATTAATTTCATTTATATTTGCGCGAATTAAATCTACTCGCTCCTTATGTTTCCCATGAAACCCTAAGGAAACCGCTAATCTCATGTAATAAAGACCTTCTTGTTTTTTATTAAAAGTTGACTTCAGTTTTTCCAATTCCTCCAAAAAAATATCTGCTTTTTCTGGATCTGTATTTAAAAATTGAGCGACATTTTCTAATAAATCATCGATCGACAAAATCTCACTAGCTAACACTGGCATAAAAAATAGACCTGTTATTAGCCACAACGCGCTCAAAAAAAATCTCAGCTCATGCTGAGATTTAAACAATTTTTCTCTCACAAAATCAATTTTTCTTAAAATGTAGTTATATTATATTCAACCACTGAGAAATCTATTACATCAACCCCAGCGTATTGAGCAATTTTTTCCCTATCACCGGTCAAAAAAGCCGTCTGCTCTTCTTTGCAAAGACCAAAATCTGTCATTGCTTGAACAGGGTCTTTTAAGTGTTCTTCATTAACGATCGCATCCTGATCGAGTGCATTTAAGTAATTTAATATTTTTCCCATTTTCGGCTCCTAAATAAATAAAAAGAAATATGAATCTTATATT
>OFSE01000558.1_pt1 | contig 10769 bp, 9 predicted proteins | sample 1543261 | NCBI WGS metagenome assembly OFSE01 (sample SAMN07774225, study PRJEB24372) | wastewater metagenome | isolation source: Exp Tend VB 50WW | collected 2016-02 | reverse complement strand
GTTCAGACCAGGTATTGCAAATGCCTATAACAGGCTTACCACCTAATTGTTCTGGTGGAATACCCTGATTCTTCATCCAGGCACGATAAATAAAACCATCTTTACCGGTCTTGCCAAACCAGCCTCTGCTACGCAATTTCATGTCTTTATAGATTTGATTTATTTGGTGCCAAACAAGCGGTCGCCAGCATCGCCCAAGCCCGGTACGATATAGCCATGTTCATTCAGGCATTCATCAACTGAGGCGGTAATGATAGGCACATCAGGATGCGCTTCATTCATCACTTTGATCCCTTCAGGCGCGGCCAGCAAGCAGACGAATTTAATCGATACTGCACCACGCATCTTCAAACGCGTAATCGCGGCGGCAGCGGAATTGCCAGTAGCCAACATTGGATCAACCACAATGACCAAGCGCTCGGCGATATCTTCAGGTACCTTAAAATAATACTCAACGGGCTCTAAGGTTTCAGGATCGCGGTATAGGCCAATGTGTCCCACCCGTGCATTTGGCAAAAGATCGAGCATACCATCCAAAATACCATTTCCGGCACGCAACACTGATATCACACATAATTTTTTTCCGGCAATTGTCGGCGCTGCTATTTTTGCGATCGGCGTTTCGATTTCCACATTTTCCAACGGCAAATCACGGGTCACTTCATAGGCCAGCATCTGGCTGATTTCACGTAAAAGGCGACGGAAATTATCGGTTGGCGTGTCTTTACTGCGCATCAAACTTAATTTGTGCTGCATTAGTGGGTGTCTGATTTCGGTGACTAATTCGGACAAGATTATTCTCCCTAAATATTGTGCAAAAGCTGCTAACGCGTATTTTACGTCGCCTACGCGCTAAATTGGGCAAAGTTAGCTGCATTCTCCTGCGTAATTCAATTAAATCATGATCAGGCATCATGTTGCTGGCTGTTCATAGGCCGGAAATGATGGGGTTTTCTTGTCCTTATCGTCCGATCATAAATTTTTCAATTCGCGATAATCGATGCTATGAAATTCCAAATTGGATACGGATTAGAGATTTTTAATTCTCATTGATCGTATTTTGGAGCGGCAATTACAGCGGAGCGAAAAATGGATGCCAATCAAAGCTTATTAAACCGATTATCGATGGGTGCCTATGCACTGGATAGTCGCATGGATATCGGCGATGAAGAAAGCCACGGAGAAACGCCGCCCAGCGCTCATTCTAGGATCGATATCAAAGGCATTCGTGAAGCGATTGCGCGGGTTGAAGCGGAAGCAAAAGCCACTGTCGCTGCCGAAAGTCGGTTGCAGGCAGAAGTGCGCGCCCGCAATCTGGCTGAAGAGCGTGCAGAAAACGACGCCAAAGCCGCCGAAGTTGCGCAACAGAAAGTTGAGTTGGAAGAAGTTGCGATTGCCAGCAGCAGAATGCGGCTAGAAGCAGAACAACAACTCAGTGCGGCCAGTGAAGCCACAATTGTGGTCACTCATCGGGAAGCGTTGGAATTTCAGGAGCGTGCACAACTCGAAGCTGAGGCCAGAGAACAAGCAGAAGAGCGCCTAAAACAAGAACAGCTTGCCAAAAAACGTGCCCACGAACAACTGCGTATCAACAGCGAAAATAGTCACAAAGCCAGGCTCGCTGCCAAAAAGCTAGAAGAGGAAAATCAAAAGGCTCGGCAATGGGCGGCTGAGCGCATGGCAGCCTCAAAAGCCGCTAGGCAACAAGCAGAGGAGCGTGGCAAGGCGGAGGCGCGCATTGCGGAATTGGCCAGAGAGCGTGAACGTAATGAGAAGGCAGCGCGCGAAACTGCTCAGCATTTAGCCAAAGTCCGGCAAGAGTCGCAGCAAATGAACCGTGAGCGTGATCATGCGGAAGCTATGGCGCTGGAATTTGCCATCAGTCGCGCACCGATCGAGGCGCAGGCAAGAGAAGATGCACTTGCCAGAGCCGCGATGGAGCAAAATTATGAAGAAATTGCGTCAGCCAGAGCCGATTCAGAACGCCGTGCTGCCGAGGCGATTCAATGCCGGTTGCAAGCCGAGGAAGAATTACGTTTAGCAGCAAACAAGCGTGAGCAGGCCGAAAAGCTTGCAGCAGCGACAGCGCAGGCACGCAAACAAGCCGAAAATAAAATTCGTGCCGTGACAGAGGCGCGCATTATTGCCGAGCGTGAGTTACAGGCAAGCGCGCTGAGCCGCATTGAAGTGGAGCAGCATGCAGATGCGCAGGCACGCGCCCGTTTGGATGCGGAAACACATGCGATTCGTGAAGCTGAAGCGCGACGTCGTGCTGATGAAGAAGCGACAATCATCGCCAATCAACGTCGCGCCGAAGAAAAGCGCGCAGCGCAATTAGCTGCCGAGCGCTTACAGGTTGAGCAAGAAGCCGTTCGTTTAGCGCAAGAACATGCGAATGCTGAGCAACAGGCGTTGAGTGCATTGAATCTGCAACGCGACATGGCTAAAAAAGCCACTGCAGCGGCTGCCTTAAAGGCACAACGGATTGAAAATTTATCAAAAATCGAGCAACAAAGACTGGAATCTGAACAGCAAGCCGCTTTAGCCATTGATGAAAAACTGGCTGCAGAGCAGCAAAAAATTGAAGCTGCACAAGCACGCGCCAAAGCAGAACAAGCGCATATCGAGTTACTAAAGATGCAGCAACAAGCTGAACAGGCTGCAAAAATTGCTCTCGAAACGCAGAGCGTGGCAGAAAAAATTTCATTGGAAAACACGGTTGAGCAAGTGCGGCTCAGTCAACAGTTAGCGCAAGTTGCTGTACAAAAAAATCAAGATGAACAACGTCTGATTCAAGCAAAACAAGCACGTAGCGAGAGCGAAGCAAAGGCATTGACTTTGATTCAAGAGAAATTAAGCGCTGAACAGCGTAGGGCAGCATCGATCGCCAAAGTACTGCAAGCCACGGAAGAAAAACTAAAGGCCGAAGAAGCTGCGCAGGCAGCGGCAGAAACACGTTTCCAATCAGAAGAGGCAGCGCGCATGGCCGCCCAGGCGCGCCAAGAAATCGAACGTCAAACACGGCAAGCCCTAAATGAGTATACCTTGGCTGAGCAATTAGCGGCGGAACAGACACAGATTCAAGCTCAGCTACAGATTGAGCAAGCAAATTTAAGTTTAGCGAAGGCCAGACAAGCCGTTGAATTGACGAAAGCTGAACAGCTTCGTTTACAACGTGAGCGGGATGCGGTGCAGGCAAATCAGGAAAAACTTGAAGCAGAAAAAAAAGCGGCGCAAGCTGCACTGGAAAAAGCTGAAGCTGATCGCGCGGTTTGCCAATTGATCGAGGCCAGACAACAAGAAGAAAAAGTCGCCAAAGAAGCACGTAAAGCGATGCTAGAAGCGGAGCGGGCACGCTTAGAAAAAATGAGCGAATATGCGGCCCTACAAAAGCAAACCACCTTGGTAGCACAGGATAAAGCAGCAGAAGCCGCGCAATTGGAGGCTGTGCTCAAACAGCGCGTAGAGGAAGAGCAGCGCGATCTGGCGTTGGTACAAGAAAAACTGGCGACAGAAAAACACCTGTTACAAGAACAAGTGGCAAAAAATAGTGTGGCGCAAGCGCAAGCAGACGCCTTGCGTGAACAAGCAGAAACTGAGCAACGTTTGCATCAAGCAGAGCAGGCAAAGTTAGAGGCGGCACGTCAGTTGTTAGAAGCATCGCGCGAAAAAGCTGAGAGTGAACAGCGTAAAATGCAGGCGATGCAAGCCAAAGCAAAATTGGCTGCCGAAATGAGTGCGCTAGAAAATGAAAAGGCGCAAGCCGAACAGTTATCGAGCTTGGCTTTGCAAGAAGCAGTACGTTTAGAGCAAGAAAAAAATAACGCGATTCAAGCGCAAGCCAAAGCGGCAGAAGAAAAGCGCTTGCTGGCAGCACAAGCTGAACAAGAAGCTAATCAGCTTGCCAAAGCAGAAGCAGAACAAGCCGCTTTAATGGCGGAAAAATTAAAGCATGAGCAGCAGGCAAGGCAAGATGCAGAAGCAAAGCTTGCATTGGAAGTTGAGTTATTGGAAAAAGTAAAGATTTATGCTGAAACGCAACTACAAGCACATACCATCGCCGCGCAAAAGAAACAAAAAGTCGAAGAGTTAGAAAATCTGGCGCAACAACGTATTGCCGCAGACGCTGCCTTGTTGCAAACCACGCAGGAAAAAATCACTCAAGAGCAAAATTTAAAGCGCGATCTGAATATTGCGCTGGAGGCGGAAGAACGAGCCAAACAATTTGTGGCAGAAAATGCTAAAGCTGCTGAACAAAATAAATTGTCGCAAGAAAAAACACTGGCTTACGAGCGAGCATTGTTTCAAGAATTGGCAGCGCAAGCTGAAGCTGCACAATTATTAGAGCAAGCAACGCAGGAGCGCTTGAAGCAAGAACAAGCACTCTCAGCTTGGCAGCATCAGCGTTTGCAGCAAGAGCAAGCCACAATCACCGCCTTAGATGCGGCGAAAGCAGCGGAGCAAGCTGCACTAGAAGAGTTGGCAGCGTTGCAAGCGGCGGAAGATGAAAAAGCTGCTTTGTCCAAACAACAAAGCGAGCAAGCTCGGCAGGCTCGTGAAGAATTAGAGCGCTTCAACTTGGCAGAGCAGCAGCACTTAACGGCAGAACGTGAGGAAATTAATCGACGCGCGCTGGCCACACAAGCCTTAAATGAAAAGAGCCGTCTTGCAATGTTGGCGGCAAAAGCCGAAACAGAGCGTTTGCATACAGAGCAACAGCTCGCTGAAACATTAAAGAAAAAATTTGAAGCAGAGGCGCAAGAGACCAAAATTTTGCAACAACGTTTTGAGCTTGAGCAGCACCTAGCTGAAGTAGCGCAGCAACGTGCGCAACAAGAGGAACAAGCGCTCATGTTGCGCGAGCAACAGCGTTGTGCCGAGCAAGCTTTATTTGAAAAATCGAATGAGCATGTAGAAGCGCAGCGCCTCGCAAGCGAAGCGGCAGAAGCGAAGTTACACGAAATGGAGCAACTGATCCGTTTGGAAAATGAACGTGCAGCGGCAGAATTACAAGTATTAAGCGCAACCCAGCAAAAAGTGAACGCTGAAAAATTGGCGGAAGAAGATGCCAAAGCGAGACTTATTGCGGAGCAGGCATTGGCAAATGCCAGCCTTGATCGTGCAGAGGCTGAAGAAGAAGCTAAAGCGTTGGCGCAGGAGCGTTTGCAGGCCGAGGAAGAGCGTAAACTACTAGCCGAGCAACAGGTGATTTTAGAGCAGCAATTGTTGGCCACCGCGCAGGTTAAAGCTGACCAATTATTGCGCTTACAGCACGCTGAATTGTTGAAAGCAGAGGCGCAAAACAAGGAGCTGGAGCAGTTACAACGTCAGACTTTGTTGGAGCAAAAAAATGCTGAAATGCATCAAGCATCGATGGAAGCCATCGCTAGAAAAATTGAAGCGGAACAATTGATTTTGCTTGAAACAGAAAAACGTCGGGAAGCAGAGCAACTCATTAGCGAGCAAAGCATCAAACGGGCTGAAATCGAGCGCGAACAGCGTTTGTTGGCGGAACAGAATCTGGAAAAAGAGCGTCAAATCACATTATTGCAAGAAGAACGCTTACGTGCCGAGCAAGCGCTGCAAGAAGCGTTGAACAAAGCACAGGAAGAGGAAGAGCAGCAGCGTTTAATTGCTTTACATAACCTCAACCAACAACAGTTACTGCAAGAAACCCGTGTAAGTAAGCAGCAAATTGATTTGTCTTTGCAAAAAGATTTGCAGGCACGTCATGCGCAAGAAGAGCAGCACCGTAAATTGTTGGAGGCGAAGCTAGCAGAGGAGCGTTTGCTGATTGCTGCGATTGAGCAAGAAGCGGAACGAGCACAGCTTCAATTGCAACAAGTGCAAATGGAGCGCGCGCAGAAACAACAGCGTGTTGAAGAACTAGATGCTGTCGCCAAAGCGGAAAGTGACAAACTGATGCAGGAACGGGCACAGGCGGAAATCATTGCGCAACAATTACTGGAAAAATTGGTCAAGCAACGGCATGAGCAAGATGCATGGTGTGTACAAGCCAAGCAGGTTTTGCACACATCGCCTGTGGTAATCGAAATGCCTGTTGAGAAGAAAACGACCAGCCTGTTTCGTCGGAAAGCATCGATTGCCGCAGTAGGTCTGGTTTGTGCGGGTGTTACCAGTGTCGCTGCGTGGAATAACGTTAGTTTGGCGCGGCCTAATCTATTGGCCGCAAAGCCAGAGCTTTCGGCAGAAGTCGCCAAAGCCAGCCCGCAAAACATCAATCAAGCTCCGCTACCAATTCAAACTTTGAAAATGTCGCACAACTTGAGCCTTACATCGCCGCAGCAACCTAGCTTGGCTGCTAAGTAAAAATTATGCCGGTAGCGCGATGGCGACCAAAAAGCCGCCATTCGCGTGATTGGATAAGCGAATTTTTCCGCCATGTCGTTTGATGATTCTGTCAACGATAGCCAATCCTAATCCAGACCCGTTTGCTTGGCTACGTGAAATATCACCCCGTGTAAATGGTCGTAGCAGGCGTTTTAAATCAGCATCTGGCACGCCTAAGCCGTGGTCGCGGTAAGTCAATAAAATCCCTTGCTGTTTTTCCCGATTTTTATAATTGCATTTGATATCAATCTGTACCTTACCAAGCCCCGGTGTCTGACCGTAGCGCCGTCCGTTTTCGATTAAGTTAACAAACACCCGGCGCAACTCAACTGCATTGCCAGTAATTTGCATGTTGTCCGCAATCGATGAGCGCAATATGACGTCTGGTAACCTAGAAGTTTCGTCGATGATTTGATGCAATAGCTCGCTTAAATTGATGGTCTCGAACATAACCGCTTCAAGTGGTTTGGCATAATCTAGAAACTGTCCGATGATGCCATCCATCTGACCGAGATCAGCTTGCATACCAGTACGCGCTTCTTCACTCAGCGTCGCCATTTCAACTTCGAGCTGCATGCGTGCCAAGGGCGTGCGTAAATCATGTGAAATACCTGCCAAAATAACCGCGCGATCTGAATCGATGCGAGCAAGATCTTCCACCATTTGATTAAAACTGGCATTGGTTTCGCGGATTTCTTTGGAGCCGATTTCAGGCAGCGGTTTTGGTCTGCGTCCGGTTGCGACATGACGTGCAGCCAAGCTCAATCGAGCAAGTGGTTCATTAATACGTTTTGAAATAAATACGGCACCAATTAAGGTAATGATAGCGGTGACCACTGCCCAGCCTAAAAATTGCAAGCCATTGGCGGATAAAATTCTGTCTTCATCAAGGCGTAGCCAGTATTGATCATCTTCAATATCAAAACTGATCCAAAAGCCGGTTTCGTCATTGACTTCGCTGGCAAAGCGCGTGGCGCTGCCAAGTTTAGATCGGATAATTCTGCGTAACTCAATAAAACTCTCGGTTTCTTCTGGTTCAATGACCTTGTCGTCATCTTCCAGTAAATACACGCGAATTCCTTCGTTATTGGCTAAATCGAGTAATAGTTGACGACGTTTATCAGGAGCAGAGTGCGTCAGTGCGGCACGAGTGATGGTGACTACCGAGACGATTTGTGCAGACAGTTGTTGTACTCTTGGCGTTCGCTCAACGACTTTAAAACTACCAAACCAAGCAGCCATGCTGGCCATGACGAGTAAGGCCATAAACAGGAAGGTGCGCCAAAAAAGCCCGCTGCGCAACCAATCTAGGCTATTGAAGTAATCTCGCATGCGAGCTTAGCTACAATTTAATCCCGATATTTCAACGTGATTGTCCATCTGGAATGAACACATAACCCAAGCCCCAAACGGTTTGGATATAGAGTGGGTTTGATGGATCTGGTTCGATCAACTTACGCAAGCGTGAAATTTGCACATCTAGGCTGCGATCAAATACTTCATATTCACGACCACGCGCCAATTCCATTAATTTTTCGCGGGACAATGGCTGTCTGGCATGTCTCGCAAATACTTTTAACACTGAAAATTCACCGGTAGTTAGGCTGATATGTTCACCCTGTTTTTTTAAGGTACGGGTACTTAAATCAAGTACAAATTCACCAAATTCAAAAGTTTGGCCGCCTTCAGCCGGTGCGCCGGGTAATTCGTCTGGTGTTTTTCGACGCAATACTGCGTTGATTCGCGCTACTAATTCGCGTGGGCTAAATGGTTTCGGCAAGTAATCATCGGCACCCATTTCCAGACCAATGATACGATCCACTTCTTCACCTTTTGCGGTCAGCATGATGATCGGCGTTTTGTCGCCACCACCACGCAGGCGACGGCAAATCGCTAGACCATCTTCGCCGGGTAGCATTAAATCAAGTACTAGCATGTCATATCGCTCTCTAATCCACAATTTATTCATGGCCTGCGCATTTTCTGCGCTGACAACGTTGAATCCTTGTTCGGTCAGATAGCGTCTTAACAAATCGCGTAAGCGGACATCATCATCAACCACCAAAATTTTCGCTTTCGGCTCGGATAGTGATTGATTTGAGGAGGCGGATAAAGTATTCATAAGCATATCTTAGTATGAGAAACAAGGATGATGGTCAATTTTTGTGAAGCCATTACATGCAGTTACACACTTTACAGAATTATTGGGGCGGTTGTGGTGGTACGACCATACACTGACAATTAAGATGATGCCATGAGGATTTAAGCATAAAATGATAAAAAATGGACATTTAGCAATTGAAGAGATGTCTTTTGTCATTGTTTTAAGCCAAATAATTAATCATCATGCGTTGGCTTTTTGAGTTGATAACGTTTGATGGATATTTGCAGCATACATAAATCGCCGAAACGCAAAATTAAATTGTCGATGAAAAAAATAGTATTCTGGATCAGCACGCTGTTTCTCCTATTTGGAATAGCAGGGCAAGCGTATGCTGATTTTGGTGACGGCAGAAGGGGGTTGTGGGCAGAGCGCCGGGGAGGAGCCGAAAATCGTGCTGAAACGCGCGAGGCGGTTAGAGAGGCGGCTCGCGCTGGTTTTCGCCAGCGCCAGTTAGATCGAGGTGCCCAAGCGCCTGCAGAAAGGCCGTTTACTGGTGACGCAGTGTTAGATAATCAACGCGATGGCTCGCGTCTTAATCGGGATGCGCGGGATATTCGAGAAGAGCGTAACATCCGAACAGACCACCCAAACGTTGTGGAAGAGGGGGGGCGGCGTGGTCGCCTGACTATCGAAGAGCGTCGTGCGCTACGTCGCCAAATTCGCGAAGCAGGGCACGATATCTATAACCGACAAAGATAATTGTTGCCTTGAAAGATGAAATTCAGTGCGTGGCTTTATCTCACACAATCTCACACAGCTTAGCGGCGATGTTGCTTCATGATCTTTTGTTGCTCACGCTGCCAATCGCGTTCTTTTTCACTTTCCCGTTTATCATGCTGTTTTTTGCCCTTAGCAAGACCGATCTGGCATTTAATTAGGCCGCGGCTGAAATGCATGTTGAGCGGCACCATAGTGTAGCCAGAACGCTCGACTTTGCCGATTAATTTATGAATTTCGGCGGAGTTTAATAGTAGTTTTCTGGTTCGCACAGAATCGGGATGAATATGTGTCGAAGCCGTTGGCAGTGCGCCAATATGGGCACCAAACAGGAAAATTTCGCCTCCTTTGACGATCACGTAGGCTTCTTTCAGTTGCAGTCGGCCAGCTCTAATTGCTTTCACCTCCCAACCTTGTAACACAACACCAGCCTCGAATTGCTCTTCGATGAAATAGTCGTGGAACGCTTTTTTATTATCGGCAATACTCATTCAATTTGAATTATTTTTGTTTCTCGTAAGAATAAGGCTTGCGCTAGATTTGCGCATTTTCATACGAGAAAAGGGTGAGTCGGTTAAACCAAGATTTTCTAAAGGAAATTCTCGGTTAAAATTTAATAATTGATTTTACCAAATGGCGTAATACATGGCGGTAGTACACAAAACAGTATTTATTTCCTATAGTGCCGAGCAAATGTTTGCATTGGTCGAAAAGGTCGAAGATTACCCGAAATTTTTACCATGGTGTGGGGATGTACATGTTTCGCAGCGGACAGAGCATGAATTGATAGCGACATTATCAATTAATTACCATGGAATTAAACAGAAATTTACAACAAAAAATAGTAATCAGCCATCGACTTCAATGCAAATGAATTTGGTTGAGGGGCCATTCAAACAATTAAAAGGTAGTTGGCGTTTTACCGCTTTGCGGGCAGATGCATGCAAAATCGAATTTGATTTGAATTACGAATTTTCTAGTAAATTGCTGGAACATTTAATTGGGCCGGTGTTTAGTAAAATTACGAATAGCTTTGTTGACTCGTTTTGTGCCCGCGCCGAGGTGGTGTATGGTACTTAAGGAAAGAAATTTACCTGCCATGCAGATCGTTGCGCCAGTTGCGGGTATTCAAATAAAAATTTGTTGTGCGACCTCAGACGAAATAACATTGTTAGATCTTCACGTAGAGCGCGGTACCACCATCGCTGATATTCTAAGTGAACCTTCTATACTCGCAAACTTCCCTGTTTTGCAACAAAGTGATTGCAAGCTAGGTATTTTTGGCAAGCTGAAATCGCCAGAGACGATCTTGCAAGATCAGGACAGGCTCGAAATTTACCGTCCCTTGATATTTGATCCTATGCAGGCACGCCGCCGCCGCGCGGGTAAACGTCAATCGCGGAAAATGTAGCTTAGATTTGTAGCGTTATTTGCAGTCAGCTAACGCCTTGTTGACATCAGCTAATTCTTGCGCGCGTTTTCCGTCGTCCAGATAATTACGTTCACCATTTTTATCGACGTTGGCGATACGAATGCC
>OFSE01000557.1_pt1 | contig 10776 bp, 14 predicted proteins | sample 1543261 | NCBI WGS metagenome assembly OFSE01 (sample SAMN07774225, study PRJEB24372) | wastewater metagenome | isolation source: Exp Tend VB 50WW | collected 2016-02 | reverse complement strand
TCAACTGGATGCGCGTCAGCGCGAACGCGCCGATCGCCCGCCCGAAGGCGCTGTAAGAGATGAGGTGCATGAGTTCTCCTCGGTGACGTGGTTGGCGCTACAGGGACAGTCTACCCGGGGCCAGCGTCGCTGTCAAGGCGATCGATCGCCTATTGAATGCCATCGCGGCGCGGCTTACTCAAGATGTGAATGCGCGCCCGTGGACAGTCGCGCAAGATGACTCGCGTGCCGTCGGCGTCAAGCACCAGTGTCGGTCCTGCGTGCCACACAACCACACCGCGCACCTTCGCGCCGCGCTTGGGTGCGCACAGCACTAACGCCCCTGCTTGAATGGCGCGAGAAGCCGCGTTGCGTGATACTTCGCCTACTTGAGCGCAGGACCCTACGCGACCGTCAGATCGCGCATTTCCACGCTTAACCATCTCGCGAACCGACTGAGCTGTGATCGGCGGCTTCATGACCTACTCCGGGACGATGAAGGTTTCAAGCGCAGGCAGATCGCCCAGCGGGAACTCGTGGCACAGCACGTGGTAGGCGCGCAGCACGTCGGCGGCGCCCACGTTGTACCCCACCTCGATGTACGCGGCCCGCAGAGAGGCGCGAGCGGCCTCAGCCTGCATCGCGATGCGCCAACCGAGGACTGTGCGCGCGAGCCCGTTGCCCGTGCCGACCTTCTGCCGCCCGTCGGCTTTGCGGTAGACCCCGCGGTTTGTATACACGTAGTCGCGCCCGACCGACTCGACGGTGACGCATGCCGATCGGTGCAAGGCACCCACGACCAGCACGTCACCGACCTTCACGTCCTTGAGATGGTTGCTGTCCATGTCCTCAGCATGCGCGATCTGTGAAAACCTGTCAATAGCTAAACGCTCGTCGCCGGGTGCGGCTCCTACCTTAGCGGTATGGACGTTCAGCCCGCTCTCACCTCGTCTTTTGCTGCCGCGCTCGCTGAGACTGTATCTCCGCGCCAGATGCTCACGTACACCGGCGCGGCGTTGCTCGACGAGAAGGCGCCGGAGCGGTGTGTGTGGTTCCGCGCCGCGACGCGCGCGAAGGACCGGCACGGGACAATCATCGAGCCCGCTGGCATCGAGCTGCGCTACCACCGGCAGAACCCGGTGTTCATTTGGTCGCACGCGCCGGGTCGCAGCGACGTGACGCAAGAGGTGTGCTCGCCAGAGGTCGCGATCGGGCGCGTCGTCGAGTACAAGCAGACCCGCGACGCGCTAGATGTCCTCGTCGAGTTCGACACCGACCCCATGGCCGACCTGTGCTACCGCAAGGTGCAGCGCGGCTTCCTCAACGCCGTCAGCATCGGCGCGGTGCTTTACGGCAACGCCACCCTGGACGTGGACGGCATCGAGGTCCCTTACTACCCGCGCAGCGAACTGTGGGAGATCTCCCTCGTCCTCGTCGGCAGCAACCGCGAGGCGCTGCGCATCGACCGCAGCGCGCCCCTGGCCGCGCAGCGCGCCGCCGCGCTCGACTACCTGCAGCACCTGGACGAGACCGCCCTGGCGCCAAGCGTCAGCCAGCCAGCGCCCGCCGCCGAGGTCCCCGCGCTGCGCGCCGCCGCCGCGGACGCCAGCGAGCCCCGCGACGTGCTGGAGATCGACGGCGGTAGCGCCACCGCTTCGCCGCCCAGCGGCGCGGGTGACGGCAGCGTGCTGATGAGCGCGGAGGCCGCCACCACCGCGAACGCAGGCGCGGGCGTGGAGGCTGGCGCAGGACAGGCCGCAGATCGTGCGCAGGACGCGCAAGGCGAGGCGGAGCGGGCCGCGGAGGATGCGGAGGCCGCCCGGCAGCCGGAAGCGGCGCCTGCGGCCAGCCGGGAGGCGCCAGCGCTGCCCTACGGCTCCGACTCCGTGATGATCGCGCTCTACCCCACGCAAGCGGAGGCCGCTGCGCTCGCGCTGTCCGGTGAGCGCGCGGTGGCGGCGCACGAGCTGCATGTCACGCTGGCCGCCCTCGGCTCCCAGGCTGAGCTGCCGCCGGAGTGGCTGTCGCGCCTGCAGCCGATGCTGCGCGACCTGAGCGACCACCTGCCGCCGCTCGTCGGCAAGGTCACGGGCTTCGGGCGCTTCTGCGCCAGCGAGACGCACGCGCAGGTGGCGCTGCCCAGCGTGCCGGGCGCCGCCGATCTGCACCATGAGGTGCGCGAGCGGATGCGCTGGGCCGGGGTGCCGTTCAAGGACAACCACGGCTTCCAGCCTCATCTGACGCTGGCGTTCCTGCACCCGGACGAGGCGGATCTGCCGGTCGGCGAGCGCGCCGGGATGGCGCTGTCGTTTTCAGCGATCTCGCTCGTCTTCAGCGGCACCCGCTACGACTTCCTCTTCTCCGCCCCCGATCGCGTCCTGACGCTCGTCGAGAACGGCGAGCCCGTCGGCCCTGGCGCCACCTCACCCGCGGCGGCCCAGATGGAGGCTGCGCAGGCCGAAGCGCAGGCGACGCTGGCCGACGACGCGGCGGCGCTGGCCGGGCGCAGCGCGGGCGACCTTGCGGGAGCGGCGCTCGCGCAGCCGGACGAGGCTTTCGCGGTCCGTGCTGTCGCGGTTGCGTCGGAGGCGTCCGATCGATCGGCAGCGACGGGCGATGACCTTCCCTGGCCCGATCGCTACCTTACCAGTTGCAGAGAGGTAGGCGCGTCAGGCACTCCGGTCCCAGCGCCGATTCTAACAGCCAAAGTGGAGCGAAGCGCCATGAACCGAGAAGACTACCGCTACGCAGTGCGCGCCGCCGTCAGCTACACGCTGGAGGCCGCGGAGCTGCACGGCTACCTGAGCGAGAGCGGCCCCGAAGCGCACCGCGCGATGCACCTCGCGACCTGCGTCCGCTACCTCGATGACGCGGGCGCCGTGCTGCGCACCTACGCCGCGGTGCTGGGCGAGAGTGAGGAAGGTGTCGTGCGCGAGGCGCCCGCCTACCTGCAGAACGCCGCCGTCCGCAGCAAGTACGCCGAGGTCGCCGCGCTGGCCGGGCGCCTGCCCAAGAGCGCCGCGATGATCTGCCGCGACGCCGGGCTGCCGGACATGGGCGACGCCCTGGCCGACGAGCTGATGGCGCAGCGCGCCGCGGGCGACGAGCTGCTGCGCCTGCGCTCCGTCAACAGCGCCAATGCCGCGGAGCAGGCCAACACCCGTCGCGAGGAGCTGCTGGCCAGTTACCTGCAGTCCGGCGCCCTGACCCCCGCCGAGGCCGTGACCGTGCGCGGCGCGACCGTCACCGGGCAGGCCAGCAAGGAAGGCCCGTGGTCGCCGGAGCGGCTGGAGCGCTACGTCGCCACCCGCCAGGCGCGCACCGGCGGCCCCATCGTGCCGGTGGCGTCGGTCGCCTCGCTGCGCCAGGTGTCGCCCGCGCAGGTCGCCGCCGCCCAGGCCGCGCAAGGTCAGGCCCCGGCGCCCGCCCACCGCGCCCCGGCCCCCTACGCCCGCAACGGGCTGATCGTGCAGTCGGCCACCGGCGGCGCGCAGGAGCAGTCCGCCGCGCCGCAGGCCGCGCAGGTCGAAGCCGTGCGCAGCACCTCGCTCATGCAGGGCCAGCCGCCGCGCCTGCGCGTGGCCGACGCCGCCCCCCAGGGCGCCGGGCCGACCGTCGAGTCGGTCGCCTCGCGCATCGCCGCCGTGACCGGCCTGTCGCAGGAAGCCATCCTGCGCAGCGTGCCGCAGGTGCTGGCCGCCAAGCCGCCGAGCGAGGGCGCCGAGAGCATCAACACCGCCGCGGTCCAGTAAGGTGTCGCGGGCAGCGCGAGCCGCCCGCGTACCCTGGCCCCTGAACACCTGACGCCCGCGAGGGCAGCGCCCGACAGGGCAGAGGACGACGATGGCTGAGATCTACCGCCCCGACAAGAGCTACCCGGCGAACCTGACGCCGGGCTACCGGCGCATCCCGATGAAGGGCGCCACCAAGATCGAGCTGGGCCACGCCGTCAGCGTCGTGGCGGGCTTCGCCAAGATCCCCGCCGCCGCGGACGCCGCGACCGGCCACGTCGCCGGGCTCGCCGCCGAGACCGTGGACAACACCGCGGGCGCCGACGGCGACCTGGACATCCTGGTGCGCGGCGGCGGCATCCACAACTTCGCGGCCAGCGGCGCCAACGTGCCGTCGGGCGTCCACCTGGACAAGACCCTGTACTTCGAGAGCGGCACCGTCGTCGGCACCGACTCCGGGTCCGGCGTCCCCGGCTGCCGGATGCTGAAGCTCGACAGCGACGACCCGCAGGGCTACACCATCCGGGCCGCGATCAACGGCATCAGCTAAGGCCGGGCGGCGCAGGCCGCGCGGTGAGTGAACTTTGAGCCGCGCGCAGCGCATCGCGTGCGGCAGAACGAACGGCAGGCGGAGCACCGCCACGAGGAGCGCCCATGGGTATCCAGACGATCGGGCAGGTGACGCCGCAGGAGCTGCTGGTCTTCACCGCAACCATCCACGCCGGGCTTGACCAGGCGCTGAACGACAACGCGGGGGACATCCACTACCCCAACATCTGCTTCGTGAAGAACGCCGTCGAGACCTACAACGGCGGCGACGGCACCGTGCAGTGGGCGCAGCGCATCCCCGATGAGCTGATCTTCAACTTCTCCCCGCCCACCGGGCAGATGGAGGAGCTGGAGGGCAACAACAAGACCTTCCACCCGCTGGTGCGCGGCGCCATCCGCGTCAAGGTCAAGCAGTACCACCTCGGCTACAAGATCTCCAAGAAGGACTTCCTGAACGACGTGTACGGCACCCTGGCCGCCGTGCCGCGCAAGCTGGCCCGCGGCGCCCGCAAGCTGGGCGACATCCTCGTCGCCCGCCTGCTGCGCAACGGCAAGGTGACGAAGGACTACACGAAGACCAACTTCTTCGCCACCGGCAAGCCGCTCAGCCCCAGCGGCGCCCGCACCGGGTCCTTCAACAACCTGTTCACCGGCGCGGGCGCGGCCCTCACCAGCATCAACCTCGGTCGCATCATCGCCGAGATGATGAGCCTGACCAACGAGGACGGGCTGAGCCTCAACGTCATGCCGGACACGCTCATCGTGCCGCCGACGCTGTACCCCGAGGCGGTGATCGCCGTCAAGATGATCACCAACGTCTTCAGCGACGGCAACCCGGCCCCCGGCCAGGTCGCTGGCACCGCGGCCCACGGCGCCAACTGGGTCGCCATGGAGGGCATGATCAAGCGGGTGGTGAAGATGAACGAGCTGCTGATCGGCGGCGCGTCCATCGACCGCAAGACGTGGTACGTCGCGGAGACCATGAACCCCGACCGCGGCGGCGCCTGGGGCATCCTGTACGCCGAGACCCCCAACGTGGACTTCATGCAGTCCATGGCGCTGAACGACTACAGCGTCGCCTTCCTCAACGAGTTCGCCTGGGGCGTCGAGCGCTGGGCGGGCGTCGCCCCCGGCCTGCCGCACCTCATCGCGAGATGTGAGCAGCCGTAATTCTGTGTAGGCGGCCCGTCGCCGCCTACCAAAAGAAACGCCGGGAACCCGTGAGGACTCCCGGCGTTTTGCGTTGTGGCTCCGAGGCTGCCGCAACTCATCGCGCGGTGATTGAAATCCACAGCGCCTCTAACGCTGACTCCTACCCACGCCCGCCTCACCTGTCAACCGACCCACGACCAGCGTAGCACAGACGCCGATCGATCGCAAGCCTTGACGAGGCTGCGCCGACGGGGTACCATTCTCCAGAACCCATGCGACGCAGAGGAGCACGCACCATGACCGACAAGCCCAGCGAGAAGCCCACCCAGGACAAGCCGCACGCCCAGCAGAGCGCCCAGCAGGCGCAGGCCGCGCCCGCCAGCCCAGCCCCCGCGCAGCAGGCCCCCAGCGCCTCCCAGAGCGCGGCGCGGGCGCAGGACGACAGCGAGCCCGCCTCGCGTGCTGGCGCCGCGCCTACGGCCCCTGGGAGCGCGCTGCGGCACCCTTCGCAGGTCCGCGTGATCACCACGCGCGACGACCTGACGGCGAAGCCCAGCCAGATCAACAGCCACACCATCAGCATCCCGTGGAACCCAGACGCGAGCCGGGGCGAGGACAACGAGGTCAACGTGCCGCCAGATGCGCACCGCGCGCTGCGCACGGGCCTCGCGTTCCACGTCGCCGCGGGCTACGAGGCGATCGTCACCTGCGCGGGCGGCGAGCCGGGGCACCGCATCCCGGTGGCGTGGCTGCAGGGCCGCGCGAAGGACGAGCTGGTCATCCGCTTCCGCAACAGCAGCGTCCAGACGCGCACCTTCCTCGCCGGGCAGGAGCTGGCCCAGCTCACGCTGCGCAAGCTGGAGGCGCTGGACATGGCCTTCAGCGACCCTCACGCCGACAAGGCCGACGCCGACAAAGAGTAGCCTGCCTGCGGCTACCTTCCTTTCGTGCGAAGCCCAACCACCGTCGCCGAAAGGAAGGCAACCATGTTCGTAGACCTGCCTCCCCTACCCGATCCTCCGCCGCCCGCCCCCGGCCCCGAGCCTGATCCGATGCCCCCGCGCCCCAGCCTCGGTTAGCACCCCAGCCGCAGCGCAGCCCGCAGACGCCAGCAGTCTCAGCCGCAGTGCGTCTTGTAAAGGAAGTGGCCCGCCTCACACCCGTCGGCGGCGCTACCCTCTACGCATGAGGAAGATCCTTCTCCCCTCTCTGCTGTTGCTCCTCGGCTGCGCGGAGCCGCTGCGCCATCAGGAGACGCTGGGCGCCCTGCACACCCGCTACGCGGAGCAGTGCAAGGCGTCGCCGCAGGTGTGCGCGGTCCTGCAGCCCTGCACCGACGGTCTGACGCGGGCGATCAGCGTGTGGCAGGGCGTCACCGAGGCCACCGCGAAGGGCGACGCCACCCTGGCGTCGGCGCGCACCGCGGACGCGCTGATCAGCGAGGGCACCGCGCGCGGCGCCTGCATCGCCACCACGCTCCCGGCCCCCAGCCTCCCCGCTCCGGCTACCTCTACTCCGGCGGGGGTGCGCTGATGCCAGTCGGCGCCGTCATCATCGAGTTCTTCTCCGGCATCGCCGACGCCTGGCGCGCTCGCCGCGCCCTCAAAGCGCAGGCCGACCTGCAGGCGGGCAACGACATCCTCAAGACCGCAATCCGCGAGGACGCCGAGATGAAGGCTGCCGTCGCCCGTCAGGAGGCCGCCAAGCGGCTCGACGCGGACCTGAGCAGCACCCCCATCGTCCCCGCGCTGCCGCCCACGGTCGCCCCGGCGCCGATCCAGCCGCAGCCGGGCCAGCCGAGCGCCGCGCTCAGCGCCAGCGGGCCGCAGCCGGTCGCGCCGCCCGCGCCGGTCCCCGCGCCGGTGGTCGCTCCGGCGATGCCCAGCGCAGTGCCCGCGGCTCCGGCGAGCCCTGCCCCCGCAGATGCGCCTGTCGCCGGTGTCCCCGCGCCGCTGTCCAACTAGGAGGTGCCCATGCCGGGCGATGTCTCTCCTCACTTCTCGCGCCATGAGTTCGACCTGTCCGACGAGAAGGCGCGGAAGCGCGGGCTCGACGCGGGCGCCGAGTACCCTGCGGAGTGGATCGAAAGCCGCCTGACGCCGCTGTGCGCGGCGCTGGAGGTGATCCGCGCCGAGTTCGGCGGCAAGCCGATCAAGGTCATCAGCGGCTACCGTCCCCTGGAGTACAACCGCAAGCTCGGCAGCGACGACACCAGCCAGCACGTCCAGGGTCGCGCCGCGGACTTTCAGATCGCTGGCGTCGCGCCCAAGGCGATCTGGGACCGCATGCTCGCGCTCCGCCACGTCGGACGCATCGAAATCGGCGGCGCTGGCGTCTATGACGAATTCTGCCACATTGACGTGAGAGGCGGCAGCTTGCGCACATGGGACGAGCGGACCCGCAAGTAACAGAACCGCTCGCGCCGTTGCCGGTGCGTCTGGTGGCGCTGTTGGCCTTCCTGGCGCAGCTTCTGACGCCGACGCGCGACAGCGCCGACGTGCGCGGCGCGATCTGCGTCTCGCGTCGGCGTATCGAGTGGGAGACGTGATGGTCGCTCCGCCGTCAGAAGCGCCGGAGCCCTACGCCGACTACGAGGTGGACGCGCCCGCCGCGCCAGCGCTGCACCTGCTCCTCGTCGCGCGCGTCACGCCAGAGGGCGTCTGCCTCACCTGGGAAGGCGTCGGCGATGGCGTGGGCGGCACTGCTCTCGGCACCCTGGACGAGGCCGGGCGCGTTCTCCTGCACGCGCTAGCCGCCCTGCTAGGGCATCCGCAAGCCGCTCTGCCCAGCGGCGACACCGCGCCCTCGCTGCGCCCCACCTAAGCCAGCCGATGCTGCCGTGGATTGGGGTGGGGTTAGAAGACGGCGCGAAAACCCTTGCCCTTGCTGGCCCACAAGGCGGCGCGGCGGTTGGCCTCGGCGATGACATACGCCGGAGTTCCCTCGCACTTGCTCTGGGGGATGTTCCAACGCACGCCGCCGGAGTCGTGAGCGGAGTTGACAAGCAACTCGGCGAAGAACCCGTTGGCGTCGCGGCGAACGTCAACAGCGAACATCCCGCCTTCGTGGGCGCCGAGGAAACTGCCATTGGAGTCGCGGGAGAAGGTGAAGCCGGGGTAGCGAGCGCTGGTCATGAGTCAATCTCCTTCGCAGCCCGGCGAGTCCATTTCGCCTTGTTGCCGCCTGATAAATTCAATCTAAGCGATCACTGATAACCTGTCAACAGGCTGTTTAAGAAATTTGCGATCGATCGCTTTCACTGAACGCTAGTCAAGCACACATCCGCTACCTTCCCCGCGTGTCAGCGCCAACCCCTGAAGACGCCCGGTGGTCGCTGCGGAAGCACCTGCTGGCCGCCGATCTGCTTGTCGTCGAGGTGAAGGACGCGCGCGGCGCATATTTTACCGGCGTGATGCCCTTGAGAATGTCGGTGCCGATCATCAGCATCTACGTCGAGATAGGCCCCTCTTCACCGACGCGCGAGCGCCAAGCCATCGCGACGGGCTGGCTGTACATCACCTACGAGCCGGGCAAGGAGGAAGAGGTGATCGCGAAGCTCCGCGCCCGCAAGGCGACCCTGGTCAAGCTGCTGCGCCCGCTGTAACCCCGCGCCCCGGCGTCCGCGCCGCCAGCACAGGCTACCCTGCAGCCAGGTCGCCCGCCGACCGCAAGAGAGGTGCGACTTGGCCGTATACCTGCAGGACTTCTCCATCACGTCGTCGCTGGCCCTGTGGTTCGCGCTGAAGGAACGTGCCAAGCTGACGACGGGCGTAGCGGCCAACTGGACCGTGCGCACCGGCAGCACCGGGTCGGTGTACAGCGTCGCTGGCGATCCCATCTCCTCGCTGGGCCTGCTGGGAGCTGGCGCATGGTGGGTCCAGAACGGCCACGGCTTCGCCGACAGCGGCGCTGTCCACCACCGCGAGCTGTGTTGGCAGGTCAACGGCAGCGGGCAGGTGCGCGCCAAGTACAGCCCTCGTGCAGGCTTCACCGGCGGCAGCCCTAGCCCGACGCAGGTGCCGTCGGCGACCGACGAGCGTGTGTTTCTCGGCGGCGGCACCGACGCCAGCCCGACCTACGTGACGCTCTGGCCCAGCTCCGGCGCATGGGCACAGGCCCGCTTCGACGAGTCCACCGACGCCACCTTGATCTTCACCTACCCCGTCGGCGGCGGTGCGGTTTCGTCGGTGTTCTGGCTGGAGACGACGCCGCTGGTCTACGACGGCACCCGCCTCGTAGACCCCGATCCGCTGACGCTGCACTGCACCACCGGCAGCACCTGTCTCACCGACGACCTGGGTAGCGACCTGACTGCGCCCCGCGGCCTGCTCAGTATGGGCGACAGCGACGAGCTGTGGGCGCGACTGCCCCTCGGCTTCAGGATGAACAAGGACAGCAGCGGCACCTGGCGCCGCATCTTCCCCGGCGGCCTGCCACAGGACCCAGCCTACCCCACCGCGGTCTACAGCCAGGAGAGCGCTCGCTTCGGGCGCGGCGCCTACGCCGCTGGCACGCTGGGCACCGGCGAGGCAGGCAATTCCAACACCTGCGGTGACAAGGGAAAGGGCACCGTCTGCCGCCTCAGCGGCACCGCCTTCGCCAGCCCCACCGCGCTCGACGGTCGCGAGGCATCCACCGGCAGCGCCACGACGCGCACCCTGCTGGGCCTCGGCTACCTCGTCTACCCGTGGGGCGGCTACCAGCCCGCGATCTAGTCCCTCTCGACGTGCCCGCAGTGCTTGCACGTCCGCCGTGAGGCGCCAACGCCGGACCACGGGCCGTACTCGTGGTTGCAGGCGTTCTGCACTTTGCGCAGCGCTTCCGCAGCGCGATCTGGTGCGCCCGCCTTCAGGAGCGCGGCTATCTCAGCATGCAGCTCCGGCGTCATAGCCCCTGGTACTCCCAGCGCTGCGGGTCACGCCGCGACAGCTCCGCCGCCAGTTCGTCGGCTTGGTGGGCGGCGTCCTCGCGGGCTACTGCGTCGCCTCCCGGCAGGCGGCCCAGCTCACGAAAGATTTTTGTCAGGAACAAGCGGTACTCTGCGTACTCAGGATTCTGGGCGTCAAGTTGGCGCTGCAGCACCAGCGCGCGGTTGAGGGCGGTGCGGGCCGCCGAGCGATCGGCGCTGGGGTCGGTGAGCGCCAACGTGCGCCCCAGCTCGTAGTCGGCGATGGCGAGGTACTCACGCAAGGTGGGGTCTCTGCGCACTGCGCCCGCTAGCTCGACGTTGGCGCGCTGGACGCTCTCCAGGGCTTCAGGAGCGCGTTTCAGACCGCGGAGGGCCTCCGCTCGCACCCAGCCAGTCAACGTGGCTTCCAGGCCATCCTGCGCACGAGGCAGGCAATCTAGGAGCGCGAGCGCGCCC
>OFSE01000556.1_pt1 | contig 10785 bp, 9 predicted proteins | sample 1543261 | NCBI WGS metagenome assembly OFSE01 (sample SAMN07774225, study PRJEB24372) | wastewater metagenome | isolation source: Exp Tend VB 50WW | collected 2016-02 | reverse complement strand
CATCGTTGGCCTTAGTTGCCAATAGCTCGCTATTGGCGCCTCATTCGCAACGAAACTGCCTCGAAAAGTGCATCCACCATCGTCGCAAATCCTAATGGAAAATCTGGGTTAAATCAGAGATGATCGGTAGAAATCACCGACATCTAGACACCAATTTTTTCCAACATACTTCCCAACTCGCGCAGAGCCGGTTCTAATTTTGGATGGCGCGCCGCAAAACGTGCGGACAAAGCCAATGAACGATCACTTAGCGCGGTAAATACAGGGTCATCCGGCGTTTCTTGGTTTGCCAGTACATGAGAAATATCGTGCCCCAATTCTTCAAGTAAACTCTTTAGCTCCTCATCCAGCCCGTCAGTCTCCATCAATCCATCATGCAATTGTTTTAGCATGAGCTTTAGATTTTCTTTTTCCACGGTGATTCTCCTTTTGCGCCAACGACGCTGAGCCAAACAAGTGAGTTTGCAGCGGCTTCTGTATAGCCTCTTGCAATACGAAGCTGTTGCTTTGAGTATAGTCCTTTACGCCTTAAATACCAGTGCGATCGCTTCTGCGGCGATGCCCTCTTCTCGCCCTAAATATCCTAAACGCTCATTGGTTTTGGCCTTCACATTAACGCGGTCAATCGCGAGTTGGCAATCTTCCGCGATATGCGCCACCATGCTTGTAATGTGCGGTGCCATTTTCGGCTTTTGCGCAATGATCGTTGCGTCAATGTTACCAATACGAAAACCTGCCGCCTTCAAACGCAAAACTGTCTCGCGCAGCAATTTTCTTGAATCCGCCCCTGCAAACTGTGCGTCGGTATCGGGAAAATGACGTCCGATATCCCCCAAAGCCGCCGCACCCAAAAGCGCATCAGTAATGGCATGCAACAGCACGTCCGCATCCGAATGTCCAAGAAGCCCCAAGTGGTGCGGTATGTCAACGCCACCTATGATCAACTTGCGACCAGCTACCAAAGCGTGGCAATCATAACCCTGACCTACTCTGAAGTTAGGTAAAGCACTATCCATCTTTTGATTCTCCTCAAATCGTACTTAAATAGCTGGCAATCAGCGCGAAGTCGTCAGGACGCGTGAGTTTGCTATTTCGTTGGTGTCCTTCAACTAACAAAGGCGCAAGACCAAGCGCCTCGATTGCGCTTGCCTCATCAGTGACGTTGCTTGCCTCCAAGAGCGCTTTTTTTAACAGCCCATGACGAAACATTTGCGGTGTTTGCGCCAACCATAATCCTTCGCGACTTATCGTTTCTAGCCGACCATCTTGAAACCGTTTAACTGTATCGACCACAGGCAACGCTAACAAACCGCCGACGGCATGCTGCGCAACCGTTTCAATCAACTTCGTGATGAGTGCTGAACCTATCGCGGGCCGCGCAGCATCGTGCACTAACACCCAATCTGTTTCACCTATCTGATGATCTAGGGAGGCCATTTGCAGCAAGCCATTTGTCACGGACTCATGTCGCGTCGCACCACCACAACGCAAAACAGTCACACGCGCCGAAGAAAGCTGTAAATCGTCAATGTATGCATCCTCAGGACTCACTACGATAAACACGTGGGAGATTTGTGGTGTTGCAAGAAAAGCGGAGACCGTATGAGCGATGACAGACCGACCCGCAATTTCCATGTATTGTTTGGGGCACTGTGCACCCATACGCGCGCCGACACCTGCAGCGGGAATTAGCGCCACATACCGGGCTTGGCTATTTGTTGTTGGATTGTCGGGCTGCATGGCAAAAATTGCTGTCTAAAATTGCTTCGTAGAGACATCAGCACAACTGTCGCGAGCGGTTGAAGTTTGCTCCGAGAAGCGCACCTGTACGAATGTACAGCGAGCATCGCAGGAGAAAAATTCGACCGCGCAGTAAGTTGTGCTGAAGTCTCATCTATGGGTTCGTTTATAATTGGGTGTCATTTTAACCGCCCTTTCTCCTATGTTCCTTCTGCACTTTGTGTTCTCTGTGCTCACGGATAGACATAGCGAGTATGCACCAAACACCATCCATGTCCTTTGATTTCACTAAAGCCATTCCAAAAACTGGTCATCGGCTTGCGCTGCCCAACTTACACGGTTCCGCTGACGCCTACGCTATTGCGCAAGCGGCGAGCGAACATCAACAGCAAAAGCGTCTATTAACGGTATTTGTAGCGAACCCAAGCGATGGTCAACGTTTGCTTGATGAAATACCTTGGTTTGCGCCGCAACTTCGCTGCCATTTTTTGCCTGATTGGGAGACCTTACCCTACGACGCCTTTTCACCGCATCAAGACTTGGTTTCCGAACGTTTAGCAACCCTCTATGAAATTAATAGCGGCAATTGCGACGTGTTGATTGTGCCTGCGACGACAGCGCTATTGCGCATGGCACCGCCCTCTTTCTTAGCGGCCTACACTTTTTTCTTCCGCCAAGGCGAAACACTGAATGAAAGTAAGCTCAAGTCACAACTGACCTTGGCTGGATACTCGCATGTGTCTCAAGTCATGTCGCCTGGCGAGTATTCTGTGCGGGGTGGCTTAATCGATTTGTTTCCGATGGGATCAGTGCTGCCCTACCGCATCGATTTGTTTGGTGACAGTATTGAGACCATACGCACCTTTGACGCTGACACCCAACGTTCGCTGTATCCCGTCAAAGACGTACGCTTGCTGCCCGGTCGCGAATTTCCTATGGATGAGGCCGCGCGCACGGCTTTTCGCAGTCGTTGGCGTGAACAATTTGAAGGTGACCCATCAAGATCAAGCATTTACAAAGATATAGGAAGCGGCATCCCCTCGGCGGGGATTGAATATTATTTGCCTTTGTTTTTTGATGCCACAGCCACCCTATTTGATTACTTACCGGAGCAGACGCATTTCGTTTTAATCGGTGATATTGACGAAGCCATTCAGCGTTTCTGGGTTGATACAAAATCGCGCTACCAGTTTCTTAAATCGAATCGTGAGCGCCCATTACTTGCACCAGAAAGTCTTTTCTTACGTGACGAAGACTTTTTTTCTGCATTGAAAAACGAAGCACGTTGGGTCATCAATAATGGTGGCGCCGCCTCGGAAATTTCTAGCTTTTTGCCCGATGTGGCCGTGAATCGTCGTGCTGACGATCCGCTTACCAACTTGCGCTCTTACCTACTGCAAAGCAAGCAACGTGTGATGATCTGCGCCGAGAGCTTGGGGCGACGCGAGACCTTGCAGCAATATTTTGCTGAATACCATATCCACATCAATTTGTGCGATGGTTATACGGACTTTATCACCGGAAGCGACAAACTCATGCTGGGCGTCGCACCATTACATGCAGGTTTTGTCTTAAACGATGTGAGTTTCATTACCGAAACCGAGCTATACGCAGGTTCTGGGAAGCGCATAGGGCGTAAAAAACAAGAAGCGGTGACGCAAGTCGAGCACATGGTGCGCGACTTGTCGGAACTAAAAATCGGCGACCCAGTGGTACATAGCAATCATGGTATTGGCCGCTACATGGGACTCATCAGCATGGATTTGGGTGAAGGCGAAACCGAATTTTTACACTTGGAGTATGCCAAAGACACGAAGTTATATGTGCCAGTCGCCCAACTGCACGTTATTTCAAGGTATTCAGGCGCGTCACCTGACGATGCGCCTTTGCATTCTTTGGGCTCTGGCCAATGGGAGAAAGCCAAGCGCAAAGCGGCGCAGCAAATTCGCGATACAGCCGCCGAACTGCTCAACCTGTATGCGCGCCGGGCACTTCGCCAAGGCCATGCATTTGAGTTTTCCGCCAAAGATTACGAAGCTTTCGCAGAGTCGTTTGGCTTTGAAGAAACGCCCGATCAAGCAGCCGCCATCAACGCCGTGATTGGCGATATGACCTCTGGCAAACCGATGGATAGACTGATTTGCGGCGATGTCGGATTTGGTAAAACTGAAGTCGCCTTGCGTGCTGCTTTTGTCGCCGTCATGGGTGGCAAGCAAGTCGCCATTTTGGCACCAACCACACTGCTTGCGGAGCAACACGCACAAACCTTTGCGGACCGTTTCGCCAATTGGCCTGTGCGCATTGCTGAACTTTCCCGCTTCCGCAGCGGTAAAGAAATTGCGCAGGCAATTAAAGGGATGGGTGACGGCACGCTAGACATCGTGATTGGTACGCACAAATTGCTGTCGGATGATGTGAAATTCTCACGCCTTGGCCTTGTCATCATTGACGAAGAACACCGTTTCGGCGTGCGCCAGAAAGAAGCACTCAAATCGCTACGCGCTGAAGTGGACGTGCTGACTTTAACGGCCACGCCGATTCCACGCACCTTGGGCATGGCGCTAGAAGGCTTACGCGACTTTTCGATTATCGCGACTGCGCCACAAAAGCGTTTGGCCATCAAAACTTTTGTCCGCAGCGAAGATAATTCTGTGATTCGTGAAGCTTGCCTGCGCGAATTGAAGCGCGGTGGTCAGGTCTATTTCTTACATAACGAAGTTGAAACCATCGAGAACCGCAAGGCCATGCTCGAAGCTTTGCTTCCTGAAGCCCGTATCGCTGTCGGCCACGGGCAAATGCATGAACGAGACTTGGAAAAAGTCATGCGCGATTTCGTCGCACAACGACATAATATTTTGCTCTGTACGACGATTATCGAAACCGGTATTGACGTACCAACCGCAAATACCATCATCATGCATAGAGCCGACAAATTTGGCTTGGCGCAGTTGCACCAATTACGTGGGCGGGTTGGCCGCTCTCATCACCAAGCGTACGCCTACTTGTTAGTGCACGATGTGCAAAGTCTCACCAAACAAGCAAACCGCCGCCTTGATGCGATACAACAAATGGAAGAGCTCGGCAGTGGTTTTTATCTTGCCATGCACGATCTAGAAATTCGTGGCGCAGGCGAGGTCTTGGGCGACAACCAGTCTGGTGAAATGCACGAAATCGGCTTTCAAATGTATTCCGATATGCTGAGCGAAGCGGTACGTGCGCTTAAAGCGGGTAAAGAGCCAGACTTAGCAGCGCCCATGTCGACCATGACAGAAATCAACCTCCATATTCCTGCGCTGCTACCCAGCGATTTCTGCGGCGACGTGCATGAGCGCCTGTCCATCTATAAACGGCTCGCGAATGGAAAGAAAGCGGAAGACATTGACGCTTTGCAAGAGGAGTTGATTGACCGCTTCGGCAAGTTGCCTGAGCCCGTCAAGTCGCTCTTAGAAACGCATCGTTTGCGCGTAGCCTCAAAGCTTTTGGGCATTATCAAAATCGATGCACATAGTGAAGCGGCAACCTTACAATTTGAGCCGCAACCGCCTATTGACGCAATGCGCATCATCAACCTCATCCAAAAGAATAAACACATCAAACTGAATGGCCAAGACAAATTGCGCATTACCGCTAACATGCCTGACCTCGCGTCAAGGGTGGCGCAAATAAAAACTACCTTAAAAGCCTTACAGTAAATATTTCATCGATCATCGCTATGCAAAACATCACACTGCAAGGTTTGCGCGCCATCCTGAGCCAAGATCTCAAACTCATTAAGCACATCGCCGATCTTACACACGCAAAAAAAATTATCCCCTTGAACCAACATGCTGTGCGCCTTGAGCACGTTGAACTGCATGGCGAAGTACGGCAGCAAATTGAAACCGAATGCTATCAAGCGATGTTAGATATCGCCGTAACACCCGCCGCACAGACGTTACAAGATTTCGGCTTGGTAGCCATGGACATGGATTCCACCCTCATCACCATCGAGTGCATAGACGAAATTGCCGATATGCAGGGGCTGAAAACAGAAGTCGCGGCAATAACTGAAGCGGCAATGCGCGGCGAAATCGAGTTTCGGGAGAGCTTGACCCACCGCGTAGCTTTGTTAAAAGGTTTGCCAGCAAATGCTCTGCAGCGTGTTATTGATCAGCGTTTAGCGCTTTCCCTGGGGGCAGAACAAATGCTCGCGAAGGTGCAGGCGGCGGGTTTAAAAACTTTGTTGGTGTCTGGTGGTTTTACTTTTTTTACCGAGCGCATGAAACAGAGACTAGGGCTTGATTTTGCGCATGCTAACCACTTAGAAATCGTGGACGACGAACTGACGGGCAAAGTCCTTGGTACGATTGTCGATGCTGACGAAAAGCAGCGCACGGTCGAGCGCGTGTGTGCAGAGTTGGGCATCTCAGCGAAGCAAGCCATCGTCATGGGCGACGGCGCTAACGATTTAAAGATGATGGCTATCGCAGGCATGTCGGTGGCATTTCGAGCGAAACCGGTGGTTCGTGCAAAAGCCGACGTAGCGCTCAATTTCGTTGGGCTCGATGGTGTATTACACTTGCTGTAGATAAAACAGAATTCCGCTTCAATTCATGACGAAATAGACGATTAATAAAGCATACTGCCATTTTTTCTTACTTTTATACCTATATTTGCGCTTATAAATATTGACATTATCAATAAATACGTGTGGCAGTATAACTAAATTTACACTTTTTCCACTAGGCCAAACATGAACCAAACACTCGTTTTTGAACCAGCGTTTCAGCAACAGAAAAATTTGGTCAGAACACTCTACGTCCTGCATGCCCTCAGCTTTTTGTTTTCGCTCGGGGCGTTTTCTTGGATTCCTGTGATCATTAATTTCGTCAAACGTGGCGAAGTGAGTGAAACTTTCCTCTACAGTCATCACAGTTGGCAAATCCGTTCTTTCTTTTGGTACTTGGTGTGGATGGTGCTGGGATTTTTTTTCTTCATATCGATCATCGGTTTCTTCGTCGCTTTCATTATTTGGGGTGCCGCTTGGATATGGAAAGCCTATCGCCTTATCAAAGGTTTCGCCGACCTAAATGCAAACAAACCGATGCCGCTTTAAGACTGCAGCACGCGCTCTGTTATCAATAAAAAATCTATGGGAGACAGCATGTTTGAAGAATTTATGGGCACAATGCCAGTGAGCCAAAGGCAGCAATTTGATGTAGCCGCGCTGGGCGAATACTTACGTCAGAACGTCGCAGAGTTTGAGGCGAAATCGGCGCAAAGCATCAGTGTTGAGCAATTTAAAGGTGGGCAATCCAACCCTACGTTTAAGATCACGGCAGGGACGCAGCGTTTTGTTATGCGCGCAAAGCCTGGCCCCAGCGCGAAGTTATTGCCTTCCGCACATGCGATTGAACGCGAATTCAAAGTCATACACGCATTGCAGCAAGCGGGCTTCCCTGCAGCCAAGCAGTACGCCTTATGCACCGACGAATCGGTCATCGGGCGCGCCTTCTACATCATGGAGTTTGTTGATGGTCGGGTGTTGTGGGATCAATCACTCCCCGGCATGACACCACATCAGCGGGCTGAGATTTATGATGAAATGAATCGCGTTTTAGCGCAATTACACACCATCGATTTCGCTGCCATAGGCTTGGGCGATTACGGCAAACCTGGCAATTACTTTGCGCGGCAAATTGATCGCTGGACCAAACAGTACCGCGCTTCAGAAACAGAAAAAATCGATGCCATGGATAGTCTGATTGCATGGTTGCCAGCCAATATTCCCGCAGGCGAAGACACCAGCATCGTGCATGGCGATTACCGCATGGACAATATGATGTTTCACCCGACTGAGCCGCGCGTGTTGGCGCTATTAGATTGGGAGCTTTCGACACTTGGGCACCCGCTTGCTGATTTTTCCTACCATTGCATGAGTTGGCACGTGGCGCCCGGGCAGTTTCGTGGTATCGCTGGGCTTGATCACCAAGCACTAGGCATACCAAGTGAAAAAGACTATATCGCCAAATACTGCGAGCGCAGCGGCAGAACGATACGCGACGAAGACTTTGATTTTTACCTCGCCTATAACTTATTCCGCATGGCAGGCATCCTACAAGGCATTATGAAACGCTATGTTGACGGCACCGCTTCTAGCGCCCAAGCGAAAAAATCTGGCGAAGCGGCGCGCCCCATGGCGGAGCTAGGTTGGCAGTATGCCAGCGGTAAGCGAAGCTAAATCACGAGTGTTTTTCTTCGCACGGCCTTACTCTTTCATGCATAATGAATTGTGAACGAAGGAGGCGCTGATTTGGTCTAGCGAACGGCATCGATTCAACATTTGGTCGCACAGTAAGTTAATCAGAGCTTCCCTAACGCAAACATTTTTCCAGCCACTCTCTAGGAGAACGATAGTGATCGACGCATATTCATGGCCCACTCCCAATGGTCACAAAATTCACATCATGCTTGAGGAATGCGGCTTGGCTTATCGAGCAATCCCCATCGATATTGGCGCTGGTGATCAATTCAAACCAGAGTTTTTAGCCATTTCGCCGAACAATAAAATTCCTGCGATTGTGGACGCTGATGGCCCAGACGGTAAGCCCATCGCCTTATTTGAATCGGGTGCGATTCTGATTTATCTCGCAGGTAAAACGGGACAATTTCTCGGCAATACTGATCGCGAAAAATTCGAAACTCTGCAATGGCTTATGTTTCAAATGGGTGGTTTCGGCCCCATGCTGGGGCAGGCACACCACTTCCGTACTTATGCGCCGACAAAAATTCAATATGCGTATGACCGCTATACCAACGAAGCGAATCGCTTGTATGGGGTGATCAATCAAAGGCTAGAACACTCACGCTTCTTAGCAGGTGAAAATTACACCATTGCTGACATCGCTACTTTTCCGTGGGCACGTTCGTCCGCCAATCAAGGTATCGATTGGACCGAGTTTCCCCATGCCAAACGTTGGTTCGATGAAGTCGATGCAAGGCCTGCAGTGCAGCGCGGCGTCAAAGTCTTGGCGAATTTGCGCAAGCCATTAGTCGACGACAAAGCGACAGAAGTTCTGTTTGGCAAAACGCAATATTCGAAAAAACCTGCGCAAAAATAAGCACATGCGCCGTCAACTCAATAAAAAGCAGCAAAAACTCGCCACTGATGGACAGCGCTTAATCAATCTTTCTTTAGCGGTGGCGCAATCTGCCAGCCGCCTAGAAGATTTGCGTTGGCAGGCGCAATTGGACGCGCTCGTCGAGAAAAATCTAGAGCACCAATATCAACCATTGTTTGATATCGTTGCCGAACAGATTTTTCACGCGCACCCAAGTGCATATGAAGTTTTAATGGAAACCGTTGAATCGATGGCGAGTTCTGGCACACTGATCTTTGAGGGCAAGACCTATCAAATGTTATTGATGGTCGCGCCCATATTGGCTTGGAGCCGTTTTGAGATTTCTGCCGGCGATATTCCTCAACCCGTGGTGGGCACATTGCATGCGCTTTGGCAAGAACACCTGTTAGCGCCTGACGCGCGCGTGCGTGTTTTACCAACACTCTATGCTGTGGAACAACTCCCCAAAGATCACTGCCAAGCGTATAACTTATTGCGCAATACAGCGCAGAGTTTGTTAAAAGAACAGCCCAATATTGCCCAACAACATATGCCAGAAACTGTCCCGTTTCTGGCAGATAGCCGCTATCTGCTTGCGGTGGTGGTGGCACCCGTTGAAAGTGCCCTTTTTGCTTGGCAAAATATTCCGACACCATTTGATTCCATACAGGCTAAGAACGATATCCTGACGCGCTGGCAAGCGGCTGCTACACCATCTGCCATGCGCTTACTGCCTGGCTGCGGCGTCGAGCTGTTGATGCCTGAGGCTTTTTATACGGCATGCCGCGAATCCGACGTGCGCATTCGTCCCATTTCAATTCGCTCCGCCGTGTTCTACCTCACACAAACCTTCGGTATTGATGCCACGGAACTAGACGCCTTCGTTGCTGCCTTCGGCGAAGAAGATGGCACCGACAGAGTGGACGAATATCGCATCAGCTTCTCGCTAAAAAACCAAAGCGAAGTGATTCATGGCTTAGTTTGGCCGCTTTACCAGCAAGACGATGCTGCTAACGCCATCGGCAACGAAAGCGATAATCAGTTAGGCGACATTCCTGCAATATTGGCTGAAGCCGGTTTGCTCGAAGTAAAAAAAATACCCGCCATCTTCCCGCTAGAATATTGCGACGATTGCGATGCACCACTTTTTTGTAATCGTGACGGCGAGTTAGTACATGCAGAAATGCCCGACGACGCGCCGAATCCTGGTGCTAATCATTTACACTAAACTAGGCTGCACAATTGCCATTTATATTGCGTTGCGACATTTTACAAAGTGTTTTTTGCTTGCAATTCGGACAATTTTATTCAATACTTGTATTCATCTAGTGCTCAACAAATTGAGCTCTTTGTTTTCGCAAAAAAGCAGTTCGACGATTTTTCCCAAGTTGAATTGTCACCTGTTAGACCAACTCAGATTTGGTGTGGCGAGCGTTGAAAGAAATGATACTGTTGCGGCATAGAGGCACAAGTTACATCACAGACTCAAATTTGCTCGTGTAGCAAACTTTTCAGCGTTTCCCTAAAACTTTTTTTCAATTTTCGAATCAAAGTAGTCATTTCCAACCCATAAGCTTCTTTTCACAAGGAACATCATGCGGCATCCTCTCTCTCACTTTGGTTTTATCCTCGCACTCACACTGTTTGGCCTAGGCACACTCCCTGCTAACGCCCAGGCATTGAACATCGATGAACTTGTCGCAAAGAATGTGGCGGCGCGTGGCGGCGCGGCGGCTTTAGAGGCGATGAAAACCTTGAAGCTGTCGGGCAAACTGTTGGTTAATCAGGGCCAATTTGAGCTTGCTTTCGTTCAAGCATTCAAACGTCCTTACAAGGCACGCTTTGAAGCCTCGCTCCAAGGGCTCACCCAAGTGCAAGCTTACGATGGGGCAGACGCTTGGCAAATCAATCCGTTTGGCGGCAGAAAAGACCCCGAAAGAATGTC
>OFSE01000554.1_pt1 | contig 10790 bp, 8 predicted proteins | sample 1543261 | NCBI WGS metagenome assembly OFSE01 (sample SAMN07774225, study PRJEB24372) | wastewater metagenome | isolation source: Exp Tend VB 50WW | collected 2016-02 | reverse complement strand
CGGTGACTGTAAGTGTGAAAGGCACGCTTTGTTTTTGGTCGTTAGCGACAGATTATTTTACGCCGAGTGCACGGTATGCCAGATTTTTAAATTCAAAAGAGAAGGGATGCCAAAAACTCATTTGGCGTTGTGTCATCAGCACGCCTGCAATCTGGTGGCGTGGTGAAATCCACCAATGGGTACCGGCGATGCCGCCCCATTCAAATTCGCCGGTTGAGCCTGCCGGGTCACTGGCTGAAGGGCGCAATGTAACCGCGCCACCCAAGCCAAAACCTTTGCCCGGTACCTGGCCGACGCCGGGAAAGGCAATACCGGTGCCGTTGGGCAATTGGTTTTGCATCATCATGGTGATGGTGCTGGGTTGCAGGAGTTGGTCGGTGTGACGTGTGCTGTGGTTGGTATCGTGCATCAGACTGCGCAACAAATTGAGCATGTCGGGCAGGCTTGAAACTAGGCCACCACCGCCGGAGAGACGTGCAACGGGTTTGATAAACGCATCTTGATACGGTGATTTTTCCAGACGTTTGAGGGGGCGTTGCAAAGCATTTTGCGGGTCGCTACCGGCGTAGTAAGCGGTGAGCCGGTCCTGCTGCGCGCTAGGCACCACAAAGCCGGTGTCGTGCATGTTAAGCGGTTGAAAAATGCGTTGCTGCAAAAATTGGTCAAAGGCCATACCACTCACCACTTCCACCAAGCGCCCCAGCACATCGCTGGCAATCGAATATTCCCAGGCCGTGCCCGGATGAAAACTGAGTGGCAGATTTTCTAAAACATTGATCAATTCTGTCAACGGCGTATAGGCGTACAACACCTTGTTTTCGACATAGGCTTTGTACATGGTACTGCCATGATCGAGCAAACCGTAACTTAGGCCAGAGGTATGGCAAAGTAGCTGGCGGATCGTGATCGACGAGTGCGCTGGTTCAGTTTCGTCAATATTTTTAGCGCCAGCAAGCAAAACCCTGCGCCGCCCCAACTGCGGCAGATAATTTTCAATCACATCATCTAGCGCCAGTTTTTTTTCTTCCATCAACATCAAAACGGCGATCGAAGTGACTAATTTAGTGTTGGAAAACACGCGGAATAAATGATCGGGGCGCAAAGCAATCTGATTTTCAATATCTGCCCATCCGACATAATCTTGATACACCAAATCCTGTCCGACCAGCAGCGCGGACGAAACACCGGATAAAATCTGCTGATCGACATAGCGTTGCATGGCAGGTCGAATCGGACTAAAGTCAAAGGCGCTAGTTTTTATCATGGTGAACGGGGTGCGTGGTATTCAATGTGAAGACCCTATTTTAACTGTTTGTTGGCCAGCAAGATCGCCTCTTAATCTCTTTCAGGAAATCGTATGTCTATCGAAGATCCTTCTCAATTTTTACGTGACCTGTTTCAGGCGGCGGTCGCTAGTGTGAGCGCCGAAAAATGTTTGCCGCCGTTTCTGGCCGATGTGCAATGGGGCAAACGTACCGTGGTGATCGGTGCTGGCAAGGCGGCAGCAGCGATGGCGCAGACCTTGGAACAGCAATGGCGTGCGCAAATTAGCCATAAGGCCGATGCACAACACACACAACTGAGTGGTTTGGTGGTCACGCCGTATGCGCATGGCACCACTTGTAGGATGATCGAAGTGGTCGAAGCGGCACATCCGGTGCCTGACGCAGCCGGGCAAATTGCCGCGCAACGTATTTTGCAGATGGTGCAAGGGTTAGATGAAAATGATCTGGTGATCTGCCTGATTTCTGGTGGTGGCTCTTCTCTACTGGCTTTGCCCGCGGAAGGGATTACGCTGGACGAAAAACGCGCCATCAATAAGGCCTTGCTGAAAAGCGGTGCCGCAATTGATGAAATGAATTGCGTGCGCAAACACTTGTCTGCCATCAAGGGCGGGCGTCTTGGCTTAGCCTGTGCACCCGCACGGGTACTGACTTTATTAATTTCCGATGTGCCCGAAGATGATGCCAGCGTGATTGCCAGCGGCCCGACTTTGCCAGATGCCAGCACCTGCGCTGATGCGTTGGCCGTATTGAAAAAATATGCAATTGAGGTGCCTGCGCATATCACCGCGCATCTGCAACATGCCGCCGATGAAACGCCCAAGCCAGGCGATCAGCGCTTTGCCGGTCACCAGCATTACATCATTGCAAGCGCCCAAACAGCGCTGCAAGCCGCTGCAGCGTTTGCTAACACGAGGGGCATCGCAGCACACATCCTGTCTGACAGTATCGAAGGTGAAGCGCGAGAAGTCGGTAAAGTATTGGCGGCTCTGGCAAAACAGGTTGGCAAGCATCAGCAACCATTTCAACCCCCTTGTGTGATTCTGTCTGGTGGCGAAACCACGGTGACGGTACAAGGCAAAGGCCGTGGCGGGCGTAATGCGGAATTTTTACTGAGTGCCACGATTGCTTTGAATGGACACCCCAATATTTATGCACTGGCCTGCGATACCGATGGAATTGACGGCTCGGAAAATAATGCAGGCGCATTCTGCACACCTGACACGCTGCAGCAAGCCCAAGCCCTGCAATTATCGGCCAAAGCATCTCTCGGCAATAATGATGCATACAGTTTTTTCTCTGCCTTAGGTCAGCTCATCGTGACTGGACCGACACGCACCAACGTGAATGATCTGCGTGCATTTTTGATTTTATGATGTTAAAGGGTGTTAATTTTTTAAATAAACAAGACAAAACAACAATAAATCAGGTATATTTGTACTTGCTATTGAGAAACATTAGGACTTACGCAAAATTGCGTTGGCTAGGCGCGAAGCCGCAGACAGTACAAATAGTACAAGTAGTACGGAGAGGCGAAGCAACAACGCCAACGTCTGTTTTGCGTTAGTCCTATAAAAGAGTTTATATCTTGTTCTCGGCACAGCTCCCCACATGGCGATCAATGCTTGGTCGCCATTCTTATTAGACATTTATCAAACCCAATTAGTCGAGGAATACTCTATGAAAACAGTGGTTCGTTTCAATTTTGCTGCATTGGCTGGATTGGCCGCGCTGACCGCGTTGTCGCTGGTGACAGGGCTGGCGCACGCGAATAGTCCGAAAGAAACCATCGCAACGCTGGATGCGCGTCTGGCCAAGTTGGGTGAACCAAAACTGGAAGGCAGCGAACGTGCTGGCAGCATTACCGCGCCCGGCATTTATTTTGGCAGCAGAAAAATCAACAATAACTACGATATCGTGGACGATATTAAAAAGGCCACAGGGGCGACCGCAACCGTGTTTGTGAAAAGCGATGACGAGTTTATCCGGGTGAGCACCAACGTATTAACCCCGGAAGGCAAACGCGGTGTCGGTACCCCATTGGCGCGTGCCAAAGCGTATGCTGCGGTGATCAAGGGCGAGCAATTTTGTGGTGATGTCGATGTACTCGGTACCGCATTTGATGCCTGCTACAACCCCATCAAGGATAAGGCTGGCAAGATTATCGGTGTGACCTATATCGGCTTCAAAAAATAAAAGGCAGCGTTCCCACTTCATATTTTATGACGCTTGCCAGGCGCGGTTTTGGCGAGCGTTAGTCATCATTTTTCGATCGAAAAGCAATGAAACGATTTCATCAAGTAGTAAGCTGGATTTCAGGTATTCGCTTGGCCAGAAAATTAGGCGCGTCGTTCAGTATTTTATTGGCGTTGACTTTCGTGATTGGATGTTTTTCGATTTATGAATTGGCACAAGTTAACCATGTGTCCGGTGATTTGGCATCGCGCTGGATGCCAAATATCGGCAATACCACGACATTTCGCAGTCTGGCGCTGGAAGTGCGTGAGCTGGAAGTCAAACACGCGAATGCCGCCGATATTGGCTACATGGATGAATATGAAGAAAAAATGAAAGCCAGCCTGGCGGCGGTGCAGGAAAATAATCGCGCCTATCAAGCGCGCGTGAATGATGAAGAAAATAAAAAACTATATGAGGTAGCGAGCAAGGCGTGGAGCGCATATCTGGAATCAAACCAGCGCGTGATCGGCTTTGGGCGCGCGGGCAAGCCGGATGACGCCAAAGATATCGCCGACGGTGCCAGCAAATCGAATATTGATGATGTGATTAGCGCCATCGACAAACTCACCGCGTACAATTTTAAAGGCGCGCAACGCGCCGCCGAACAAGCCAATGCAAGTTATAACGGTGCGCGCCACCTCACCATAATCTTACTGATTGTCGCAGTGGTGGTTGGCACCTTTTTGGCGACCATCATTACACGCAGCTTGTTAAAACAATTGGGTGGCGAGCCGCGCTATGCAAGCCAATTAACCTCAGAAATTGCCGAGGGCAAGCTGTATGTCGATATTGATCTGCACAGTAATGACGATAGCAGTTTGCTGGCCAGCATTCGCAATATGCGCAATGGCATCGCGAAAATTGTGAAAGAAGTGAGATCGCGCGCTGACCATATTGCACTGGCTAGCAGTGAAATTGATCAGGGTAATATTGATTTAGCCAATCGCACTGGGCAGCAGGCGTCGGCCTTGCGCGACACTGCTGATTCGATTGAGCAATTGAAAGAAACCTTGAATCAAAATGCCGATGGCGCACGCCAAGCCAGTCAGTTTTCTGCAGATGCTTCGGCTGTCGCAATCGATGGTGGTAAGGTCGTGGCACAAGTAGTGGATACCATGCGTGAGATTAATGATAGCTCAAAGAAGATTTTTGACATCGTTAGCATCATCGACAGTATCGCGTTTCAAACCAATATTTTGGCCTTGAATGCGGCGGTAGAGGCGGCGCGTGCTGGTGAGCAGGGGCGTGGTTTTGCGGTGGTGGCCTCCGAGGTACGCAATCTCGCCAGTCGCTCTGCGTCGGCTGCCAAGGATATTAAAAATCTGGTCAGTGCCAGCGTGGAACGGGTCGAAAAAGGAACTGCGCAAGTCGATAAGGCGGGTGCCACAATGGCAAATGTGGTGGAATCAATTCGCCGTGTGACCGAATTAATTGGCGACATCAGCATGGCCAGCGATGCGCAGCGCAGTGAAGTTGCTAAAATTTTGCAGTCAATCAGCCAGATCGATGATGCGACTCAGCAAAATTCCGCTTTGGTAGAGCAAATGGCTGCTGCCGCATCACATTTATCGACACAGGCGCAGGAGTTAGTGCAAACGGCGGCGATATTCATTTTAAATCAGGCCGATGATCGTCGCGTGCATCGGGTTGAGCCAGCGATGTCGTCTGGGATGGAATCTGCAATGTTGTTGCAGTGAACGCAAAGCGTCACTAAGAATCACCGGTAATAAAATAAAAGCGTTTGCCATAGAAAATGGCAAGCGCTTTTTTAATTGCTGAAGATGTCAGCCGCTCAAAAAAATTATTTTGATTTCGGATAATCCTAGAAACGGCGGTTGGACGAGCGTGAGTGTGCGTTTTTGCGGTTTCCTGCCTAGGCGCGACGACGACGCAGACTGCATTCTGTTAGGAGGAGCAACAACGGCAGGGAGCCGCAAAAATGGGCAATCACGTTCGTAGCGCTGTCATCAAAATGGCGAACGTTTAGAACACGACATTGATGATTCAAAACAAGACCTTATTGGCAAATCTTAGCGGTCAACTGCCGTTTCTAGGATAATGAATATGCAGTTCTTTCAAGACATTGTCCGCATGATCGACTTCCGTCATCACCCATAACAGATAGCGAATATCGACATGAATCGCCCGTGTGATTGGCGCGTCGAAATACCAGTCTTTGCTGATCGATTCAAAAGTTGAATCAAAATTCAAGCCGACAAGCTCACCATTTTTATTCATCACCGCTGAGCCAGAATTGCCGCCTGTGGTGTCGGCGCTACTTAAAAAGTTGACTGGTACCGTGCCTAGGCTAGCGTCACGAAATACGCCGTAACGTTTATCCTTAATCGCCTGCAGCAAAGCTGGCTGCATCTGGAATGGTTCGACGTCGGTGGCTTTTTCTAATATGCCTTCTACGGTTGTAAATGGGCCTTTGCTCACACCGTCACGCGGTGAAAATGGCGCTACCGTGCCAAAAGTTACGCGAAGGGTTGAGTTCGCATCGGCGTATACTGGCTTGCCTTGGCTTTGCTTCCAAGCGATCACTGCCGACATATAGCGTGGAATGACTTTTTCCAGATTGCCGTCGACTTCCTTGCGCCGATTTTCGAGGGCGCTGTCAACCTGATAGAGCTTGGCAGCCAACGTGAAAAATGCATCGCCTGATTGCAGTAACTGTTCAGTGCTTTGATTGACAAACGCTAGACGTTGCGCGGTTTGTGCCAATTTGGTTTGCTGGTATAACGCACTGACCTCGGCGGCTTTTGGCAACAAACTATCTAAGCCAGCGGGATGACTCTCTGCAGGCAATTGCGCATAACGCTGCAATGCCGCTTGCCAGCGTGCTTGATCGACCTTGCTGACGAACGATTGTTCGAGCCGAGTTAAGCGTGCTTTGATCAAACTCAGATCACGTTCCTGATAACCGATTTCCCGTTCAGCATCGGGCTTTTGCCGCTCCAGTGCTAAGCGATACAGTGTACGTGCGCTATTAAATAAATCGCTGTTGGTGGCAATCGACCAAGATAATTCTTCTGCGCTCAAGGTGGTGTCGGCAGCTACCACGCCATCTAGATCATGCAATAGTGTTGCGTCATCCGCAGTTTTCTTTTGCCGGGCAAACCAAGTTCTGAATTCTTCTTGTTGCAGGTCTTTGATGGCGGCAATATCTTTATGCGTGAAGCCTGCCAGCATGCCCTGATTGCGTTTTAAACCGTTATGAATACGCTTTGCCACGCTGGCATAGCGCACCGCTGCCTCGGCGTCATCTTTGGTTGCTTGGGCGATCACCTCCAGATCAGCCAAGGCATCGGCTACGCGACGCGGATACACAATTTCACGCGCAAAACGGATTTCGCTGGGCAATTTATAGCGATTGGTGCGACCCGGATAACCGGCTAATAAGATAGGGTCGCCGTTTTTTAGCCCCAAGGCTGAAATCGTCAAAAAATCTTTTGAGTGATAAGGCACATTGTCAGGCGAAGGGTCGGCCGGGCGGCCATCTTTGCCGACATACGCACGAATAAAAGCAAAATCGCCGGTGTGCCGTGGCCATTCAAAATTATCGATGTCACCGCCGAAATTGCCGACCTTTTCAGAAGGGGCATACACTAGGCGCACATCGCGAATTTGCAACTGGCGAATTCGGTAATACTCTAAACCGCGATGAAAGCTCGGTACCGAGCATCGGTAAGCTTTGTCTTGTTCGCATTCTTGAATCAGCGCCTTGATGCGCTTTTCAATCTGGGCATGGCGCTCATGCCCTGACAACTGGGCACTTAAACCATCGACCACTTGTTTGGTGACGTTCTCAACTTTATCGGTAATATAGATGCGCTCATTTGGACCACCCGGCAACTCTTCGGCACGGTTTTTTGCCAAAAAGCCATTGGCAATAATGTTTCGCTCGGCTGTGGCATTACGTTGAATTGCGCCATAAGCGCAGTGATGATTGGTGACCACCAAACCTGCATCGGACACAAATGACGCTGAGCAGCCGGGCAAAGCGACAATCGCACTCATCGGATGTTTGCTGAGATCCGCCAGCTTTTCAGCCGGAATGGTAATGCCGATGCGTTTTAACTCAGCCTTGAGCTGCGGCAATTGATGAGGCTGCCATTGCCCTTCGTCGGCATAACTGGCGGCAGCACTCAATAGACTGAGGCCGCCAACGAGACATCTGATTGCGATAAGTGTAGCTTGATTCAACATAGTTTTTAAATGACTTAGGTAAAATGATTTAAATGGAATGATGGTTTGATGGCTGGCAGCATAACGCAATTTATCAATTCGGTCATGATGCGTATCGTGCTGAAACGATCAAGCAGACTATAGGTCGGTAGGTGGGAATAGTTTGCATTGATCTAGGGTCTGAAGACGAGAGGCACTTGATCTTGCTATAGTGGATCATTGTCAGCCCTAAGCAACCCGATAGTTAATCAAAAATAAAGCACTTTGCCTATGAAAGTTTTCAGTGAATTCTAAAAAACTGCTGGCCATATTTAAGCCACTCAATTGGAAGTCGAATTGCGCTGCGCTCGCCACTGTATTGATGGCACATTGTTCAGGCATGTTAGTGACCAACAGCCATGCTGCTGCCGATACAGTAACCGAACCAAAAGCGGTGCCGGCGGTATCGTCAACTGCACAAAAATTGTATGCGGTGGCGAAAGACGATTTATTGCAGATTCGCACCTTGTTAAAAAATGGTTTAACGCAAGCCTCGATTGGTTCTGGCTTTCTGGTCGGTACCAGCGATTTGGTGGTGACCAATTATCACGTGATGTCACAAATTGCGTTAGAGCCGGAGGTGTATGTCGGCGAATTTATTGACACCAATGGTCAGCGTGGCAGTGTTGAATTATTGGCAGTCGATGTTTTACACGATTTAGCGGTGGTGCGGGTCAGCCGTAAGGGTACCGGCTTTTTTCAAGTGCCAAAGCAAGCCACTGCGCTGGCGCCGCTCACGCAAGGGCAATATTTGTATTCGTTGGGCAATCCGCTGGATCTGGGCTTCACGATTTCTGAAGGTGCGTATAACGGCACCATTGGCCGTTCTTTTTACGATCAATACATGTTTACCGGCGCGATTAATTCGGGCATGAGTGGCGGCCCGAATATCACTGTGGCGGGGCAGATTGCTGGTGTGAATGTATCTAAACGTCTGGATGGTGAGCTGGTGAGTTTTTTGGTGCCTGCCAAATTCGTGGTGGAGTTGTTGCAAAAAGTAGAGACGCAGCTGGCAGCGCCAGAAAAAAATACTGTAAAAAATGGCGTAAATAGTACAGCAAATAGTACAGCAAATAGTACAGCGAATGTCAGCAATGCAAACAGCTCAGCCAAAGATTTTAATGCCGAAGTTGGGCGGCAATTGATGGCGCATCAAAGCTTGATGGTGAAAAAATTATTGGATGGGCCATTCACCTTAAAAACCTTGGGGCCGTATGCGGTGCCGGTGCGCGAATCAGATCAAATGCGTTGCTGGGGGCGCTCCAATACTAAACCAGACAACCCTTTTACGGTAGAGCAGTTGAATTGCCAGATGGAGTCAGCGCTATATGTGTCTGATCAATTGCAAACCGGGCATATCTCGATTCAGCACCGCTACACGCGCAGCAAGGAGTTAGATGCTTTGCGCTTTAATCATTTAAGCAGCAACAGTTTTAAAAACCGTTTTGGCGGTAGTAACAAAGATCCGCGTCTGACCGCATCCACTTGCCACGAAGAATTTGTGAACAACAAAAAATTAAGTCTGCGTGCTGTGCTTTGTGTGCGTGCTTATCGTAAATTTACAGGCTTGTACGATTTCAGTTTAATGACTATTAGTACCGACCAAAATTTAATGAACCTGCAAAGCCGCATCGATACCAAAGGGGTGTCTTTTGATAATGGTCAAATGCTCACGCGTCTGTTTCTCGAATCGATTGCGAAGGTGAAATAGTCATGAGCACGACCAATATTGTGTATTTTATTGAAGTCTTATCGCGCTCTGGCGAGGTGCTGCAACGGCATCGGGTTGATCATTTGCCGATTCGTTTAGGTCGCTCGTATAACAATGATTTTATTCTGGATGACGTACACACCGCGCCGCATCACGCTGAAATCAAACTCGATGAAACCGGCAAGCTGGTGGTGCAAGATGCGGGCAGTCGCAATGGGATTGTGGTGCACGGCAAGCGGCGTATGGCCTTTGGCATCGATGGCAATACCGTGATGCGCTTAGGTCAAACCAACGTCAGAGTTCGCTCCAGCGATTTTCAGGTGGAAGAAGAAGCCACCGACACCAACAATTATGCGTGGGAAGGCTGGCGACCCGCCGTGCTGGGCTTGCTCTTCATTTTAATGACGGCGGTGTTTAGTACTTGGTACAACGATACCGAAAAATTTTCATTGGCGCGCTACGCCGTAGCGTTGGCACCGATGATGACAATCAGCCTGCTGTGGAGTGGTATCTGGTCGTTCGCCAATCGTTTGTTTGGTGGGCATGCGCGCTTTGGTCGGCATTTGTTTATTGCTGGTTGCGCGGTATTGGTGAGTGGGATTTGGAGTGACTTCAATGGCTTGATTGGCTATGCGTTTTCTTGGGAATGGGTCACGCGCTATGGCAGTCATTTGTCGATCATGATTGGTGCTGTGATGTTGTATTTTCATTTGGTCACCATCAAGCCACGCAGCCCGCGCCGCTGGTTGATCAGCGCGACGGTGATTTCCGCGCTTGGTTCCAGTTTGGTGTTACTCACCAATTATCAGCGCACAGGTCAATTGGCTGATGAGTTGTATATGAGTGATTTATTCGCGCCGTCGGTGCGCGTCAGCGCTGATCAAAGTGTCGCGCAATTCATGAGTGATAGCGCAAAACTGAAAAGCGAGGTTGATGCTGAGCGCGGCAAAACCGGGGATCTTGGCGAAGTCGAAGTAGATGGCGAATGATGCGTTATATGTTGAATTGAATGTCAGGCATTATTTATACTGTGCCCTGTATTTTTTTAAAACATCCGTAATTAGTGCGGGAATGGCATCATTTATTTTAAAAAAACGGCAGTATATGGATTAATAGATTCTAGAAAAGAGTCGCGTCCGGTATGGAGGCGACTCTTTTTTTAGGGCGACTGCGTTGAAGTCTGAAGTGTTTAAGAAGGGTATTTAACCTAGAAACGGCAGTTGACCGCTAAAATTGACTAATAAAATCTTGTTTTGAATCATCCATTTCGTGCTCTAAACGTTCGCCATTTTGGTGGCAGCGCTACGAACGTGATTGCACATTTTTGCGGC
>OFSE01000552.1_pt1 | contig 10821 bp, 8 predicted proteins | sample 1543261 | NCBI WGS metagenome assembly OFSE01 (sample SAMN07774225, study PRJEB24372) | wastewater metagenome | isolation source: Exp Tend VB 50WW | collected 2016-02 | reverse complement strand
TTTTGCGTAAGTCCTAATCAAAACAAAAAATACCTTTGCGCCATGGGCAAAATAATTGCTGGCTCACAAGTCAGTAACTCCCCATCTGCGCGAACTTCATAGGTTTCTGGGTCAACTTCCATTACCGGTGTCGCGCCGTTGTGAATCATGTGATGCTTACGCAGGTGACGCATATTCTTCACGGGGAATACGGGCTTATTGAGTTTTAGTTGCTCAGCAATTCCTGCGTCAAAAGCCGCCTGCGAGACGAAGGTTAATGAGCTTTTCAAACCGCCGCCGTAGGCACCAAACATCATGCGGTAATGCACGGGCTGCGGCGTAGGAATGGAGGCATTCGGATCGCCCATGGGTGCCGCCGCTATCATGCCACTTTTGATAATCATCGCTGGCTTGACGCCAAAGAAGGCGGGCTTCCATAAGACCAAATCCGCAATTTTGCCGACCTCGATTGAACCGACCAGATGCGAAATGCCGTGCGTAATAGCAGGATTGATCGTGTATTTTGCGATATAGCGTTTGACGCGGAAATTGTCGTTGCGACTATTATCTTCAGGCAAAGCGCCACGCTGCGTTTTCATCTTGTGGGCGGTTTGCCAGGTGCGTACGATGACTTCGCCGACGCGTCCCATGGCCTGCGAATCGGACGACATCATGGAAATCGCGCCGATATCATGCAGGATGTCTTCTGCGGCAATGGTCTCGCGCCGAATTCTGGATTCTGCAAACGCCACGTCTTCGATAATGCCAGCATCGAGGTGGTGGCAGACCATCAGCATATCGAGGTGTTCATCAAGCGTGTTGACGGTGTAAGGCCGCGTGGGATTGGTTGATGATGGCAACACATTGTTTTGCCCAACGGCGGCGATAATGTCAGGCGCATGTCCACCGCCTGCGCCTTCCGTATGAAAGGTATGGATGGTGCGATCTTTAAACGCCGCGAGTGTGTTTTCTAAATAACCTGCCTCGTTTAAGGTATCGGTATGAATCGCCACTTGCACATCAAAGCGATCTGCCACTTCTAAGCAATTATCAATTGCTGAAGGCGTTGTACCCCAATCTTCGTGTAACTTTAGCGCAATAGCGCCTGCTGAAACCTGCTCTTCCAAAGGCACCGGCAAGCTCGCATTTCCCTTACCAAAAAACCCTAAATTCATAGGAAACGCATCGGCCGCTGCCAGCATGGAATGAATATGCCAAGGGCCTGGCGTGCAGGTGGTGGCTAAGGTTCCGGTGGCGGGCCCAGTGCCGCCGCCCAGCATGGTGGTGACACCGCTCATGAGGGCTTCTTCGATTTGTTGCGGGCAAATAAAGTGGATGTGCGAATCAATGCCTCCAGCCGTCACAATCAAGCCTTCACCGGCGATAATCTCCGTTGCCGCACCGATGGCCATGTCGACGCGTGATTGAATGTCTGGATTACCCGCTTTACCGATGGCGGCAATACGCCCGGCTTTCAAACCAATGTCGGCTTTGATAATGCCCCAGTGATCGACAATCACGGCATTGGTAATCACGGTATCCATGACATCGGCATGATTGCGTTGTGATTGACCCATTCCGTCACGGATGCCTTTTCCACCGCCGAACTTTACCTCTTCGCCATACAACGCATAGTCTTTTTCAATTTCGATAAAGAGGCTAGTGTCCGCTAGGCGTACCCGGTCGCCTTTGGTGGGGCCGAACATTTCAGCATAGGCTTGACGTGAGATGGTGGCCATTAGAGTTGCCCCATCACTTTTGAGTTAAAACCATACACTTTTTGTTGGCCGCCCATGGCGATCAGCTCCACTGTGCGCTCTTGTCCAGGCTCAAATCGGATGGCTGTTCCGGCAGCGATGTTTAAGCGCATGCCATAGGTTCTACCGCGTGAAAATTTCAGCGCTTGATTCGTCTCATAGAAATGAAAATGCGATCCGACCTGGATGGGTCGATCACCACTATTTGCTACGACCATGGTGGTAATTGCGCGCCCCGCGTTGATGGTGATTTCACCCTCTTCAACTAACATTTCACCTGGAATCATAATTACGCTCCTTGCCCTAAATAATTGGGTGATGCACCGTGACTAACTTAGTCCCATCTGGGAAGGTTGCCTCAACTTGAATGTCGGGAATCATCTCAGCGATGCCATCCATCACATCCGCGCGCGTCAAGATTTTGGTGCCTTCTGACATCAACTGGGCAACGGTTTTTCCGTCTCGGGCACCTTCCATGATGGCGGCAGAAATCAAGGCAACGGCTTCAGGATAATTCAGTTTCAAGCCACGCGCTTTGCGCCGCTCGGCCAATAATGCCGCCGTAAAAATCAATAATTTATCTTTTTCTCTGGGGCTCAGTTCCATGGATGTCTTTCAACAAGTTGCTGCTTGGTGGAGTCTAATTTGCAGTGAATGGGCGGCTATCTTCTACATATACTAGTGACTGTATAAAAATCAACCGCTTTAAAGCAAAGCGCGATAACAGTAATTTTTACCTATACTGCCAGATTTTTATAGACTAAGTATTCCAAATACGCAACTCTTGCGCCTCTAAACCAAGTACGCGAGGTCGCAAGTAGCGCCATGCGACCAACATGACATGGCGTGCGGCTTCGCTGCGATTTCCCAAGTATCTTACAACGACCAAGGATTTTATTTGCGTGACCCCCACGTCATCATCTGCAGTGACGACGCCGGATTTAATTAATGCGCCAAGTGCGTCGCGCAAGGCTTGTAACTGATCTGGCACAAGTTGTCGTCCTACCGCCAATAAACTTGCGCAAACCGATTTTTGCCGCAATCCTAAGTTGCTTTGCAAGTCGCCTCGCTCAGGATCAAGCGACCCTTGCTCTAGCCAAAGAAGCCGGCCTTCTTGGCGCACTTCAATGTGTTGACGAATCCGTCCAGATTGAAATTTTTCGCCCGATGAACTAAGCCCAAAACAAAAAATCTCGCAGGAGATGAAGCGACTATTTGCGCCTAAGTCGACCTTAAGCGAAGTTGCGACCTGCGCTTGGTCATAAAAAATCGTCTCTTGCGGCAACCATTCAAGACTGCCGTGATTTCCGACGAAGAAATGGTTACTCTGATGTGATTGTTTGCCGTTAGCCCGATACCATTTGCTGGCTCCTGGGCTGGTGAGTAAAGCTCGCGCCGCCTCACCCACCTGAACATCAATTTTCAAGCGGTCACCGCCAACCACGCCACCTGGGGGATGCACGATAATCACATGGCAAACCCCTGACCCTTCAGGGTACAGGGCTTTCTGTACCCGCAGCGGGCCATTATGTTCGCGCTCGATGAGTTTGCTGACATTGTCACTTTGCGCAAAACGCAAGTTGAGACTAGCTTGCCAAGCAGACTTGTCTATCCTTGCATCGATTAACGTGTCCGTGCTCGACTCAGCCATCAGCGACTATGTGAAGTCAATCGTGCCAATGGTGACGCGAGGCTCACGCCAGGAGCCGCCGTTCGCGCACCCGGTGCGCCTTTCTTTTCTGGCGCTGCATTTGCCTTATCAGATTCTTCTAGCCGTTCATCCACTTCAAATTGATTCATTTTTTCAGGGTTGCGACGCATTGCCACGCCCACGGCCAAAATGTCAATCACCAGCAAATGCAGAATGCGACTGATCATTGGCAAGTGTGTGGAAATATCCTCAACATGGTCAACAATCAAGGCTGCGTCGGCTTTCTTGGCTAAGGGCGATTGGCTGGCTGTAATGGCGACAATCGAAGCACCCCGTTCACGCACTTTCTCCACAACCTCAAGCAGCTCAGGCAAGCGCCCGCTGCTACTGATGATCACCGCCACATCACCCGGACGAAGCACGCTCGCCGCCAATAACTGCAAACGTGGATCGGTATAGGCGCCGCTTGGCACACCAAAGCGCAGAAATTTAAACTGCGCATCTTGCGCGACCACGCCGTAATGTCCTACGGCGTAAAATTCAACGCGATCTGCGCGAATCAGCATATCGATCGCTCTATCGATCATGTCGCGATTGAGTTCACTGCGCACCTGCAAAATAGCGGATGCGGTATTACCCAGTACCTTGGCACCCAGCTCCAACATTGAATCGTCGTGGGTGACTTGTGTATGCGTCACAGGCACAGTGCCAGTCAAGCCGGACGCCAAGCGCAATTTAAAATCAGATAAACCTTCACAACCCAGCGAGCGGCAGAAACGAATTACTGTCGGTTGGCTCACTTCTGCAGCCTTGGCGATTTCCGCAATGGGGTCGTTCAAAGCGGCGCGAGGGTGCGTCAAAATGTATTCTGCCACGCGCAATTCTGCTGGTGACAATTCGGCGCGGGCGCGGCGAATTTGCCCCAAAATCGCAGAGCCTGGGCTAGCCGTCATGGTACGAAGCTGCGCCTCCAAAATTGCCGACGCACCTATAAACGTCGCTTGCTCGGAGGTGATCACAAACGTCGGGATTGCAGCAACGTAATCGCTAAAGCGCCCTTTTTCCTCAAAGCGTTGGCGAAACGATGAACGTTCAAAATACTCGCCCAAGCGCGGCACGATACCGCCGCCAATATAAATGCCGCCAAACGCACCCAAGGTCACTGCAAGATTCGCCGCCGCGGTACCAAGCAGATCACAAAATAGATCTAAGGTTTCTTTACAGAGCACGTCATCTTTTTCTAAGGCTAGTCGGGTGATTTCAGGTGCGCTCAATTTTTTCACTTTGCTGCCAGCAAGCTCAGCTAGCGCGAGGTAGCACATTTCTAAACCTGGCCCCGAGAGTAAACGTTCAAAAGAAACGTGTTCAAAAGATTTCCATGCGAAGCGCAGCACGGCAATTTCGCGTTCATTGCGGGGTGAAAAACTCGTGTGTCCCCCTTCTGAGCCCAAGGAAATCCAACCGTCACCTGCAGGAATCAAACCCGACACACCCAAACCGCTACCAGGGCCGAGCACGCCGATTACGCTGTGTTTGCTTGGCTCGCCGCGACCAATTTGACGCAAATCACGCGCCGCTAAGCGGGGTACAGCCATTGCCAAGGCGGTGAAGTCATTCACGATGACTAAGGTATCCAATCCAAGCGCAACACGCGTTTGCTCAATTGAAAATTGCCAGTGGTAATTGGTCATGCTGACGTTATCACCGTACACAGGATTGGCAATCGCGACTGCCGCATGTTCGATGTGGATAGGTGCGACGATTTTCAAATAGGCGCTCACGGCTGAATGAAAATCAGGATAGTCGGCACTGCGCAAGGAGACCACATGTTCGAATTCACCATGACCAGTTTGCAACGCAAAGCGGGCGTATGTTCCGCCGATATCGGCGATAAGTCTTGGGCTATCTAGCGAAACCATAATTCTCCTGAATGAAACCTAGCCTCAATAATTGATGCTGTATGTCGACGAGTGCCGCAAATCAAACATTATAGTCATATGCACAAAGGAAACGAGATTTCAGTTTTATTCACTTTTACTAAGGGGCATTGCAAACGATTTCCAGAATAAATCTGAAATTACACTACTTTTCAGGCACGAGCAGATATTTTGTAACTTGACTACAGAATTTACAAGTAAGCACGCTGGTTTCGCCTTTAAACACCCTAGAGAGAAGAAAAATTGAAGGTACCGAGGCTCAATTAGTGAGATAAATTAACTTGCTTGATGCTTCCTTTTGTGAAAAATTACTCGAAAATTGATTGTTTTTATTTTGTAGTTTTGCTACATTAGCTTTCATTAGCGTACAGAACAATGAAAAAATAAAGGGACAGACGTAAAAGCAAGGGGCTTCTGCTTGCAGCGTATTGCTGGCTTGCAGAGATGGCAGCGACGCTTTCAGGCGCCGTGACTGCGAAGACGGGCGCTCAAGTCCTGAACTACAACAACGCTTTGCGAGACATTGCCTTTTCATTGTGCTTCGAAGATCTCGGAATTGCCGAGTCGAGAGCTTGATAGCGGTCAAAATGATCCGTGCGATGGAACCAAAAAGGATAATGCAGTGATTAGAAAAACAATGAGACCTGGATTACTGAATAGCTTTCCCTGGTTAGTTGCCGACATAGGCGGGAGCAATGCGCGTTTTGGTTTAATTCTCGACGCGGAAACTGGCGTGCAAAACGTCATCACTATTCCCGGCAAAGAACACCTTGCATTGAACCAAGCCGTTGCATGCTATTTGCAACAAACTAAAGCCCTACTTGGCGCCCATTTTCAAGCGCCAAAAATGGCCGCATTCGCCGTCGCGACACCCATTTTGGGCGATTTGATTTCATTTACGAATAGCCCATGGAGCTTTTCTAAATCAGCCTTACAAGCCGAATTCAAATTCGACAGCTTTTTGGTATTGAACGATTTCGAGGCACTCGCGCTGTCTTTACCACGACTCAAGCCCTCACAGTTTCGCGCGCATGATAAGGCGCCCATCGACAGTGGTTGCTTGGCCGTCATTGGACCCGGAACAGGTCTTGGTGTGGCAGGTGTGATTGAAACACCATTTGGCTGGATGGCGATTCCAGGTGAAGGTGGGCACGCAACACTCGCCCCTCACGACGATTTTGAGTCCGATTTATTGGCGCACGTTCGCCTCTCTTATCCCCATGTTTCTGCCGAACGACTACTATCGGGAATTGGGTTGCCCGTACTCCATCAGGGTGTGCAACATCTGATGGCACGCACGTGTAGCAAAATGCATAGCGGTGGGATGACCGGCTGCCAATCGCCGCTAACTGCAGAACTCATCGTACAACGCGGCTTATCGAAGGAAGATCCTGTTTGCGTAAAAACCATCGCCGTTTTCTGCGCCATGCTAGGCAGTTTTGCCGGCAGCGTTGCGTTGACCTTAGGGGCGCGTAGCGGGGTCTACATTGGTGGTGGCATTGTTCCTCGCTTGGGTGAACAATTTTTCGAGTCTGATTTTCGTCAGCGCTTCGAAGCAAAAGGTCGTTTTCAAACGTATTTAGCAGATATTCCCACTGCCTTAATCACCGATACCATGGCAGCGCTTACAGGGGCGGCTATGGCAATTGAACAATACGAAAGCTGATAGAGCCTAGGCACGGCTACTATCGACAAATTTCAAGCGAATTGGCTGGCACAATTTACTCGCGCAACAAAAACTGCAAGGGAATCTCAACCCGTTCACGCCAGGATTGTTCGTTGTGATCTGCACCGGGAAAGACTTGTGTAATCCAATCCAAACCGCGCCGATACCCTTTCTTTGACATCAGCGCATCCATCGTTAATTGATGAGGCGCATACAAGGAATCGAGGTTAATCGTGCCGTGGTCAAAGTAGATACGGTGCTTACCTGCTTGGGGCAAATGTTCGGCTAACCATTTGAAGTAAGCGTTACCAATTTCTTCGCGACGCGCATCATTTGGCACGGTAATAATCGCCCTATTTGTAGAAAGTGGCCAATGGGTCGACACACAGCCTGCGCCGCCGAAAACTTCGGGATAAGAACTGAGTGCATACAAAGAAATCAGGCCACCCATGCTTGAGCCCATCACGAAGGTATTTGCTTGATCCGGTTTGGTACGGAAATTTTTATCGATGTAAGGCTTTAACTCAGTCACCAAGAAACGCAAATAGTGATCGGCGAGAAGATTCTCGGCTTTTACATTGGTATCGTTGGGCGCAACCACCTCTAATGCCGCAGGCGACAACAAGCGCACTGCCGCAGTCGGTGCATATTCGCGCCAGCGCAGCGGGCTATTGTTGACACCAACAACGATGGTTCGTCGTATCGCCTTTTTACCCAGCAACATCGTCATGGCTTCCACTATGCCCCAGTTTGGTCCGCCTAATGGGTTGACTGGATCAAAGAGATTTTGCCCGTCATGCATGTAAAGCACCGTATAGCGATCAGTGTTCGCGTCGTAATTGGGTGGCAACCAAACACTCACTTTGCGTGCCTGAATTTGCTGCGAAGGAAAGCCATCAATGATGACCAAGCGATCAGGTGAGCTTGCAGCACTTTGCGCACCTGCCGTCACACCAAACGAAGTACTCACTAAGGCGCCAGCGAGGCCAATTGTTTGTTGCAAAGTTTTTCTACGTTTTTGATTGATCATGGTCGTCTCCTTTATCTAGCCAGTTCTTTGATCCACCGCCCACTGCGCACCCGCCAGCGAAAAACGGCGACCTTAAATACTTCTTCTGACATCATTACGGCTACCACTGCTGGCAACGGCCACTTCAATATTAATGCCGCGCAGGCAACCAAGGGAACATTCAACAACCACATGGAGCAGGTGTCCGTCCACATTAGCCAACGACTATCATTTCCGCTGCGTAAAATGCCCACGCTTACAATGCCATTATGAGCGCGCGCGCCAAATGCTAAAAATAGTACGCTCAAGGTGTTTAAGGCTAAATCGTTTAATTCGCTTGGTATTAAGCCGACCAATCCAACTGAACCACCAGAAAGTCGCAGCAGTTGAACGATTCCTGCCGCAGTGACGCCGACCAAAAAAGCCCGTTGACCAATGAGCTTTCGAATGCGTTCTGCACTTTCTCTAGCCGCTTGATGCTGCCCAGCGCCAATCGCATGGCCGAGTAAAATTCCTGTTGCAACGCCACATCCACCCACTAGGCTAATCAAAATTCCTTCGATGGGCAGTACCAAGTTGAAGGCTGCCAAGGGTGCGGCGCCCAGATGACTAATGATCACGGAACTGGCTAAGATGCCGCCTGCCCAAGCAATTTCTTTTAGCATTAAGGGCCCTGTGCCATGCAAAATCAAACCAATATCGCGACTACGTAGTGCATTTGGTAAGCGTGCGATGGGGCCAGGCTTGAGTGCGCGGACCAACAAGATTATTTCGATCAAGCGTGCCACGCTGGTAGCAACAGCCGCCGCTGCAATACCGAACGCAGGAAATCCAAAATGTCCGTTGATGAATAAGAAATTCAGTAAGGTATTCACGATGAGGCCAACAATACCCGCCACCATAGGCGTGCGTGTATCGCCGCTGCTACGCAAACATGCTGACAAAATTAAAGTAACTGCGCTGAGTGGCGCATAGGCGGCACTCCAAAAAAGAAAAAGGCTGGCTGCGTCAACGACTGGTGCATCAGGACTTAAAAGGCCAGCTAACTCATGCGGCCAAAGGAGCGACACGGCACTCATGGGCAAGGTCAACAATAATCCTAAGCACAAGGCCATGGTAACCGGGCCACGAACTGCACGTCTGCGATCTGCCCCGCTGTACTGTGCAACTAAAACCCCAGTGCCACTCGATAGCCCTACGAGCACCATTGTCAACACAAATAGCACACGGCTAACTAAGCCCACGCCACCTAAGGCTGCCGCGCCTAGGCCGCTCACCATCAAGGTATCCACAAAGCCAGCGGTTGCAGCCAACAAGGATTGCAATGCGACCGGCGCGCCTAATCGCCACAAGACTTGGTAGGCTTCGCGATTGGTGGTGGGTAGTTTCAAACTCATCGCTCAAATTGACGGGAAAATGCGGGCACCTGAAATCAGGCTCTGGTCAAATTTTTGCTACCCATATCTGCGCAGAACATGGTGACAGCATAAGTTCAGGCAATACGTTTATCGTTTGCGTTTCTGATGAAGCGCTTTCCTTAGCATCAGTACCCGCTTCGCCTGTATTGAAAACAAAGTTCACTGCCGACCATGTTTTAAAATGGATCGGCAGAACATCGTCTGCCAAATTCCATCTACTTACTGATGCACCGCGATTCAAGGCGACCAAAGTCGCTTGTGCTTCGGTAAAGCGCACAAAAACAAACAAGTCATCTTTGGCAAACAGGGTTTGGTAAGCACCTGCTCGTAATTCCTCACGATCTTTTCGCAACTGAATCAAAGCACGGTAAGTATTGAACAAGGTTTGATCCCAGTTGGCCCTATTCCACTCAAAACAACGTCGACAATCGGGGTCAGCACCACCTTGCATGCCTATTTCGTCCCCATAGTAAATACAAGGCATCCCCGGATAAGTAAGTAGCAAGACCACGGCCAATTGCATCCGTGCGACATCGCCATTTAGCAGACTCAAAAAGCGCACAGTGTCGTGGCTATCGAGCAGGTTAAGCTGCGCTAACTGATTCGCATACGGTATACGAGCTCGGCTCTCGGTCAGCCATCGTTCAAAGATTTCGCTACTAATTTTGATGGGGTGATAAGCAATGTCTTGCTCTGCCAGCCATGCGCGCACTGGGTGGGCAAAACCGTAATAGTTCATTGCACCGTCCTCTTGTTCGCCCTGCAGCCAGCGCGTGGCTTCGTTGAACTGTTCACCCAACACGTAGGATTGTGGATTTTCTTCGTGCATGACACGACGAAATTCACGCACATAATGGGCATTGTTACGCGCCCCAGTTCCCTCCCCCAACATGTGCAAGACATCGAAACGCCAGCCATCGATGGCGTAAGGTGGGCGCATCCAAAAACGCAAAATACTCCCCGAATCTTGATACACCGTGTTTTGTACAGCGGGCACGGCCATATCCAATACAGGTAAATGTTCGTGGCCTTTCCAAGAACAGTAATCCTTCGTGGATGAAAAAGTGTACCAATGGCGATAGGCAGATTCGGGACTTTGATAAGCACCAAGGCCAGCGTGCTGCCCAAAGCGATTAAACCAAGGATGTTGGTCACTCGTATGGTTCACAACCGCATCCAAAACAAGGCGCATACCGCGTTGCTTCAGATCCTTACAGAGGGCAGAGAACGCTTCATTTCCTCCGAGATAAGGATCAACCTTGAAGTAATCATCCGTGTCATAGCGATGGTTACTGGGCGAACTAAAGATGGGATTGAGATACAAAGCTGTTACGCCGAGCTCGTCCTGCAAGTAGGGCAATCGATTCTGTATGCCCAATAAATCTCCACCATAAAAAGTTGTTG
>OFSE01000551.1_pt1 | contig 10823 bp, 18 predicted proteins | sample 1543261 | NCBI WGS metagenome assembly OFSE01 (sample SAMN07774225, study PRJEB24372) | wastewater metagenome | isolation source: Exp Tend VB 50WW | collected 2016-02 | reverse complement strand
ATGGCGGCTTCATCGTACGCTAATGCTGCTGCCTCTTCCGTATCAAACAGACCTAGATATTCATGTTGCCCGTTGTGTCGAATGTCAGCACGCCATCGGTCGGTGCGACCGTGGAACGAGACGCCTTTGAACTGAGATGAACTTCCACGGTTTGACCGTTGGTTCATCATGTTCTGTGACTTTGTAACAACCCGAAGATTGTTCCGTTGATTGTTTAGTCCGTTGCCGTCTCGGTGATCTCCCTGGCGCTGGTCGCCATGCTGTAATCCGAGAATGATTCGGTGCATGTAGAGAAGCACGTAGTTACTTCTTCTTACAGCGTAGAGAGTGTTTGCACCTGGCACGACTGACCACTCAAACGCGGCTAATGCCCCGCAATCGTCGTCAACCAACGCTTCTTTGCCTCCACGCAGCGGTATAACGATCATACCGTGACGTTACTTGATGAAACCGGACTTGTCAAGTGAAGACTTGCCCGGTGGTGCCGTCGATCTTGACGAGATCGCCCTCTGCGATCTTGTTGCCGTGGATCGTGGCGGTCTTCTTGTCTTCGTTGACGGCCAGTTCGGTGCAGCCAACGATACACGGAATGTTCCATCCGCGTGCCACCACGGCGGCGTGAGACACAAGCCCTCCGGTGGCGGTCAAGATGCCAGCGGCGACTCGCATGCCCGCTACGTCGGCTGGTGACGTCTCGTTGCGAATCAGAATGATCGTCTCGCCTGCTGCGGTGCGCTTCACCGCTTCGTCGGACGAGAACACAGCGAAACCGACCGCTTCACCCGGCACGGCGGAAAGACCGGAACCGGACGGAGAAAGATCGGAACCGTCAAGTGCAGAACCCGATCCGGACTTCTTGGCGTCGTCCAACAGTCCGGTCAGAATGGTCTGAGCCTCGTCGGTCTTGATGGTCTTCGCTGCGAGACGATCCAGAGTGATGCGGACCTGAGCGTGAGCGGTGCGCTTCCCGATCCGAGTCTGAAGCATCCACAGTTTGCCGTCTTCGATGGTGAACTCAATGTCGTTCAAGTCTCCACCGGTGGCCTTTTCGATCTTCTTGATGGCGGCGTCCAGTTCGGCGGCTGCCTCCGGAAAGATGGAGTCCAGCGCAGAGATTGGCTGCGTGACGGACGATCCGTCCACCACGTCTTCACCCTGTGCGTTGACCAAGAAGTCTCCGAACCGCTCGTTCGCTCCGGTGTTCGGATTGCGAGTGAACACAACTCCGGTGCCCGAGCGCTCGTTCAAGTTGCCGAACACCATCGCTTGCACCGTGACGGCTGTGCCCATGTCGTGCTTCAGATTCTCCATGTCTCGGTAAGCCACGGCTCGCTCGCCCATCCAAGACTCCCAAACCGCAACCACACAGTCTTCTAGCTGATGCTTGACGTCCTGCGGCGGCATCTTCTTGCCGAGCTTCTTCTTGGCGACAGCGATCAACTCCTTGGTGATGTCTGCCGGAATGGTGCCGGACGGAACACTCAGGAACTCCCTGGCGGCTGCCAGATCGGCGTTGATGCTGGTCACGTCCACACCGTTGACGGTATCGGCGTACATGGTGATGAACCGTCGGTACGAGTCCCATGCGAAGTCTTCGCTGGTCGCCGCAGCCAAAGCCTCGACTGTCTCGTCGTTCAGTCCGACGTTGAGCACCGTGTCCATCATGCCTGGCATGGAGACGGCTGCACCGGACCGGACGGAAAGAAGCAGTGGCATGGCGTCAGTGTCTCCGAACTTGCGGCCGGTGGCCTTTTCGAGATAGCCGACTTCCATGTGCAGCACCGCCCGGTGCGACCACACGACGTCTTTCGGAGCGTGCTCCATTCTGGTCATGGAACGTGAGTACGTGGTCGGAATGATGAACGCAGCCGGAACCGGCAACTCCATGTCTCGGACCATGCGGATCAGATTGGCGCCCTTGCCGCCGAGATGCTTCGTGGCGGTCGCGTGGTACTTGGCCTGTGCGGTCTTGGTCTTCGGCAAGACGCCGACAGCGGCGTCCACGTTCAAGAAGTTGACGTATGATGGCATATTGCTACCTCCGTGTTTGGCGCTTGGTTCGCGCTGTTTGTGTTTGTGTAATGACGATGCTATCAGACAACATCGTACGAGTCAAGAACTGATCGACCCGTGAAACTGTGCGAGTTGAAGCACCGTGCGGCTTCATCGTAATCCACGGTGTCCGCCCCGCATCGTTTGCACTTGTGGATCGTTGGTCTGGTTGTCGGCGTAACCGTGTACCCGATGAGATACGGACACGGCCATTCTTCGCCATCGTGGACGCAACACCAGTGCCCGTTCAGCAGAGCGATCGGTAGATGCTGGCCTGATGGATCTTCTTGTTCTGTCGGAAATCTCATCTTCATGTCACTCGCCTCGGTAAGTGGCGATGTACGACATGCATCCGGCGACGAGCGCATCCAACGCTCCACCTTCGAACGGATGGAGAATCGGATGCGCTAGCACAACGGCGCAAGCGCACCAGTAAGCCGGACGTTGACACACCAAACACAGTCTGTGCATGATAACCTCTTTTCGTTGGTTTCAGTTTCGTAGATCACGAACCTTTAGAAGTAGACGCGTTCTTCTCTCTTCGAACCGCCCTTGGTCCGCTTGTGACGTTTCTTGAGTCGGAACCGCTTGCGTTCCACGGCGTTCATCCCGTCGTCTTCGACTCCGGCAGCCGCTTCCAACGCTGCGACCCGCTGCTCGGCAAGATCAGCCATCTGCGTTTGCAGCACAGCGTCGTTTGGACAAGTAGCGGTGCGATGATCGGTGACCCAGTTCTGACAGCCGAGACAGTAGTGCTTCTCGGATGCCAAAGCGGCAACTTTGTCACCAACGGCCTTGTCGTCAACGGCGTCCGTTTTGCTGTTCTGCACGATCGCCGCCCTGACCATCAGTTCTTGCCACTCGTCGTCGTCAAAGTCTCGGATGGCCGTACGGATTTCAACCGTGGTCGGCACTTGTCCTTCCAAGAAGTGAGTCAGACCTTGTGTCACGGCTCGGAGCAAAGCCGAAGTGATGAACTGCTCCGGCTCCTGCTCGTCGGCTCTGATGTTCGGCCGCGGAAACGGCAGACCTTCTGGAAGTTTCGTTTCCGTCTGTTCCGGAGTGTCGTCCGTTTCCGTTGAAGCATTCCAGACCCAGCTTGTCTCGTCGTAAGTCCAGACCCACTTGCCGACACGCATGCCGTCGTACATGCCTTCTGCTGTTGGCGGCATGTCTTGGAACTTGGTGTTGTCGATCGACGTTTCCACGATCTCACCGCCCTTGCAGCGAATCTTGATCTTGTCTGGCTTCTCGACTGGCTCCAAGAAAGCACCGTGCTTCGCTGTGTATCGACAGTAATCACACTGGCAGCCCTTCTTGGCGGACGGCTTGTGTGTCTGCTCGCCGCGTGCTGGCTTCGGTACGAAATACCCGTCGATGACGATAGACGGACGCACCGGAGTCTTATCGAACTTGGCTCGCAGCTTGTCCGGAATGTCGTCCTTCTTGAACCGCTTCCAGTCGTCGGCTTCCCACTTGCAATACTTCGGTCCGCAGTTGGTCTTGCCTGCGAGAAACAGTGTGTAGTGGTGTTCCATGCCGTGATCGCCACCCTCACCCTTGTACGGAGCGGTGGTGGTGGTCGTAGTGGTGGTAGCCTTCGTCGGCGTGTACGACTTGGTCGTAGTGACCGGCTTCTCCGGAACTGGCTTCAAGTTGACGTAAGCGTCGAACCATTCCACCCACCATTCCTGCTTGGCTCCCTCGACCGCTTCGTGGCAGTAGTTCTTGTGAACGTACTTGACGGACTCCTTTGGCTCCAGACCGGCCAGAACGCCCATGCACGCTAGTACCGTGCCGGTACGACCATGACCACCGATACAGCCAACTTCGACCACCCAGCCCTTCTCAGCACGCTCATACATCTCAATGATGGCGTCCACGGCGGCTTCGTCGTTGTACGGCAGCCCGAAGTCCGGCCATGCGATCACTTCCGCACGCCACTCCGGCTTCCAACCCCAGTCCAGATAAAGACCGAAATCCGGTGCCGGTTCATCCTCTTTCCGGTTGTTGTTCATGCTGGACGCGTTCACGGACACACCGTTAGGAAACGTCAACGTCTCCCCGTAGTGGCGGCACTTGCCGTACCAGCCGCCGTAACTGCCAGTGGCGTAACCGTAGCCGGTTCCAGCAGACACAACCTTCTTCGTTGCCGGAGCGTTGGCCTTGGCTGGCGTTGTCTTCTTCGTCGCAGCAGCAGCCGTCTTGGCTCCGGTGACGATGTTGACCTTGTCGGACGAAAGCGTAACCCACTTGCTCGTCGGTGTAGCGCGAGAAACAAGACACGTCGCACAGTAATACTTCGCTTCTGGCGTACACTTGCACTTGACTTCCTTGTCGGACTCGTCGTCCAACGGCACAAGCTCGCCCTCGTCCAGATAGATGCGCCACGGACCGTTCTCAACGTCGCGTTGCACGTTGCAGACACCGCACACGAAAGCCTTCTGGCGTGGACACCTGCACTCCAACGGAATGTCGATCTCGGCAGTCACAGCGTCAACGATGTCGTCCTCGACGATCTCGTGAATGGAGTTGAACTTGTCTGCTTGCTCCCACTCGTACAAGTCCGACTCCCAGTCGAACATGACGTCACAAGTCGCACACCAGAAAGTGTTGGTGTCGTAGTCCGGATCGCACATGCATGCCACATAGCCCTCGCCGCATTCGGCGCATTGCACGTTGGCGTCGGTGTCGCATTCCGGACACTCTGGTGTTTCAGCTATCACTATTGTTCTAATGGCGTCGTCTCCCTCGTAGTCGTCTGAAAGCACACGGTTGCCGTCTTCATCCTCGTTGGCGTCGTCGTACGGATCTATCATGTCGAATGGAATCATGGCGGCTCCCATAGCGTCCCCTTTCTCTTAGTGGTTGTGTGTTTGTGTAACACCACATTGTAACACGTGGCATGGTGTTATGTCAAGTCGGACACGGTATGGCTCTGGCAGCGTTGTAGCGTACCAGAACCATACGGTCCGAGTGCTAACTCACGTTCACCCACTCCATTGCGGTGCGGAGCAGATGGTTGTAGTCGCCGGACATGGCTTCGGCCATGAACTCGTCCACGTGGTCGCGTGCCTCCGGATCGCGTCGCATCTGACGCTTCACGGCTCCGAGAACAGCGAACGCGTTGCCGTCCTCTCCGGTCAACTGCACGTCGATGTGCGGAAAGCGCGGCTCGGTAGCGGTGGTGGTATCACTCATGTGTGTCTCCCTGGTTTGGTTCGGTTGGTTTGCAAGATGGCACCCTCGGTGGTATCAGATCATACTCACCCCTTTCGCTGGCTCGACAGTCTTCGGTGTACGTGCTGTTCGGTCACTGTCGGTGCGGTGACCCGTTGAGAGTGTCTCTGACTTCGGCCAGTACGTCGGCTTCGGTCACGATCTTGCGGAGTAGTCCGGTGGACACGTGCGAGATGAGCGCCCCGCTGATGTCCAGTACGACTTGTGCTTCGATGCCTCGGAATCCGGCGTTGTTCTCGCAGACGACCGTTCCTCGGTCGCCGCCGCACGCCCGGCTTGTTGCTCGGACGACGCCGGTGAGAAACTCCACTCGGTCACCGGCCTTGAGTCGGTTCCGGTAGCTGCGCTTCTTGACTTCAGCAACAGCCCCTGCGATGTCTGTGGTCAAAGCGGCCATATTCACGTCTCCCTGTGGTTGGAGTTTTTGAACTTGTGAACCTTGCTAGTAGTTGCCGAACATGCGTCGCTCTCGCAACTCTTCGAAGCGCCTGTCGTCGGCTTCGTCACGCAAACAGTCGTCCATGTCTGCTGCGTCACGGTAACCCTTTTCGATGGCTTCTTCGTCGGCAGCCGAAAGACCCTCTTCGTGGTCGTACGGTGATTCCAGCCAGCTTTGATGGCTCATGGTTGTACCTCGTCTTCTTTCCGGATGCGTTCCATATCGTCAAGAACGTCCATGAGATGTGCCGCTGCCCGTCGTTTGTTTTCGTCGCCGGTTGCGATCAGTTGGTCGGCCCATGCGATCAGCAGTCCCGGTGTGGATTCTTCGGCTTCGTCCAGTCCGTTCTGGTCGATCCACCACCACGGCCGGTTGAGCATGTCGTCGTTGATGACGCCTTCTCGCTTGGTCATGCGTGTCCCCTCCAGTTGTTGATGAACTGCTTGGCGGCAACCGCCCAGTCGTCAACTTCGGACGCTTCCGCGATCTTGCCTGAGCCGATGCCGTACACGATGATCGCATCGACAAGCTCTTGATTCGTGTACGCCTCGGCGGCGGTGCCGTCGTACTCCAAGTCGAGTAAAGCCTCGACCATCCAGTCGCTCATGGCGTTCTCCGTTCGTTTGTGTTAGTTACAGACTATCACGCATTGACGCGTGAGTCAACTCCGGTGTAGTCCTCCATGTCGGACTCGGCTGCTGCTCGCAGTCTGCGACACTGGTAGCACTCACAGCCCTGCCAAACGTCGTCGTCCGCACCGGACATGACGAGACAGCCCTCGGCTTCTACGATGGCGAGCGCCTGGTCGATCGCGTCGTCTACGTCGTCTGCTTCATCGACGTTATCGACCAGCCAGACCATCGCCACCCTGATGTGATCTGCTTTGGTTGCCATTTGACTCTCCCTAGTTGGTTGGTTGGAACTGGTCCGGCCATTGAAGATCGACCACGACTTTCGGAATGTCTCCCGGAAAGCTGGTGTTGGCCGTCGGCGCGCCCGCCGCCGGCGTGTGATGCTCCACGTCGGACACCGAGAACCAAAGACCCCGATGGAATACTCGCTCGCCTACTCGCGGAACTACCGCCACCAGAATCGGATCGGTGAACTTCTCGGCTTCCGAAGAACGAGTCTTGTAGCCCTTGAACCGGACTGTCATTCGCATGTCAGTCAGTCTCCATGATGGTGAAGCCCTCGGCGTCGATGATCTCGCACGGAGCGAACTTTCCAGTGGCGGTCCGGATGCCTGCTCCGGTGACCGGCAGTGAAATGTCGCAATCGGCGCACTCGACTCGCATGATCTGGCCTGGTTGGTCTTCGTGCTCGAATGGATCGGTGTCAGTTTCCACTGTCATGTACACCCTGCCGTGAACGGTGGTGTACGATGAGACGTTGTGGACCTGCTCAACGACGGACTGGCTACGGAACCGGAAGTTGTGGCCCGTGCCACTTCGGCACTCTTTGACGTTCGTAAGCGGCGGAATCATCGGCGGTCCTGCGGCTTCCGTGCGGCCCGAAGCGAAGTGGCTCCGGTGATCTTCCGGACGTCACGCGTGGCGTGTCGGTTCATGCGTCGCACGTTCTTGGCCTTGAGCATCTTCTTCATGTGGTTCTCCGTTCGTTTGTGTTGAGTAAAGCGTACCACGGTTTGTCCCGTGATTGCAAGCGGTTTCTGGTTAGTCGTTCGGATCGGTGAACACGGTGACGATTCGTCCGTAGCCTTCTCCAGCCGCTACGGCTTGCACCAACTCGCTTTCTTCGTAATAGCCTGGTGCGGAATCGTCAATCTCCACGATCATGCAGCCCTGGAGATTCGTGTACGTCTCGCCGTCGTTCAGTACCATCATCAGTTTCTTCGCCATCGTCGGCCTCCTGTTTGTCTCGTTGTCGTTGGAAGTGCTGTTGCCACGCCATCGCTCTACCGCCCATCGAATCCTCCTGCGAGTTGTTTCAGTTCTCTCAGTCGTTCCGCCAACCAAATCTCCCTGGTTCGCAGATCAGTTACGAACAGATCGGCGTCACGGCTAGTGAAACCCGACTCGTCGTTGTAACCTGCGAGCGTTGTGACCACATGTGCGATCCGATCTGGTGTGCAGCCTGCTGAGTGCATCATCTCCACGATGGAACCGCGGTGCAGTCGTTGGTCGTAGTCCGGATGAGCCTCTTTCGCTCTGGCTAACGCCATTTCGTACTGTGTTGCCATCGTCTGCCTCCTACTGGCTGTTCGCGATGTAATGATCGGATGGTGAAATGTGCGTTCCGTCGATGCATCCATCACCCTGTGAGTCGTCCACCCAAATGCCGTTCTCGTCTCTGTGGATCGGAGCGGAGCAGTGATAACACTGCGTCCAGTGGCCTGCGGCGGCTTGCCACTGAATGGTGTCGCCTTCGATCAGTTTGTTCTCGTTGAACACGCCAACGCCCTTGACGTGAACCAGTTTCTTGGCGGCTTTGGCGGCTTCGATCATCTCTTCCTCTGCGAGGATGGCTTCGATCATCTCTTCCTCTGCGAGAAGCTGCTCCAACAGTGGATCGGCCTCTTTGATGATGGCTGGCGATTCGGTCAGAGCGTAAAGCGTCATGCCCTCGTGGAACGGCTCAGTCACGTCCCACTGACCGCCACCGGCGTAATGCGTGATGAACCAGTCGTAATCCTTCTGGAACACCTTCCAGCCGGTTCCGGCCAGAGACAAGAACTCGTTGATGCGAGCCTTGGTGGTCACCGTGTGGTACCCGCCGGTTCGGAGTGTGATATCTCCGTTCGGCTCAGCCCGCACAACGTCGGTGCCGTGCAGCCGGACAGCGATACTGCCATCCACATAGTTCATCAGCACCCACGTGTTGTTCTTCCACTTCTTCTGGTGCAACGGCTTGCCGGTGCCCTTGTGGACGAGAAACTCGTCCAATGTTGCCCACAGCGTTTTGGTAGCCATCGGTCCCTCTCTTTCGTGCGTTCTCTTTGCGTTGAGTAAAGACTACCACGGTTTGTTCCGTGAAGTCAACCAGTTTCTTAGATCACGAACCTCTTACTCCAAGCCGAGCGCACGTAACCCGAAGTGGTCGATGGTGTTCGGCCATCCTCCGAGTTGTGCTGCGTACTGCTCTGCCATAGCGACACTTCGGTGTCTGCCACCAACACACCCGAACGCGATCACGATTTCGCTGTTCGGATTGGACTTGAAAGCGTCTAGCGCCCAGTCCACGGTTGCGTCCACTAAGTCTTGTGCGGACACACCCTTGTGCGGCTGGTGGAACACGAACTCTTGGATCGCCTTCTCGCGTCCGTCCATGTGCTTGATGGTGGAGTTGTGCGGATTTGGCAGCTTTCTACAGTCGATCACCTTGACGACGGCGTTCTTGTACGGCTTGTGGTTGCCGAGTGCCTTGTCTTGACCGAGTTTGTATGCGAAGCTGCACAGATGCATCATTGGAACGTCCTTTCTGCGTCTTGTGTGGTGAGCGCGAAGTCCGGACAGTCGCACGGCAAGAAACACCATGCATCGGAATGCACCAACCCGTCGCGGTCCGAAGTGCATGACCCGTCGTCGTTCCCGTGCAACGTTCCGGCGTGGCCGCAGTCAGCGCACTCCGGATCTTCGCCTGCTTCCAAGAAGTCCGTCAGTGTCGGTTTCATCGAAACGCCCTTTCGTCGTTCTGCTGGTTCTCCGCGTCCTGGAGTGCGGTGTTGCACTCCGAACAGCGGTAATAGTCGTCGTACTCGTCCCACTCGAAGTCTTCGAGCGGACACACCGGCCCGACGCACTTGTCGTCGTTGTCTACGCATTTGCCGTTATTCAGTCTCATCGGTGACCTCCGTGCCGGTGGTGCGGTCTTTGATGTAGAACCGGCTTACTGGCACAGCGTGAGCCAGTTCTCGTCGTGCCCGGTCCAGCGTTGAGAACCGCTGGCCTCGCCACAGTGCGTGCTGCTTGTCTACGATTTCGTAGCGAAGTTTCATGATGCCTCCGTTTCGAGATGTTCGGTGATGGCGTCACGCAACTCTACCAGTTCCGCACGTGTGAGTAAAGCGGACTTGGTGCCCACGTACGGCCACTCTTCGCCTGCGTTCACGCTGTACGGCTGCTCCACGGCGGCGTTGGTGGTGGAGATGGTCACGGTTCCGCCCACTCGGTTGTCGTCTCCGATTTCGATGTACCAGTCTTTCATGGTTTCTCCCGTGTTTGGACAAACGATCGTGTGCCTGGTGAATGTGCGTTTGTGGAGTTCCGGCTTCGAAACCCAGCCGCACGTTTCGCATCGTGCCCGCCAGCATGTTGCTGGTCGCTCCAAGACGATGGTGTGATCCATCACATGTACACCTTTCAGTTGTGTGCCCACCGCCACGCTGTAGAGCAAGAACGACTACAGAACGGACCGTTACAGCCCTTCCGCTTGTTGTATCTTACTGAACTGGCCTTTGCGGTGAAGTCGGTATCACATTGTGGACACTTGAAAGCCCACATCGTTACCGTGCGTTTGTGTTTGGCGTGTTTCTTCATGTTAGCGGAGTTGGTCAGCACTTGCAAGTTGTCTAACCTGTCGTTTGTCTTGTCTTCATCGACGTGATCGACGTGCTCCCACGTTTCTAAGTAGCGGCCTAAGTGCTGCTCCATGAGATAGCGAGAGTAAAGCGTATCTTGCAGTCTGCCGTTCGCCCTTCGACAAGAGATTACTCGCCTGCCGGTACGCTTGTTGATGCGTGTTTGGCGTGTTGATGGTTCCGGTCGCATCGTACCAGTATACCACCTTACTGGTAGATGCGTCTGTATTTCACGTCGTACCAGTAGTTGCGTGTCCGGTCGGCGTCCGTCTGCACGCCCTTGCCGTTGCACCGGAAACACGGCGACCCGTTCGAGACGACTTTGCCGTTGTTGATGCCCTTGACAAAGAGTCCGGTTCCGCCGCAGCCCTCGTCGCACGTCACGGTCTTACCCGTCGGCTTCGGCGGATGGAACTCGACGGTGAACTCCTGGCCGTCGTCGTCGGTGCGCTTCTCAACGACCACCGTGTTCATGCCCTCGGCGTTGGCGCAGCACATGTGCATGACGCCGTTGCCCTTGCCGAGCCACTTCACGTCGGCCCCTTCCGGAAACTT
>OFSE01000550.1_pt1 | contig 10831 bp, 10 predicted proteins | sample 1543261 | NCBI WGS metagenome assembly OFSE01 (sample SAMN07774225, study PRJEB24372) | wastewater metagenome | isolation source: Exp Tend VB 50WW | collected 2016-02 | reverse complement strand
CTTCGTTTTTGCTCGCTGTGGTGACGGGCTTTTGCAATTTTTCAGGGCTACTTGCTGCAGCATCTTTCGATTCTGTACTTGGTTCTAGGCTAGCTCTACCAGGCGACTTCAAAATCTTATTCTTCGGGACTGAGGCTGGCGGAGGTTGATCGGAAAATTGTTTGCTTCCTTTCTCATCAAGCCAAATCCATTGAGCAAAACAAATTTGCGTTGAAAGTACGAAAATCGTCGTTGTTGCGGTGAGAAATTTCAACATGATATGCCTTCAAAAGAAGCGGGAAGTAAGGGCTTTCAACGAGAGTTTTACACAGTTAGAGACTTGTCTGCAAGTATTCTGTATAATTCGGTTTTGCGCCTATAGGAAATACTATGCGTCTACTTCAAAAAGCACTCACTTTCGACGACGTGCTGCTGGTTCCAGCTTACTCCGACATTGTTCCCAAAGATACATCGCTTGTTACTCAGTTAACACGTAATATCAAATTAAATATCCCCTTGGTTTCTGCCGCAATGGATACCGTTACCGAAGCGCGCTTGGCGATTGCCATGGCGCAGGAAGGCGGTATTGGTATTATCCACAAAAATCTGACGCCCAAAGAACAGGCGCGTGAAGTGGCTAAAGTCAAGCGTTTCGAGTCGGGTGTCTTGCGTGATCCGATTACGATTCCCCCCACCACTAAAATTCGTGACGTGATTGCTTTGTCGCAGCAATACGGTATTAGCGGCTTTCCTGTAGTTGAGGGCAAATTGGTGGTTGGCATTATCACGAACCGCGATTTGCGTTTTGAGGAAGATCTTGAAGCTGAAGTGCGTGCCAAGATGACGCCTCGTGAAAAGCTAGTGTTTGTGAAGGAAGATGCTGATCTTGCCGAAGCCAAGCGCTTGATGAATAAACACCGACTTGAACGCGTATTGGTAGTCAATGACGCATTTGAACTGCGCGGCCTGATTACAGTGAAAGACATTCAAAAATCGACAGAACATCCATTTGCATCTAAAGATGAGCAGGGCAAACTGCGAGTTGGTGCTGCAGTTGGCGTGGGTGCCGATAACGATGAGCGGGTTGAGTTGCTAGCAAAAGCCGGTGTGGATGTAATTGTGGTTGATACCGCGCATGGACATTCAAAAGGGGTGTTAGATCGCGTGAAGTGGGTCAAAACGCAATACCCGCACATTGAAGTCATCGGCGGCAATATCGCGACAGCGGCTGCTGCGCTGGCATTGGTTGAGCATGGTGCTGATGCGGTTAAAGTGGGAATTGGTCCAGGTTCCATATGTACCACTCGTATCGTTGCCGGCGTCGGTGTGCCGCAGATTTCTGCTATTGCAAATGTCTCGAATGCCTTAAAAGGCTCAGGTGTACCTTGCATTGCCGATGGTGGCGTGCGGTTCTCGGGCGACGTGGCAAAAGCGCTGGCGGCTGGCGCATCGACCGTGATGATGGGTAGCATGTTTGCTGGCACTGAAGAAGCCCCTGGTGAAGTGATTTTGTTTCAAGGGCGCAGTTACAAATCGTATCGCGGCATGGGCAGCTTGGGTGCGATGGCTGATGGTTCGGCAGACCGCTATTTTCAAGATGCCGCCAATAATGCCGATAAATTGGTACCCGAGGGAATCGAAGGACGGGTTGCCTACAAAGGCAGTGTGCTGGCGATTCTGTATCAATTGGTGGGCGGTGTGCGCTCTTCGATGGGCTATTGTGGCTGTGCGACGATTGCTGACTTACACAATAAAGCAGAATTTGTCGAAATTACGTCGGCTGGCATGCGCGAGTCACATGTGCATGATGTGCACATTACGAAGGAAGCACCGAATTATCGATCAGAATAAGGCGGCATTGGGTGCGCAGAAAACTTCTTTTCGACTGGTTTGGTAGTCAAACAAAAAGGTTTGTTTGCTTATCCATACGAGGCGATGTCGGCGACCTGCCGGATTGGTCGTTAGTATCTGGTTTGTATCTGACGAGAGATAAGGTATGAGCATAGACACTGATCAAAGCAATTCGCTTAAATTATTCATGAGCAATGCGGGCTTTGAGCGCCTAGACAGCGAACAATACGAGGCGCGCTTAGCACGTTTTGAACGCTTAGCTGTTAAATTATTTAGCGTTGCGAATTGCTTGATTAGTTTTGGTCGTTTAGCGGCACGTATCAATCGAAGCGAAACTTCGATGATTGCGCTAGAAGCGAATTTTTGCGATAGCTTGCCATTTCCATCTCAGATTGAAGTAGTTGTTGATACCAGAATCGATCCGCGCTTTGCTGCACATCGTTTGGTACAAGGCGCGCCCTATATTCGCTTTTATGTCGCTCATCCAATTTGCGATACTGCTGGAAAAGTAGTTGGCAGCATTATTCTGATTGACTATCAAGTGCGCGAGTTTGATGAAGAAAGCCGCTTATTGTTGACAGATATCGCTGTGCTGGTAGAGCGAGAATTAGTGATCGGCTTGATGTATCAAGCGCAGCAGGAGTTAATCAAACAAAATCGCGTTTTAAAACGCGATGCCTTGGTTGATCCTGTGCTCGGCACTTGGAACCGGGCTGCAATTATTCGCTCTTTGAATCTGGAATTAGAGCGTTGCACCAGAGCTGATAAACCCTTGGCATTAATGTTCGTCGGTATTGATCAGATGAGTGAGCTGCGCGGTCAATTTGGCAGTGTGGCAAGCGATATGATCATGTTGCGTGTAGTCAGCCGGATTCGATCCTGTATTCGCCCATTTGACGCTTTAGGAAGGTTTGATAGCGATCATTTTTTAATGGTTTTACCAGGTGCGTCACATCTAGTCGTTACCGCGGTGGCCGAACGGATTCGTCTCGCCGTGTTGGTGAACCCGGATAAAATCGATGAGCAAGTGATAGAAACCAGCGTTAGTGTTGGAATTGGCTCAACCGATTTGATGCTTAATTGTGATGCTGAATCCTTATTACAACTGGTTGAAAAAGCATATATAGCGGCAAAAAATGCGGGTCGTAACAGCATCAGTAGCGCAGCATCCGAATAAATATTCATACAAATTAAATTATGCGTACAAAAATTCTTATTCTTGATTTTGGTTCTCAAGTCACTCAACTGATCGCCCGTAGGGTGCGTGATGCAGGCGTATTTTCAGAGGTGCATCCGTATGATGTCAGTGATGAATTTGTGCGGGAATTTGGGGCTGCAGGGATTATTTTGTCGGGTGGCCCAAACAGTGTGACTGAAGGCGATACGCCGCGCGCGCCGATGGCGGTATTCGAGGTTGGCGTACCAGTATTAGGTATTTGCTATGGCATGCAAACCATGGCAGAGCAACTGGGGGGTAAAGTTGAAAACGGCAAAGTGCGTGAATTTGGTTATGCCGAAGTGCGTGCACGTGGTCATACGGCTTTGTTTGACGGCATTAACGATTTTGTGACCTCTGAAGGTCATGGCATGCTGAAAGTCTGGATGAGCCATGGTGACAAGGTGATCGATATGCCATCTGGTTTTAAACTGATGGCATCGACCGACAACTGCCCCATTGCTGGCATGGCAGATGAGACGCGCCGTTTTTATGCTGTGCAATTCCATCCCGAAGTGACGCACACTTTGCAAGGCGAGGCAATCATCGGGCGATTCATCCATCAAATTTGCGGCTGTAAATCTGAATGGAATATGCCGGACTATATTAGCGAGGCAATCGCCAATATTCGCGCCCAAGTTGGTAATGATGAAGTGATTTTGGGTCTATCGGGTGGTGTCGATAGTAGCGTGGCTGCGGCATTAATTCACCGTGCGATTGGCGATCAATTGAATTGCGTATTTGTCGATCACGGATTGCTGCGCCTAGATGAAGGCAAGACGGTGATGGATATGTTTGCCAAAAATTTAGGCGTTAAAGTGATTCATGTCGATGCTAGTGAGCAGTTCATGCGTCACTTGGAAGGTGTGACAGACCCCGAAGCAAAGCGCAAAATTATCGGGCGCGAGTTTGTCGAAGTATTTCAAGCCGAATCGGCTAAACTCAGCAACGCAAAATGGCTGGCGCAAGGCACGATTTATCCTGACGTGATTGAAAGCGCGGGCAAAGGCAAAAAAGGCTCGCACACCATTAAGAGTCACCACAATGTGGGTGGCTTACCAGATACTTTAAATCTGAAGTTATTAGAGCCTTTACGCGAATTATTCAAAGACGAAGTGCGCAAACTAGGCGTGGCGCTTGGTTTGCCGCATAGTATGGTATATCGCCATCCATTTCCCGGCCCAGGGCTGGGCGTGCGGATTTTAGGCGAAGTCAAAAAAGAATTCGCTGATTTATTGCGGCGTGCAGATGCCATTTTTATTGAAGAATTGCGCAATACCTTCGTGGATAGTCCTGATGGCAAATTAAGCTGGTACGATGCGACCAGCCAGGCTTTCGCCGTATTTTTGCCAGTGAAGTCGGTTGGTGTTATGGGCGATGGGCGCACCTATGATTATGTGGTGGCGCTGCGTGCGGTACAAACCCTCGATTTCATGACCGCACATTGGGCGCATTTGCCGTATGAATTATTGGGCAAAGTTTCAAATCGAATTATCAATGAAGTTCGTGGCATTAATCGTGTGGTGTATGACATCTCAGGAAAACCTCCTGCGACTATTGAGTGGGAATAATTGAGTCGAAACAATCGAGTGAAAGCAAGCCGTCGTGACCTATAGCGTTAAAGAAATTTTTTACACCTTGCAAGGCGAAGGTAATCATGCTGGTCGTCCGGCGGTGTTTTGTCGTTTTTCTGGTTGTAATCTGTGGAGCGGGCGCGAGGAAGATCGCGCTAGCGCCGTGTGCCAGTTTTGCGATACCGATTTTGTGGGGACGAATGGCGAAGGTGGCGGGAAGTTTTCTACCGCACAAGCCTTGGCGGAAAGTATCAACGGCTTGTGGCCAACGTCTTATACGGCTTCGAAATACGTGGTGTTCACCGGTGGTGAGCCGCTATTGCAATTGGATAGCGCCTTGATTGATGCGATGCATGATGTCGGCTTTGAAATTGCCATTGAGACCAATGGCACATTACCGGTTCCGGTTGGCGTGGATTGGGTTTGCGTTAGTCCCAAAATGGGTAGTCAATTAGTGGTACGGCGTGGGAATGAGATTAAGGTAGTGATTCCGCAGGTGGGGCAGGTTATGCAGGATTATGCGGCGCTTGATTTTGACCATTATTTTGTACAAGCGATGGATGGTATTTTACTGGCCGATAATTTGCGTTTTGCAATTGAATTTTGCAAGGCGCATCCGCAATGGAAGCTTAGTGTGCAAACGCATAAGCTGCTGCAGATTCCCTAATTTTTTGATGCTGTTATATTGCTCCAAATTTCTTAATATTTCTCTATATTTCTTCATATTTTTTAATATTTTTTGTTTGAATTTTCATGCTCACCATCACTAGAAAAGTTGAATTCGATACAGGTCATCGAATTCCCGACCACAACAGCCAATGCCGTAATTTGCATGGTCACCGTTATACCTTGCTCATTACTTTAACCGGCGATGTGGTTGAAAAAGATGGCGAGTCGGATAACGGCATGATCATGGATTTTGGTGATATCAAAGCACTTGCCAATCAGCACCTAGTCGATCTTTGGGATCACGCTTTTATCGTGTATGAAAAAGATACAGCGGTTAGAGAGTTTTTGGAAAGCATGCCGAACCATAAAACGGTGGTGATTGATCGCGTTCCTACGGTAGAAAATCTGGCCAAGATCGCATTTGATATGCTGAAAGATGTTTATCATGATCGCTACGGTCGTCATTTATCGCTCACCAAAATTACCCTGTATGAAACCCCCAATTGCTGGGCAGAAATCGACGCTTAGGGAAACTGTCTGGCCATGAGCGATGCAGATTTTATGGCGCTTGCGCTGGAACAAGCCAAGCTAGCTTATGATGCGGGCGAGGTGCCGGTAGGTGCAGTGGTGGTAAAAGATGGTGTGGTGATTGGGCGTGGCTTTAATCAACCGATTGGTTTGCATGATCCTAGCGCCCATGCTGAAATGCAAGCACTTAAAGATGCCGCGCAAAGCTTAGGCAATTATCGTTTGCCCGGGTGTGAGCTGTATGTGACTTTGGAACCTTGTGCAATGTGCGCCGGTGCTATGTTGCATGCGCGCTTGGCGCGTGTGGTTTTCGCCGCACCAGATCCTAAAACCGGTGTTGCTGGGTCCATCTTGAATTTGTTTGATTATACAAATTTGAACCATCACACAACGCTCATACATCTTACCGATGCAGCGCTGGTTGAAAAGTGTAGTCAGCTATTAAAAGATTTTTTTTCTGAGCGACGGCGTTTAGCCGCATCCATAAAAAAACAAAATTGACGAGGCGAATAGGTTCTACATGAGCGCAATGCCATTCATCCACCTAGCTAAAAATCCCGGCATTGCAATTGTGCCCTTGAGCAGCGCAGCGTTGAGTATTGATGGCATTTCTCGCGCTGAAGCGAACCTCGCTGCACGTGGATTTGTTGTGCACAATTATTATCACCATGAGCAGCGCTTCCAACGTTTTGCTGCAAGTGAAGCAAGTCGTCTGGCCGCATTGTATGACGCTGTAGAGCACCCTGACGTACAAGTGATCATGGCTCTGCGCGGCGGATATGGATTGTCCCGTTTGTTGTCGCAAATTGATTTTGCCCGTATTGCAAAAGGGAATAAAATTTTTGTCGGGTTCAGTGACTTTAATGCCTTGCAACTGGCTTTGTTAGCACAAGCAAATTTAGCCAGCGTTTGCGGGCCGACGCTCTGTGACGACTTCACACGCACTGATTTGAGTCACATCACCTTACCTGATTTTTTTGATTGTATCGAGCAGAGCGAACCAATTGGGCAGCGCCTGCATAAGCTGTCATTTTACTCCGCAGATAATCAAAATAGGCAAATGCAAGTGCAGGGGCAGTTATGGGGGGGAAACCTGGCAATGCTGGTGCATTTGTTGGGGAGTGAATTTTTTCCACAAATAGACGCCGGTATTTTGTTTGTGGAAGATGTTGGCGAGCATCCATATCGGGTAGAACGGATGCTGCTGCAATTATTACATGCCGGTGTTTTAGAAAAACAAAAGGCAATTGTCATGGGCAGCTTTTCTGCTTATAAATTAGCGGAACACGATAACGGTTATGACTTTGAACAGATGCTAAATTATTTGCGCAGCGTGATTTCTGTGCCAATCATCACTGGCTTACCGTTTGGTCACATCAAAGATAAAGTAAGTTTGGTCATCGGAAGTCAGGCAGATTTACAAGTCGATTTGAATCAAGTTATTTTGACGATGCAGTATTAAGGTAACCCGTCCTCAAAAAAGTGGACTAAATAAAAAACGCCCAATACTGAGATTGGGCGTTTGAATTGAAATCCAGTTCAATGAATTTTAGTCAGCAGCATAAATATCATTGTCTTTGGTTTCTTTGATGAAGAGCATACCAATCACAAATGTCGCAGCGGCGATGATGATTGGATACCATAAACCGTAGTAAATATCACCTTTTAATGCTACCAAAGCGAATGCAGTGGTAGGCAACAAGCCACCAAACCAGCCGTTACCGATATGGTAGGGCAAAGACATGGAAGTGTAACGAATACGAGTTGGGAATAGTTCCACCAGCATCGCGGCGATTGGGCCATAAACCATGGTCACGTAAATCACCAAAATCACCAGTAATACCAATACCATTACGTGATTAATCTGTTCTGGATCAGCTTTTGCTGGGTAACCTGCTGCTTTGATTTCATCACCCAGTTCTTTTTTGAATGCCTTGTCTTTTGCTGCGGCATCGTCTTTCGATAAGCCAGTTGCATCGTAACCTGGAATGACTTTTTCACCGATCTTGATCGAAGCAATGCTACCTGGCGCACCATCAACCGTGGTGTAATTCACTGATGAATTGGCCAATACGGTACGGGCGATATCGCATGACGAGGTGAATTTTTTGGTACCAGTTGGGTTAAACAAGAATTGGCATTTTTCAGGATCGGCGGTCACGACTACTGGTGCGCTGGTTAAGGCTTTTTCCAATGCGGGATTAGCGTAGTGTGTTAAGGCATTAAAGATAGGGAAGTAAGTTACCGCCGCAATCAAGCAGCCGGCCATGATGATTGGTTTGCGACCAATTTTATCGGACAGACTACCGAAGATGATAAAGAACGGTGTGCCAATTAAAAGTGAGGCTGCGATCAGATAGTTCGCTGTGACACCATCTACCTTTAAGGTTTGTTGCAGGAAGAACAGGGCATAAAACTGACCTGTGTACCAAACAACAGCTTGACCAGCAGTCAAACCAATCAAGGCCAAAATCACAATTTTCAGATTTTTCCATTTACCGAATGATTCCGACAATGGTGCTTTGGAGGTTTTACCTTCGGCTTTCATTTTCGCAAAGGCAGGCGATTCATTCATGGATAGGCGAATCCAGACAGAAACACCTAACAAAAACACGGAAACCAAAAACGGCACACGCCAGCCCCAGATCGCAAAGGCTTCTTCACCAACGGCTCTACGTGTACCGAGAATCACCATCAAAGACAGAAACAAGCCGAGTGTCGCGGTAGTTTGAATCCATGAGGTAAATGCGCCGCGCTTGCCGTGTGGCGCATGCTCGGCCACATAAGTTGCAGCACCGCCGTATTCACCACCTAGCGCCAAACCTTGCAAAATACGCAGTGAAATCAGAATCACTGGGGCGGCAAGGCCGATAGTGGCATAGTTAGGCAGTATGCCAACACAGAAAGTGGAGCCGCCCATAATTAAAATCGTGACCAAGAATGTATATTTTCGGCCGATCATGTCGCCCAAGCGACCAAATACCAATGCACCAAATGGCCGCACGATAAAGCCCGCTGCAAATGCCAGCAGAGCAAAAATAAAGGCAGTGTTAGGATCGGTGCCAGCAAAAAATTGCTTGGCGATGATGGCCGCTAAAGAGCCGTATAGATAAAAGTCATACCATTCAAAAACGGTGCCCAGTGAAGAGGCAAAAATTACTTTGCGTTCTTCCGCAGTCATGCCGCCCGACGTTGTTTGCATAGTCGCCATGCTTGTCTCCTATTGTAGGTTTTACGTATTATGATTTGCGTACAAAAATGATCGCTTTTTTAGCGATTTTATTTATTATTTTTTGCGCAAGCCGAGTGTGCGACCAAAAACTTACGGCTTGCTGTCTTGAAACTTACAAAAAACTGACAAAATGACGGTTTTTAGCAGGTATTAATAGCATTTAATTTCTCTGATTTGACGATCAGAGTGCATCTCGTATGATCGGCTAAATATAGATACCCATGCCGGTATATAAAATCTCGCTCGTTTGATGCGCGGATTCTGTTTAAAACAGACTATACTCCCTCGTTTTAATATTCAAGCAAAAAAATAATTTAGTTTCACTCTGTTGTTACATTTAATAAATGACATCAAAATGCAAGCATTGACCAATCAAGCGGGACTTAACCCTTTTTTACAACACTTGGGCGTACAAATTATTCAAGCGCAAGAAGGGCGCGCCACGGTGTTGCTGACCTTGGCTGAGCAACACATGAATAGTTGGCAGATGACGCATGGTGGCGTCTTGATGAGTTTGCTGGATGTGGTAATGGCAATGGCTGGCCGTAGCTTACCCGCTGAACCGAAAGGTGTGGTGACGGTAGAAATGAAAACTACCTTTTTGCAAGCGGCGGGTGTGCCGGGTGATCAGCTCGAAGCGCGCGGCATTGCTTATCATCAATCAGCGACTATGTGCTTTTGCGAAGGCGAAATCTGGCTCGCTGGCAAACTCGTGGCGAAAGCTAGTGGCACGTTTAAATACCTGCGTCGTTTATTGAAATCAGCCGACTGAATTGCGCTGATTAAATGTCATTCTGTAAGGATACCCATGAAAATATTTAAAGATAGAGTTGTCGTCATCACCGGTGGTGCCAGCGGCTTCGGTAAAGAGTTTGCCTTAGCCGCCGCACGTTTGGGCATGAAGATCGTGATCGCCGATGTGCAAGACGATGCGCTTGCCGAAGTGGAGGCGGAACTAAAAGGTCAGGGCGCAGAAGTGCTTGCGCAGCATTGCGATGTGCGCCATGCCGAGCAAGTACAAGCATTGGCAGACGCGACCATGCAAAAATTTGGCGCAGTGCATCTGGTGTTTAATAATGCAGGCGTCGGTTCGGGTGGTTTAATTTGGGAGAATAGCCAAGCCGATTGGGAATGGGTGCTCGGTGTCAACCTGTGGGGGGTGATTCATGGTGTGCGCATTTTTACCAATGTGATGTTGGCTTGTGCCAAAGCTGATCCTGCGTATGAAGGGCACATCGTCAACACTGCATCGATGGCGGGCTTACTAAATGCGCCAACCCTTGGGGTATATAACGTCTCCAAACACGCAGTTGTCTCACTCACCGAAACCTTGTATCAAGATCTGCAATTGATGCAATTACCGATAGGTGCATCGGTGCTTTGCCCGTACTTTGTACCGACTGGCATTAGTCAATCACATCGAAATCGGCCCGCTGATGTGGCAGCGGGTGAAGTGACCGCCAGCCAAAAAGCAGCGCAAATCATGTCGCACAAAGCCGTCACTTCTGGCAAAATCAGCGCGGCGGAAGTGGCCGACATGAGTTTTAAAGCAATTCAAGACGGCCAGTTTTACATCTTCTCCCATCCGGGCGCGCTTGCAGGTGTGCAAGACCGCCTGAATGACATCATGCAACAGCAAAACCCAGGCGACCCGTACAAAGATGCGCCACAGATTCGCGCTATGTTGCGAGCTAAAATTGGCGATGCAATTTGATATACTGGCATTAGTATAATTTGAATGCATAATATAGCTGTGCGGGATTGTTTATTTTTTTATTGGAA
>OFSE01000548.1_pt1 | contig 10846 bp, 10 predicted proteins | sample 1543261 | NCBI WGS metagenome assembly OFSE01 (sample SAMN07774225, study PRJEB24372) | wastewater metagenome | isolation source: Exp Tend VB 50WW | collected 2016-02 | reverse complement strand
AAAGCTTTCTAATCGCGTTGATCGCGCTATTTTGCGCGCCACGCACGCATTTTAAAAATTAGCGGTAATCTGACTGAAGGATTTTGCATCAATGAATTGATTCAATAAACGTGATCAGTCAGCAAAAAACGCCTCGCTCATCTCTGTAAAAAGAGAGGGCGAGGCGTTGTCTTTTGTCGCCATATTTAACGTGGTTTTTTCGATTTATAATGTATAAAATATTGAAAAAGAATTGTTTCGTCGTAGATTATTTTAAGTTTTCTGATTAAACTAAGTGAAACTTTAGGAGCTAGCGATGAATTATGAAAAAACAATTCAAGTGCATAAGGCGTATTCGGCGCGCATGGCGACCAAATTTGCTTGTTTAAGCCTCATCCTCTCTGCATTGTTTGCCGCGCAAACTGCTGCAGCGAATGACACCTTGGCGCGCATCAAAAGCAAACAAAGCATCACACTCGCGCACCGCGATAGCTCATTTCCCTTCTCCTATTACTCAGATAAAAAAGTGCCTATCGGTTACTCGGTCGACCTGTGCCTGAAAATCGTTGAGGCTTTGCGCAAAGAGTTGAAATTACCCAATTTAACGGTGAATTATTTATTGGTGTCTTCGAGCACACGGATTGCGGCGATCAAGGAAGGCAACGCCGATCTTGAGTGTGGCTCTACTACCAATAACGCAGAAAGGCGGAAGGAAGTTAGTTTCACGATTCCGCATTTTTTCTCTTCCGCGCGCATGATCGTACGCAAGGAATCGGGCATTAAAAATTGGAACGATCTGAAAGCCAAAACGGTAGTCACAACGAAAGGCTCAACAGCCGTGAAGTTGGTGAGTGATCTCAACGATGTGCGCCAAATTGGTTTGAAAGTGATCGAGGCGGCAGATCATGCGGAGTCGTTCAAAATGGTGGAAAGCTTTCAAGCCGACGCTTTTGTGATGGACGATGCGCTGTTGTTTGGTTTTAAGGCAAAGAGTAAAACACCGGAGAAGTTTGATGTGGTAGGCGAGCCGCTGTCGACGGAACCCTATTCCATCATGTTGGCAAAAGATGACCCAGCTTTTAAGAAATTTGTGGACGGTGAGCTCGCACGCTTGGCCAATGATGGCGAAACCACGCGTCTCTATACGAAATGGTTTCGTAGCGCAGTGCCGCCAAACGGTGTTAATCTGAATATGACGATGAGTTTCTTGTTACGTGACAACTTACGTTTTCCCTCTGACAAGCTGGCAGATTGAGGCAGTTCTTTTAGTGCCTTCTTAGCAAACTTACGTAGTATTACGTATGAAAAGAAAGGGAAGAGTGAATTGAAGGCAAATAGTTTTTGTTAAACTAATTCAGACTTACGGTTCGCGCTTTTTTCATTTTGTTTTACCTCGCTTTAAAGATGTTTTAACTTTTTTCGGAGACAGTATGAAAGTAACAAAATTATTCGCAGTATTGCTTGGTGCCGGACTCATCGCATCAGTGGCCACCTCAGCACAAGCGCAAGAAACCGGCACGCTCAAGAAAATTAAAGAGACGCGCTCAATTACATTGGGTGTACGTGATTCGTCGAGCCCTTTTTCTTACCTTGATGACAAGCAATCCTACCAAGGCTACTCCATTGATTTATGCTTGAAAATTGTTACTGCGTTGCAAAAGAAATTGGGATTAGATGCCTTAGATGTGAAACTGAATCCTGTCACCTCGGCAACCCGTATTCCGCTGATGGCCAACGGCACGATCGACCTTGAGTGTGGTTCAACCACGAACAACCTCGAGCGGCAAAAGCAAGTGGCATTCGCACCAACTACGTTCGTTACCGCAAATCGCATTTTGTCGAAGAAATCTTCAGGTATTAATAGCTTGGCGGATTTGAAAGGCAAAACCGTGGTTTCCACATCAGGCACCTCGAACTTGAAGCAACTGACCGCCTTAAATGCAGATCGGAATTTGGGCATGACCATCATGGCCGCGAAAGACCACGGCGAAGCCTTCCTCTCTTTAGAAACTGGCCGTGCTGTGGCCTTCGTGATGGACGACATTCTTCTTGCTTCGCAGGCTGCAAACTCAAAAACACCAGCAGATTATCAAATCAGTAAAGAAGCCTTGTCTGTTGAGCCCTACGGCATCATGATGCGTAAAGATGATGCGCCTTTCAAAGCGGCCGTAGATAAAGCGATCAGCAACGTGTTGACCTCAGGCGATATCAACCGCATTTACCACAAGTGGTTCTTGCAACCAATTCCACCTAAGGGCATTTCTTTGAACTGGCCAATTTCTGATCAATTCAAAGCGGTGATTGCGAAGCCAACAGATTCTGGCGACCCAGCAGCGTATGCAGCCGTGCCAGAAGCGCAAAAAGCAGTATTGAATAAGAAAAAATAATTAGAGCGATTTGTTGTGATTGCCGTACAAAACGGGAGGATGCGCTTCTCCCGTTTTGTTTTATGTTGACGTGAAAGTTTACAGAAAAAAATCTGCAAAACCAAAAGCCTCTTTTTCACGAGACAAAAAATAAGCAATCTTTGAGGGGACAAAATGAATTACACATGGAATTGGAATATTTTTCTTGAGTTGGCGCCAGATGGCGCTGGCACTTACCTCGACTCTTTGTTTTTAGGTTTGAAGTGGACGCTTGCCGTCGCGGGCAGCGCTTGGATCATCGCGCTGGTTCTAGGCACGGTGATCGGCACCATTCGTACTGCCCCAAATAAAGTCGCTGTTCGCCTAGCAAACGGGTATGTGGAATTGTTTCGCAACATACCGCTCTTGGTGCAAATGTTCTTGTGGTACTACGTGATACCAGAAGCTTTGCCAGACATGCTGACGAATTTGATTAAAGGGTCGTCAAATGCGCCGTTTATTACTGCTGTGTTGAGTTTGGGTTTCTTTACGTCAGCGCGTGTGGCGGTGCAGGTTTCCGCCGGCATTAATGCACTTCCACGCGGTCAAAGAATGGCGGGTACTGCACTGGGCATGACCTTGCCGCAAACTTATCGTTATGTGTTGTTGCCAATGGCATTTCGCATCATTATTCCATCGCTTACCAACGAAGTTGCTGCGATCATCAAGAACAGCTCCGTCGCTTCGGCGATTTATGTGGTCGAGTTATTCCAGAGTGCGCGGTCGATGCAAGAGTTCACTTTTAAGACCTTTGAAGCATTCTCTGCCGTTACGATTATCTACTTGATGGTGTCGGTCATCGCTATCTTGTTGTCTAACTGGTTGGAGCGATTTACTGCGGTGCCGGGTTTCATCACCACGGGTTCTGCCAAAGCGGGAGGGCATTAATATGTTTGCAAATTTTGATTTTGACGTTATTCAACGCAGTTGGTATCACCTAATTGTGCATGGTTTAAGCTTCACAATTATGTTGACGGTGCTCGCCATGATAGGCGGTATTGTTTTGGGGACGTTGCTGGCAATGATGCGTTTGTCCAGCACCAAAGCGATCTCGATGTTCGCAACAGGCTATGTGAACTTAATGCGCTCTGTGCCGTTGTTGCTGGTGATTTTCTGGTTTTACTTTTTGGTACCGTTTTTAGGTGCGTGGGTGTTAGGACGTAGCCAGCCAGTCGAAGTGGGGGCGTTTTACTCTTGCCTCATTACCTTTATCATGTTTGAAGCCGCTTACTATTGCGAGATCATGCGCTCCGGCATTCAGTCCATACCACGTGGGCAAATTTGGGCGGGTTATGCATTGGGCATGAATTACTGGCAAACCATGGCAAATGTGGTGTTGCCCCAAGCATTCAGAAACATGATCCCAATTTTGCTCACGCAAACCATTGTTTTGTTTCAAGACGTTTCATTGGTGTCGATTTTATCGATTACCGATTTCGTCGGTGCGGCCTCCAAAGTCGCGCAGCGCGATGGTCGTTTGGTAGAAATGTATTCCTTCGTCGCCGTGGTGTATTTCATTTTGTGCTTTGGTTTGTCTACGCTCGTGAAAAAGTTACAGCAGCGCGTCGCAATTATTCGTTAAGCTTGGTCGATCAATAATAAGTGTTTGGAGATAGTAATGATAAAAATGGAAAACGTCAGCAAGTGGTATGGTCAATTTCAAGTGCTGACTGATTGCACCACGCAAGTTGCCAAAGGTGATGTGGTGGTGGTCTGCGGGCCATCTGGTTCGGGCAAATCCACCTTGATTAAAACAGTGAATGGCTTGGAGCCCTTTCAAAAAGGCATGATTACGGTGGATGGTGTCTCGGTTGGCGATAAGAACACCAACTTATCAAAACTACGTGCGCGCATCGGCATGGTGTTTCAGAACTTCGAACTTTTTCCGCATCTCACTATTCGTGAGAACCTCACGATAGGTCAAGTCAAAGTGTTAGGGCGGAGTGAAGATGAAGCGTCTGAGCGTGGCTTAAAGTACTTAGACCGCGTTGGCTTGATCGCACAAAAAGATAAATTTCCTGGCCAATTATCAGGTGGTCAGCAACAGCGTGTGGCAATTGCGCGTGCTTTGTCGATGGACCCCATCGCCATGTTGTTCGACGAACCAACATCAGCCTTAGATCCTGAAATGATCAATGAAGTATTGGATGTCATGGTGGGTTTAGCGCAAGAAGGCATGACGATGATGGTGGTCACACACGAAATGGGCTTCGCGAAAAAAGTCGCCAATCGCATCGTGTTTATGGACAAAGGCTTGATCGTGGAAGATTGTGCGAAAGACGAGTTTTTCACCTCGGCACGCTCCGACCGCGCGCGTGACTTCTTGGCGAAAATCATTCACTAAGTTTTACCAGTTTTAGTATCCTCAGCGAGCTTCGCCCCCAAGAGATTGGGGGCTTTTTTATTGGATAAATGCATATACTGCCATTATTTTCTATAAATTATGCCCAATTGCGCTTGTGATATAAGCGGGTTAAATTATTACTGGTGGGGGTAACTATAATGGCTCGCTTTGATTAGGTTGAGTGTCGATGAAAGAAAATGCGCTTGTTGAAATACAAGCAAAGTCAAAAGCTTTACCGCAGAGCCGCAGAGGCCGCAAAGAATGAAGGTTTCTCTCCGCGACCTCTGCGACTCTGCGGCAAGACTTGGAATTGACAACTACAACCAGCCTTGCTGGCGCGCTAGGCGATATGCTTCAATGCGATTTGAGGCGCCCAATTTGCTGATGATTTCAGATAAATAATTACGCACAGTGCCCTGCGTTAAGGATAGTTGTTCGGCGATTTCGGCAGAGCTACTGCCTTCGCCTGCCAAGCGCAAAACCTGGCGTTCTCGATTACTGAGTGGGTCTTGTTCTGTCCAAGTGGCGATTGCCAGTTGCGGATCAATCACACGTTGCCCTGCGTGCACTTGGCGAAGAGCATCAGCGAGTTGGGCAGACGGCGCATCTTTGAGCAAGTAGCCTCGGACACCCGCATCCAAGGCGCGGCGCAAGTAACCTGCGCGGGCAAATGTGGTGACGATGACGACACGCGTTTTGCTGCTTTCGTTTTGACTGGCATGGATGTGTTGAGCCAGCTCTAGTCCTGTCATTTTCGGCATCTCGATATCGGACACTACCAAGTCTGGTTGATGACGTTGCACTAAATCCCAAGCTTCTTGGCCGTCCGCCGCTTCCGCCACGATTTCAAAGTCGGGTTCTAATTTCAGCAGAGCGACCAGCGCACCACGCACCATCGCTTGGTCTTCGGCGAGTACGATGCGAATCATAGAGAGTGGCATGACGAGTTGATCATCGCAAAATAGTAACATCCACGCAATGGCGTGAATAGATTGGATTAACGGATTCCGTGAGCAGTTCGTGCTTTGAGAAGCACTATTCGCTGGATGTCAGCACAGAGGTGGCGTTTTTGTTTTCAAGCTTGGGGCAGCTCAAGCTCAGGCGCACGCCGCCTTGTGGCCCCGTGTCTATCGTCAAATCGCCGCCGAGAAGTAACAGACGTTCACGCATACCCTTTAAACCATTGCCCGGCATGAGCGTGCCGATTGCATGGCCACTCCCATCATCAGAGATGCACAGTTGTAGATTGTTTTTCTGACTAGTAAGCTCAATCTCCACGCGTCGTGCTTTCGCATGGCGAATGATATTGGTGACTGCCTCACGCACGGCGAGCGCAAAAACCGTTTCTACTTCAGCGGCCAATGTGACGGGTGCAAGTTGGTAATGGAGCTGCACATCCGCCGACAGCAAAGCGAGTCGCGCATTGGCCAATTCTGCTTCCAAGCCTGCTAAGCGTATGCCGGAAACGGCAGTACGGATCTGCGAAAGCGCATCCCGCGCCACCTTTTCCACCTCGCGAATTTGCATCGCCGCCGCTTGCGCATCGCGCTCCATTAATCGACTGGCGAGTTCACTCTTCATCACAATTAAAGACAGTGTGTGACCGAGCACATCATGCAGGTCGCGTCCGATGCGCTCGCGTTCGGCGCTTTGCGCAAGGCGTTGTACTTCTTGTTGGCTGAGTCGCAGTATGTGATTGCTACGTTCGATCTTGCGGTTGTAAAGGGTGTAAATGACTAACATGCTCGCCATGATGGGTGTGGCGACAAGATAGCTGATCGGGAATTCCAAGTAATACGCCTGCAGTTCTAGCAATGTCAGCGATACGACTAAAAATATCAGGGCTACTTTGGGCTTGCAAACGTAAGCGGCAGTAATCACGCCGAAAATCAGATACGTATTTGCGCCGTAGTTAAACGGCGTAACGGCATAACACAACAACACCATGCCGATTGCAATGTGAATCGCAAAACGGCGTTCGCTGCGATAAGACAAAAAATGCAAAGGTAAAAAAATCACGAGGCTGCCGAGTGTTATCCAAACTTGCTTCGCGCCTCCATACGGATTGATGAACAGCGGGAAGAACAAAAACATCAAGTAGACCAGATTGAAATAGGCCAGGTATCTGTCATAGCCTGTCGCGCGCCACCCTTTGATTGCGATGTCGCGCACGCCCAGCGTGGGGCGCTCAAGCTCGTCTGTACTTGGGTCAGCTTTGTTGCTACTTGTGTTTCGGTTTGATAAGGGCATCGTGCTTACATCATTTGATTTCGATATTGTCTATCATAAAACTGAATCGACCCTGCGGGGCGCTGGCGTTGAAGGAAAAACCAGCGACGTGCGATAAATCTAAACCTTCAAAGCCTTGCAGAGGCAAACGTATTTGCTTCCATTCAGCACTCACCTGAAAAGTTTGGGCGGGCGGTGCACCTACCGCTGCGGTGTTGGAAAACGCCATGACGCTGTACTGGCGCTTATCTTTGTCATCACCTTTCACCCAAAAGATGAGCTCCTTTTGCTGGCTGTAATCGACCGCTTGCATGGTTTTTTCGCCAGGCGAAAAAAACACTCCAGCCCATGGAAAAGCAAAGCCCGATTTAATCTCGCCAGTCACTTCTAAAGCGCCATGGCTTTGCTGCGAGCCCGCGCTGACAAGGCGCATAGTCGCCACCGAGGCGCCGCTCATTTGCTGATCAGACGTGATGCTCCAGCCTTTGCCGTAAGCGCTATTGATTTTCCCTTGTTCGAAATCGCTGACTAAGCTTCCGCTTGGGCGCGGTGCTGCAGGCATCGTCGTGGCTGATACTTTTGTGCGCACGAGTCGAAAGCCGTTTTTCCAAATGCCGTCAATATTGCGACTAGCCAAAATGTCTTTTGTCGGGTCGCCGTTAAGCAAAATCATATCGGCGCGTAAGCCCACGGCAATCCGCCCTCTGTCAGTCAAGCCAAATATTTTTGCTGGCAGCGCGGTGGCCGCATGCAGCGCTTGACTGGGCGATAAACCAGCACGCACCAACAGCGCCAATTCACCGTGCATGCTGGCACCGTGACTTGTGCTCGGGTTACCCGCATCGGTTCCCGCCAAAAGTGGTACGCCTGCATCATGTAAAAGTTTGACGCTAACCAGCGCTCTTTCGAGTACTTTGGGGTTTTGCCATTGAGCGGGAAAGCTGGCTTTGAGTGCGTTGCTTTGTTGCGGCGATAAGTAGTCTTTTAATTGCGGGTCGTTCGTGAGATTTTTGCCTTCATCAGCGCCAGCCAAACTGGCCGTGACGGAGAGCGTTGGCACGATGAACATGCCCTGTTTTTTTGCTTGCGTAATAAAGTCTGCATCGGCAACTTGATCAATAAACATGTGCACCAAACCGTCTGCGCCTTGCTCTGCCATGAGTTTGCTTTGCTGCAAAGAGGCGATATGAATCAAGGCTTTTTTATGTTGGGCATGTGCCGATGCGATTAAGGCCTTAGTGACATCTGGCGACAAAGTTTTAATTTTGGTGGATGGTCCATAGGCGCTTCCGTCATCGAAGACGATTTTGATGTAATCCGACCCCTCTTGCACACGTTCTTGTACAAAGTCCGCCGCTTCACTGGCGGTGCTTAAGGTTGGAATTTTCATACCATATTCCGTGCCGTGCCCGCCTGGTACTGTGGCTAAGGTGCCTGCGGACAACAGGTCAGCTTGCTCGGTGCGCGCCTCGCTCTCGCGTTGCTTTTTGGCGTCAGCCAGTAAATGCCAATCGGTGAACATATCCAATTCAGTCGTCACGCCAAAGCGTAAGGCATCTTTTTGCGCGTCGCCAAAAGTATGGGTGTGGGCATCTATTAAGCCGGGTAATAAAGTCTTGCCTGTACCGTCGTAGATTGGCGTTTGTTTATTTATGGCTAGGTTTTCGGCTATGGCCGCGATCTTGCCATTTTCGACGAGCACTGAGATTTTTTCTATGACTTTTTCGCCATCAAAAACGCGCACGTTGGTGATGGCAAAAGAATTGCCGTCCTGTTTTATTTGGTTCTCGGCGACTTGTGGAGTGGCTTTATGATTCTGCGTTTTCGTAGCGGGGTTCAGTAATACGGCAGATACCGCAGCGGTAATCAGAGCCGCGCAGGCTAAGGCGATTTGCCAAGTGCTTGAGGATTTTTTCATGGTGCCCTCCGCTTATTTTATTGTCATACGTGACCAGAAGGTCACGGCTAAGCACAACATCGCCAAGGTGAATACCAGCAAATACACAATGTGCTGCCAAATGGGAACGCCCAAATCGCTGCCTATGATTTTCAGCGCGATTTGCGCCGCGTGGTACGAAGGCCAGATGGGCGCGAGCGTGCCGAGAAATTTTGGCAGTAGATGAATCGGTAACCATAAGCCCGATAAAAACGCCATCGGCAAGTAAGTGAAATTCACGATCGCGGGTGCTGCTTGTCCGTTGACGAGTATGCCGATAACTAAACCCAGCGCACAAAATGGTAGCGAACTTAACAAACACACCACCAGCAATTGCGCCCACTGCAAGGCACTAAGTACCACGCCGCCCAAAGTGCTGGACAGCATCGCGAGTTCCATGAAAATGATGCAGGAGAAAATCAGCGTCATCACCATTTTTGACACGAAGTACGCACCAGCGGAAGAGGGCACGGCGCGCCGCCACTTCAACCAGCCTTGGTCTTTTTCCAGCGCGACACTGACACCGAAGCCAAATAGGCCTGGGCCCATTACGCCGAAAATGCAATAAGTCGCTAGTAAATAGGCGCTGACTTCCGCTCTTCCTTTACCCATCAATACGCCGAACAACAAATAAAACATCGCCGGGAAAATTAGAGCGGGCATGGCGAACATGGGCATACGAAGCATGCGCAAAAATTCGTATTTTGCTTCAGTCACGTACACGTTCATCATGCTGTAGGTGGAATTGGTAGCATGGGTAGCGGGTGCACTCATTGCATGTTCTCCTTATTGAGTTCGATTAGTGAGTTCGATAAACGCTTCAGCGAGGCCTGCGCGTTTGATTTCGAGTTGGTGCAAGTTGGCGTCCTCATTTAGCAAGCGCCGTGCAATGGCTTCTGCCTCTAAGGTTTCGATACAGATTGCTTGTCCATCTTGCGAAACGCTGTCGACGTGTGGCCAAAGGCGAATAGCGGCAAATTCAATTTGCGTGATGCAACGCAGCTTACGTAAGACCACACCAGACACCTGAGCACGTATCGCTTCTACACTACCTTCCGCAATCACCGCGCCCTGCGCGATCACCACCACACGATCAGCCAAGGCTTCGGCTTCCTCCAAGTAGTGGGTAGTGAGAACGATCGAACAGCCTTCGGCAACTAGCATGCGCAAACTGCGCCACATGATTTCGCGTGCGTCGATATCTAAGCCCACCGTCGGCTCATCAAGAAAGAGAAGTTCCACCTTGGCGCAAATCGCCATGGCAAATTGCACGCGCCTTTGCTGTCCGCCAGATAATTTGCCGTAGGGACGCTGCAAAATGTCTGTGATACCAGCCAGTTCAGCAAGGTCTTTAAGCTTGCGCGGGTACGGGTAATAGCTCTGCGTGAGTGATATCAGCTCTGCCACGCGTAGGGTTTCGGGTAAGGCGGCGCTTTGCAACATCACACCCAGCCGCTGGCGCGCGGAAAGTGCTTGCGGGCTTTGGCCAAACAAGCTGACCTCGCCTGAATCCGCTTCAATTAAACTCAGTAGTAAGGAGACAGTTGTGGTCTTGCCCGCGCCGTTTGGCCCCAACAAAGCCACGATCTCGCCTCGCTGCACAGAGAAGTTGAGTTTATTTAGCGCGGCCAACTTGCCATAGTGCTTACTGACATTTTTTATGCAGGCTAAGACCTGATTGCGATCTGACGTTGAGCTAGATGCAGACGCAGATGACTGCGCGGGTGCGAGGCTTGCGGTTGTTGGGTTTTCGCTCATCGGTTTCTCCTTGATGAGCGTAGTTTGCGCTAGGTCACTTTTCTGTGTAAGTGCCCTTCGTCAGCAGTTTTATATGACATTTGTCAGGTGACAGTGTTTGGACTTGCCGTGGAGGATAATCAATGCCTGTTGTTCTAGCGTCGGGCGATAGTGAGATGGTGGTCTCCTACTCAAGAAAATATTTGCTTAATCTCT
>OFSE01000545.1_pt1 | contig 10877 bp, 13 predicted proteins | sample 1543261 | NCBI WGS metagenome assembly OFSE01 (sample SAMN07774225, study PRJEB24372) | wastewater metagenome | isolation source: Exp Tend VB 50WW | collected 2016-02 | reverse complement strand
TCCGCGGATCGTTTGGGCAAACTCCTTAAGCCCTTCTGGTGTCATATCGGATCGAAGCCGGTTGACATGCTCAAGAGTTTCCTCAATCGTTGGCCGGCGGTTTTGGGACGATTTGTCAGTCGTCCCCGAGCCTTTTTTTAAGCCTACCTCTTCGCCTCCGCTTCGAACATAAACCGTCCGCTTCACCCCGTTCTTGTCGGTGATGATCTTTTTCACGAGCCCTTCGCGAGATTCGAGCATCTCATCGGTAGACTCGAACAGCGATTCCCCCAGCGCATTCCGCGGCGGCCCACCGATCGACGGCCCGCCCCCAAACGGGTCGCCCTGCCCTGGAAACGGCAGGCCAGCCCCAGCCCCGCCCGTCTCCGCGATATACTGCTCGTTGTCTTGCTGTATCTGGTCCCAATCGCGCCCCTGCGACTGCGCGTAACGTTGGCGGCTGTCCACTCCGAGCGGGACTTCGATTGAAGCGGTCTGCGCCTCTTGGAGTTTGTTCCGCGTCTCTGGCGATACGGCTTCGGTGAGAATGTCAATCTCGCGCCGGATCTCCTCAATCGTCCACGCCCGCCCGGCCGCGTAGATTTTTCCGGCCTTGGCCGCGTTGGTGAGCACCACCCACATCGTGCGCGTGAACGCTGATTTGTAGGCTCGCTGGCGCCGGAGAACCGTCTTCACGAACGGACTTTCAGCGGTGAGCGACTGCGCGTAATTGCTGCCCGATGCGTCGGCAGAAGGAAGCCACTCGGGAGCATTCCAGCGAACGCCAGCGGAGCGGAGAAGCGATTGCAAGACTTGCAGGTGAATCGGTTGGCTCTGGGCAATCGGCCCGTTGACGTACTGCATGCCATCCGGCATGTCTTCCCACCCGCCGCGGCGGAATCGGCGTGTAGGGGTTGCTGTCCCGGTCAACTGGTCTCGCGTGTCGAAGTCCTTGTCGCCTTCGACGAACGCCGTGATCTCGGCTTGAGTCCCGCCCGTGTGCTCCCTCACTCCAACGATCGACGCTTGTTGCGCGGCAGCGTCCCCCAGGTTGGTTCGTAGTCGGCCGGCGAGGTCCAGGGCGTCAAGCGTGTCGAATGAAAAATCAGTCAGCCCGCGCTTGATGGATCGCTTGACGTTGCGGCGAAAGTGCGTGATTTCGTCAGGCTCGTACTCTTCGCCATCTGCCGCCGTGTCGCCCCATTGCAGGTAGTATTTGAGCGGCTTCTGAATGTCGTCGCGCTCGGTCAGAACCCCAAATGACCAATCCCCGATACTGCTCTCTCCTGGCGGGCAAGTAAGCTGCTCAGGCTCTGCGGTTCGAACTTCGGTGTTGCCGTCGCCGACGTCGTAGTGAACAAGGATTGATTCGCCGTCTTCGCACGATCGCCAGAGAAATTCCTCTTCAATAGACGGCTGCTCGCCACCATACCACTCGTTATCCTCAATGAAATCATCGATCACGACTTGGCAGGCATCTGCCAGCGCTTCGATTGCCATCTCTTCCGAGTTGCTTCGCTCCCGCTTTCGCTTCGCCGGTCGATAGGTGTAGCCGCTGCCGATGACGTAGGATGTTAGCCCTTCTAGCATACCAATAGCGTAGCTCGACACCGAGCACAAAACGCGGGCCGGCGCCCGGAGCAATGCCAGCTCCTGCTCGCTCTGGAAGATCGGGTAGTTCCGGCCCTTGCGACGTTGCCAGTACGATGATGGCCCCGAGAACTCTGGGTCACGTCGGTAGCGGTCTAGCATGTCAAGATAAGGTGACACCCAGTCAACCGTCATGCTCTCGTACAGCCGATCTCTACGCGTCTCCACGGCCGCGATGCGTTGCAGGCGTTTCTCGCGGATCGACTCCACAAGGATTCGATTAGATCGGCGCTTAGCGGCGAGTTCGGCGCGGTGGTCAATGTGCGGTTTGCCGTTGGTGGAGATCATCGCTTGCCTCGCTTGCCGTGCTGAAGATTGATCGCTAGGCGTCTGGCGTATTCTAGGCTGTCAGGTCCATCATCATGATCGCCGTTCGGGAAATCCATCAACTGCCGCACAAGCAACCGCGTTCCCGGCGTAGCTCGAAACCGGATATTCCGCTGGGTAAAGTGCGGTGTGAGCCGACGGATTCGCACTTCTTTATTGACGCCCCCCGTCCCCATTTTGTATATGGGAATCTGGATGCCAGTCAGTTTCGATTGCCGAATGTACTCGTCAGCAAGCAGTTCCTGAAACTGGTCAGACTCCACGCCGAACCCATCGACGCGGAAGTCTGTTTCTCGCTCGATGCGCTGGAATAGTTCCAAACCATCGGCAACAATCCGCGTCGTCGGCCGGCGTGCAAGATCGGCCTCCACCCAGAGCGTGCCGCATTTGGTGAGCACCAAAACCACGAACGCGGAGTAGTCGCCGTGCTTCGCGTCCTTGCCCTTCGACGGGTCAAGCGCGATCACCGACAGCCGAATATCACGCGGCCAGTCATCGAACCAGATCGACGAATCGAACAGCGTGGAGTCCCATTCGGTTCCGCCCTCGGGACGCGGATCTTGTTGGTAGAGGCTCGCAAAGTCACGCGGCTCGAAGTCTCGAAGCGATTCCAATTCCGCTTGCGACTTCAACCAAGGCCAGAGGGCTTCGCCCGGTTTGCGTGGGTCGCCCGGCGCAAGTTGGCCGTGTGGTGCCAGTGCTGGAAGCGTCAAGATAATCGGCTCGGCAAAGATCGCCGACTTCTTCCCGGCCGCGATCTTGATACGGCCAATCACGTCGTCTTCGTTCCAGCGCGTTGACGTGATGAGAATTGATGCGTTCTTCGCGGCGCGCGTCATGAACTCGCCGGTAAACCATCGCCAAGTCTTCTCGCGAACAGTCGGGCTGTTAGCCTCGTCACGCCCGCGAATCGGATCATCGATGATACCCTTATCGAATCGCTTGCCGACGATCGCAGCCCCGACGCCCGCGCCCTTGTAGTAGCCGCGCCCGGTCGCGATGTCGAATATGTCCGAGTTTCGCCGCGGCCTGCCTGCGATCGCGCGAACGTTGTCGCCGCCAAGTAACGTGCCTGGGAAAACCCGCTTGTATCGCTCACTGTCCATGATCTTTTGAACGTCGCGGTTCATGTCGGCCGCAAGATCGTCCGTGTGTTCGCAGGCTATGACTCGCTCATCTGGGTTGCGGCCGAAGATGTACGCGGGAAGCGTCCGGGAAACGCCCTCGGACTTCCCGTGACCAGGAGGCATCTCGATAATCAGCAACCGGTGAAGGCCACGAGCGAACTCATCAAGCCGATCGTAAAGCAAGCGGTGATGCCACGAGAATTGATATTCTGACGGTGCTAGATATGTCGCGAAATCGTAGACGTGCCTACGCGCCTTCCGTGCTGCCATCTCCTCCCGTAGTTCCAACTCCATCCGCAATCGCTCGCTTCGCGAGGTCGGCAATTCGTGCTTCGATTTCGGCGTCAGAGTATTCATGCGCCTGAAATTGTATCGGTTTACCGTTTGGCCCGGAATGCTCGAATGACGCGCGCTCGCGATATTTCTCCGGATGAGCGCCCTTCATTAAAAAGATCAGGAGCGTATCGGAATACTCCTGCACGTCGCCGACGTGTAATCCACCTTGAAATACTGGCTTGAGAACCCCGTCGATTGCTCGGCGTCTCGCCTCTCGCTCCATCACGTCACGACTCGCCTCAATCGCTTCATCCCACGCTGCGGCGAATGCCGCGTCTTTATTGCGGTGGTTGTACGCTGTCACCTTGTCTATTCCGGCTTTGCGAGCCGCGTACAGAACGCATCCGCAATCAGCCAATTCCTTGAGGAATTTAGCCCGCCATGCGTTTTTGGTGGTTGATTTCGTTAATGGTTTTCTGCCGCGTGCCATGAAGTGATTCTACCAAACATCCAGCCAAAAAGCGCTCGCCCCCTACCCCCTGCGTCGATTTTCGACACTCGCAAGCGGGACTTTGCCTGGCGAGCCGGAACCCGTGCGCGACGTGCGCGAGGACTTTTGACCGTGACAGCCCCAGATACTTCACTCCCCTCCGGGTTGGGGTTGTTGGCCGGTCGCAGCCGGCCGTCTGGCTAAAATTGTATGCCAAACGGCTAGGGAAAAGCAAGAAAACCGGGTTTTTCGACTCATGAGTGGTCCCTGACGGCACGGCAGGGGTGCTCCGGAGGACCCGAAAAATTAGAGAACAATCAACGAAAACTCCACTGTCAACGCGTTGTCATCACATCGACTCAATTGGTTGCGTTGCTCCTCCAAGCAGCCCACCGATCACCCAGCACTCCGCCATGTGCCTGCAATCTGCTTTCAGGTGCTCGATGATCTCCCTCACTTCGCAACCTGCATCCATCAACGCATCGGAGAGGATCGGCATGAGTCCTGGCTGCGGTTTTAATGGCTCCTCATCCATCCTGATTCTCATGCTGACTCCTGCGATCCTCATTGCCAGACCCAGCACTAGCGGAGTTCGCCATCGCGGGTTGATGATCGTAAAGCCTTTGCAATCGCAGGTGCGGCAGATCATGCTTCCGGTCTCGTCGTAACGCAATCCGTCTGTGCAATCTTCGCAATCTATCCGTTCGATGAACGGACTCGGCCAGAGGCAGCGGATGATGTTGCATGCTTTTTCTGTTTTATCAGTGTGCGTTAAAGCGTAATTGATACACCATCGCAACGAAATTCCACGAACCGAATCGGCTGTCCATCCCATCGATTCTGAAAACAGCAACATTCGCCGCTCATCCGCAGCATCACCCAAAGCGGCGAGCATCCATGCCGGATCATCGGTAGATAGCCATCGTTCGCGGTCGGTCATGTTATGCCCATCGCTTTCTCTGCTCGGATTTTCTTGGCATGGATTGCCGCAAGCCCTGCATGTCCCGAATAGCTCGAAGCATTCGCTTTTGCACGACTCGCACCACCATAGTTTTTCCGGTATTATCTTCATTTCACACCCATCGCTTTCTCTGCTACGGCAGTGGCCGCTTCGATGGCGTCACGGAAATGCTGGTTATGGCCTTTCTGGGATAAATCAGTCAGATGCCAGAACCAATCACACCCATCGACCACTTTCGCTATTGGCTGCCAGATTATGCCGCGAACTGGCACACCGAATACCCATTCTCGCTCGCTGACTTTTTGCCAGATGGCTTCAGGTTGCGGCTTCGCTGGCTCGGCTTTCACCGCTGCCGCCAGTTGCTTTTCCAGTTCGGCGATATGAACTTCCGCTCGCGAAAACTTGCTGCTGATTTCGTTTCTGGACTTTTCCAGTTTTGCTGACAGTTTTTCTAGTTCGGCTATTTGCCGATCACGAGCGTCAACCGTCGCGCAGCGCAGCGCGTCGAACGCTACTGCTGCTTTCAGGTCGTTTTCGAGTTCTGCGATTCGCTCTTTTTGCTTTCCGCACAGCCCTGCTAGCTCATCGATTCGCTTCCTCTGCCTGTCTGACTCCTTGATTGCCGCTTGCATAATCTCATCATGCTCGATTTCCATTTTTATCGACAACTTTTCCTTTTCCGCGATTCGCTCCTTCAGCTTCGCAACCTCGCCAGCATCGGGCGGCGGCTCGCCATGCACTTCGGTCAGCGGGCCGAAATTGCGATCGATGTAATCGGTCTTCGCTCCATTGAGCGTTCGATAACACCCATCAGACATCTGCTCCCAGATTATTCCGACATGATCCCGCACCTGATGCGGGCGAATCATGTGCTTTTCGACGGCAGCTTCCAAGTCGCGCATCACGCCAGCCGACAACCACGTATACGGCCACACGTCGGCGACGATCTTCGCTGCGATTTGTTTTGCTCGGTCGTTCATGCTGATTGCTCCTCTTGTTGACACTCTGGGCAAATCCCCGTGTAGTTTGCCAATGGCTGATCTGGCGTGTACTCGATTCCGACCCAGCCCGCACGAATAGCGTCAGCTATCGTGTTGTGCTCCATACCGCCGTCGCAGTGCAGGCATTGCAGCGACTCGACAAGCAAGTCGTCCGGTGTCAGGAATCGCTCGGCGAGTTCGGCCTCGGTGAATAGGTCGGTGGTCATGATGTTGTGCATCCTTCAAACAATCCTTCATCCGCATAATCTTGCATCTCGCTCGGCAGGACCATTCCCGCCAATCCCAGCGGGTGGATCGTGTCGAATTTGAAATAGATTCCCAGTGCGTCAAGTTGTCGGCGCGTCGCTCTTTCGGGAACCATCGATAGAGTTTTCTCGGAGCATCGCATGGTAAATTTAACCGAGAACGACAGCGGGCATTGTGTTCCGCTGTCTATGTCACGGTCAAACCACGTAAATTTGAAACACGTTGGCGGCACGCCCAGCAGCGAACGACGATTGACTCTGCCAATCCATCCGATCGTCGGTGCGAGGTCGACCTTCGCGTAGAGTTGCCACCGATATGCTTTCTTCCCTTGGAACTTATAAGGAACGCATTTCATCGGCAGGCTCGCGAAATACCATAGCGGGTCCATGCGGTCGCCGAGCCAATCGGCGTAGACTCCGCGCGTCTGGTTCCAATACTCGAAGTCGCGGTTTTGCCAGTGGGCGTTGAGTTGGCTCTCGAAGTCGGATTTCACGTCAAAACCTCCACGATTTCGCACCACATTGATGGACGCCACAAATACCACTCGCCCCCGGCCAACTGAATGCGGTCCCGCCAATTGGCTTGCTCAGCTTCTAGCGTGCCGCTCTCGCTCTTGAGTTCCGCGAAGATGATTCGCTCTCTCATCAGAACCAGATCCGGCCAGCCGCTTTTGCTCCGCTTGCTGATCGTTTGGTGATGCCACTTCCACCCTCGACGCTCGGCTTCGTCGGTCACGGCACGCTGAAAAGCCTTCTCGCTGGTCTCGAGCGCGACGGGCGCCGGTGTATCCAGGGGTATTAGCCCCTTGGATCGTATGATCTGTTCCCAGCCGATCGGATAGCCCATCACCGCTCCTCAACCTTCCCGCAGAACCACTTGATGGCGTGAAGGCACCACAGAAAATGAAACGTGTATTCCTCACACGATGGGAGGTCGCAACTGTCCCACAATCCGGACTCGTACATAGCTTTGGTTGCGTCGGATGGCAGGCTATACTCCGCGTACCGCCTGCGAATCTCCGCGACGGCATCGGCGACGCTTTCGTCTCGGGAAGATCCTTGGCGCATGACGCGAAATGTGCCGCCCTCATCAGCAGATTCTTTTAGTCGCTCGGAAAGAATCTCCTCCATCCGTTCTTCGCAGAACTCTTTCAGCCTGCCGTCGTGAGCAACGCACTTTTCAGCGGCGTAACTGTAACTCATGCACGATCGTCGCATGAACGCAATCATGTCATCGGTTCGCTGGAACAGATAGTCTCCCATGTCGCCGGTGTAGCAAAGCGATCCAGGCCACGTCACCACATCGAAGCCCATGTTCCACGTTCCAGGCTTTTGACAGCGGTAGTGCCGATATAGGCCATCGGCGTGAAGTACGGTGATGGTGTGGTCGCATAGATCCTTGCCGATGCGCAGTTTCACGTCGGCCTCGCGGAGTTCGGCGAACGTGTGTTTGCGTTTCGGCTTAGTTGCTGTGATGTTCATTTTTCTCCTTACATCTCATTTCGCCTAGGATCGCTCAGAATCGACGATCTCGGATTGATCGGTCCAACCTCCGTCTCTTCCTCATCTCGTTGAGCCTCGCCAGCGTCACGCGGCCCGTAGAGGCATTCGCGGCAGATGGTCCGGTCGGTAACTGCGGATTTGCAGACCCGGCAGAGCGTTGCTGGAATCGGCGGGTTGGCTGGAACGGTGAAGGTTCCGCCGGTCAGGTCGTCAACAGTGCGGGTCATGGTTCGGCCTCCAGTCTTTTCAGGATCTCAAGCGTCATCGTCCAATCCGTCAACCAGTAATCCGAGACTCGCAGATTATCCGTGAACACATCGTCTTGCATAACCGTCAACAGCGTTCGCGGCCGCTTCGATTGCAACCGCCGTATGCTCTGCTCGATCTCGTCGCGCTTCAGCGGTCGATACATTCGCTTCACCTGGAACCCGTCGGTGGAGAAAGTAGGGTTCCAGTCTCCGCGCCGCTTCAGTTCGGCAATCTTGATAAACAACGCTCCGAGGTGGATAAACTCGATGGCACGTTTGTACGTCCCATGTTTCGATTCCATCTCGACCCCGAGAAATTGGGTGCCGTCGACCGGGACGTCTTGAATTGCTCTCATATTATCCCCGGAGCATAGTTTTCAAACCGCATTGCATCTTTACGGAACGCGATAGACACGCTTCCAATCGGCCCATTCCTCTGCTTGGCGACGGTGGCCGCGATCTGCTCAACCGTCTCGCTTGGCAATTGCTGCGAGATTCGGGAAAGGAATATCACCGTGTCCGCGTCCTGCTCAATGTTTCCGCTGTCGCGAAGGTCGGACAATCGCGGAACAGAATCAGCCCCGCGTTGCTCTACCTGCCGATTGAGTTGAGCCAAACAGATCACTGGCAATTCGAGATCACGAGCAAGCAGCTTCAGCGAGCGTGACATTTCGCCTACTTGATCCACGCGGTTCACTCGTGAGTCTTCCGGCGTTATGAGTTGCAGGTAATCGACAATCACGAACCGGCAGTCGGTTGCCGCTTTTGCCTTGCGTGCGATCGATCGTATGTCACGGCTTCGGAGCGTTCCTGAGTCGTTCACCCATATCGGGAGTTTACTGCCGTCCTCGCCGGCTTGGATGATTCGAGCGATCTGGTTTCCGCTGAGCTTCCCGGCGCGAATGTGCTGGCTCTTCACTTCAGATCGGCCGCACAAATACCGCATCGACAATTCGACCCGTGACATTTCAAGCGAGAGGATTAGGCCAGCAAATCCAGCGGTTGCCGCGTTGACCGCGATCGTCATCGCCAGCGCGCTTTTTCCGACCCCAGGACGTGCCGCGACGATGCAAAGTTCCCCCTCGTGGAACCCTCCCGTTTTTGAATCAAGATCAATCAGGCCTGAAGGAAGCCCGTTGGCTGCTGCGCTCGAATCGATCGACTGGCAAGCCTCGCGAATGGCTTGAGCAAACGGAACAGTCTGCGTGCTCTTCACCGTGCCGCCTATTTTCATGAATCGCAGTTGTGCCGCGGAAGCGGAGTCGTCAGCCGATGACGTTGGTGATTCGCAATCTCTGAGCGTGTCTTGTGCGGCCATCACGAGTTGCTTTCTCAGTGATCGTTCCCGCACCAGTTGAGCCCGGCCGTGGTAGGCACTCGCGGACGGGTCGCTTTCGAGAATCGTGAAAAGCTGGTTGCGGCACACTTCGGGGGAGTTTTTCGTTTTGGCCGTGAGTTTGTGAAACACCAATTCCGGATCGACGCGGCGTGCCTGAGACTCCTCCCAGACTTCGACGATGGCTTCGAACACCGGCGCCGCGAACGCGCTGAAGTCGCTGGCGGAAAGCATGTCGGATATTTCAGCCACGGCCGCCGGGTCGCGCATCATCCCGCAAAGCACAACGTTTTCGTTGTCCAGGTCTTCCGGCGTCGGTATCAAGAACTCATCGGGTTTCATTTTCTAGCTCGGGGTTGTGGGCCTCGCGTCTGGCGTCTTCGTTCATCTTTTGGGCTATGGCGTCGATCTCGGCGCGGGTCATTGGTTTTGGTGGTTGCGGCTTTCCGTTCCGCTGAACGTCGTTCTTCTCCCACGTCCGAACCGCGGCCCGCCAGTCCTTCATTTTCGTTTTCCCGACCACCCAGCCGTTGCTTGTGTAGTGGTCAACGAACCGCTGGGGGTCAATTGAGTTGCCGCGCTCGAGGCAGTAGGCGGAAACTTCCTCGACGGTGGGAACTATAAAAACTGGCTTTGATTTTTGCTTTGGTTTTTCCGGTTTGGTCGGTTTCCCTACTCCTATGTCTTTATTCTTCTCTTCTCTTCTCTCCTGTAGGGCGCTTTTGTCCGCATCTGATGCGGACAATTCCGGGACATTTTGCGGACAATTCCGGGACATTTTTTTTCTGAGAGAATCTTTGGTTCTGCGCTTGGCGGATTTAGAAAGCCAGTGATCCCAATTCGGTATTTGCAAATAGGTTGCGCCGATAACAAGCCACCCGCTTTCGGCAACCGCCACCCACAATTTTTCATCACCTCCTAGCATTGGCACAAGGTCTGAGATGGTCACACCGTGCAAAATCCCGTCGTCGGATTCGCTACTCGCCCACGACCACAGATCAGCTAAAAACCCTAAAACCTCCTGCGCTGTCCGCTTGGTTGCGGACGAAATGCGGACAACATGCGGACATTTTGTGCGCCAAAATTGCATAGGGAACCAATCCACTTTCCCGCCTCCATGTTGCTCGCCAAGAGAACCACCGCCGGCCGCGAAGTGCTTCCGGTCATGTAAAAAGCAACCCCTGCTCGATCCGCTTTCGAGCGATCTCGCAATAGTCTGGATTGATCTCGATGCCGATGAATTTCCTGCCAAGCAGCCGCGCCATCTTCGTTGTCGTGCCGCTCCCGTTGAACGGGTCTAGCGCGATGTCGCCTTCGTTGCTCCAACTCAGAATGTGGTCACGGGCCAACGCTTCGGGGAAGATCGCTGGATGATTGAACGCCACCGCATCATCAGACGATGTGGTCCCGCCGTTTTCGATGTACCACACGTTTTGTCTTCCGCCGAACTCTCCACGCAAGCCCCGTTGGTCGCTGCCTGGTCGCATCACAGACTTACCGTTGGTGTCGCGCTTGTAGTCGCCGCCGAGCGGTTTGCCACCTGTCACCGTCTTTCGGTCCTTGATCTGGTTGAACGTCTTCACGTCGCCCTTGCTCAGGCAGAACATGTACTCGAACACCTGATGGCATCGGACGTGATCTGGGAACGGGAAACTCGGCTTCAGGTAAATCATCGTGTCATGCAACCGAAACCCGATCTCCATGAACCGCAGCGCCTGCCGGAAACTTGTCCCG
>OFSE01000544.1_pt1 | contig 10894 bp, 8 predicted proteins | sample 1543261 | NCBI WGS metagenome assembly OFSE01 (sample SAMN07774225, study PRJEB24372) | wastewater metagenome | isolation source: Exp Tend VB 50WW | collected 2016-02 | reverse complement strand
CAAGAATGCGTCAAACAAAATTTGCGCTCGCCCTCATTACTGCCGTTACTATTTTGTCTGGATGCGGTAGCGGTAGCGGTACTACACCAGGTAATCAAACCCTCAGATTTCAATACACTTCCCAGGTTACTTTTGGCGACAGCTTGTCAGACGTAGGCACTTATGCCGTCGGCACTGTTGCCGCATTGGGTGGTGGCAAGTGGACCATCAATGGCGATAACCGTTCAGTGAACCCCGCGCTGACAGGTCTGAACTGGACTGAATTGCTGGCAGCACAAATCGGCTTGCCCGCACCTTGCCCAGCGCAAACCGGACTCAATGGCGATGCCAGCTTGGGTTTCTCTGTTCCCGTGGTTAATCATCCAGGCTGCTACGGTTATGCGCAGGGTGGATCTCGTGTGACGAATCCAGTTGGTGCTGGAAATCGATTGACAGGCTCGCCACTTGGTGCGTTGACCGTGCCAGTCGTGCAGCAAGTACAAAATCATTTGGCGGCGGTTGGTGGTCGATTCAAGAGCACTGATCTGGTGCTGGTGATGGCTGGCGGAAATGATATTCTGGTTGGCTTGGCTCAATTGGAAGCGGGCGCCACCGCAGCCGGTACCCAGACATTTGGCACTACCTTGACAGGTTTGTTGGCGCAAGGCGCGACCAATCCTGCAACTGCAGCGCAGGCGATTGGCTTGGCATTGGCAACTGAATCAGCTCGTACTGGTAGCACTACCACTTCTATCGTTGGCGCAGCGGTTGCTGCGGCGGCGGTACAACCTGGTAATTCTGCAGTCGCTTCACCTGCAGTCTACGGCCCATTAGTGACGCAAGCACAAACTGCAGCAACTAATGCAGGTAATGCATATGCTGCTGCGAATGGTCCTGCATTGGTGCAAGCATTGGCGACTGCGGGTAGTGAGTTGGTGACATTGGTTAAAACGCAAATTGTCGGTAAGGGTGCAACACGTGTGGTGGTGAATAATTTGCCTGACGTTGGTACCACGCCTTCTGGTCGTGCGCAAAGTCCTGAGACTGTGACACTGATTAATACAGCAGTGAAAGCATTTAATGACACCTTGGCAGCAGGTTTGGCGAATGATCCGAATGTCTTGCTGGTGGATGTATTTACTGTCAGCCATGATCAAGCGACAAACCCAGCGCCATATGGTTTGACAAACGTATCTGATACAGCATGTGATTTGAACCCTGCAAGGAATGCAACCAGCAGTGCATTAACATGTAATGCCTCTAATTTGATCGCTGGTGATGTTAGCCACTATTCATTTGCCGATGGCGTGCATCCAACGCCATTTACTTATTTGCTGTTGGCACGCTTCGTTTCCGAAAGAATGGTTGTTCGTGGATGGCTCTAATGTGGGTCTGAGCAAGTTAAATTATTCATTTGACTTGCTCAACACAGGAAAATTATCGTGGCTAAAACACTAAAAATGAATCAGGAGACAAAATGAAAGAACCATTGAATTGCGCATTGAAATTAATGGCAGCGGCGGCTGTAATGGCTGTTGCAGCAAATGCCTCAGCTCAAAGTGCTGGCCAATTTACGTTTAAAACAGGTTTAAATCAGATCACACCAAAAATTCAAAGCGGTGATCTTTCTGCACCAGCTTTGCCGCATACCCAAGCAGCAGTTGGCCCAGATACTGAACCAGTATTTGTAACGGCTTACGGCGTTACTGACAATATCTCGCTGGAGCTGGATTTGGGTTTGCCGTATAAGCATCCTTTGTACGGTGCCGGTGCGATCCAAGGTACAGGTCAGTTGGGTACCGCACAGGTATTGCCACCGACTCTGTTTGTACAGTACCGCTTCTTCGCGCCAGAAGCACCAATTCGCCCTTATTTGGGGGTTGGTGCAACTTATGCGTATTTCCGTAACGCGACCGGTAGTGGGCAGTTGACTGCAGTGTTGAATACCGGTGGCGCGCCAACCAGTTTTGAAATTAAAAACAAAGCAGCAGTCACCTTGCAAGCCGGTATTGCATTTGCGATTAATAAGAGTTGGTTCTTGGATTTCGCCGCTGCCAAAACTTATTTGAAGACTGATGTTACTTTCTCGACTGGTCAAACACAGAAAATTGGTTTTAACCCAGTTGCTTTGAGTGTTGGCGTTGGCTATAAATTTTAAATAAGTTATGGACGCGCTTGCGTCACTTATTTAATGAGGTAGTTAATCAAGTAATTAAAAACCGCCAAGCGCATGTGACGCTTGGCGGTTTTTTTATGTATGCGGGGGACTTAATTGGTGACTTACAGCGAGACTTGATTACGTCCTGCCGATTTTGCCCGATATAAGGCGGCATCTGCTTTGGCGATAATGGTTGCCACATCGCGCTCTTCGTCTACGGTGACTAAGCCAAATGAAGCAGTCACATGTGGCAGCAATTTTTCTCCATGTGTTAACACTGGCGTTGATCGCAGTTTGCGACATAATCGCTCGGCAACCGCTAACGCATCTGTTTGGTTAGTGTTGGGCAGCATCACCATCATCTCTTCGCCACCGTAGCGTGCCGCAAAGTCGCTTGGTCGAATGCCTGCATTAATGACTTTTGCAGCGGTTTGCAAAGCATCATCACCCGCAACATGACCGTATTGATCATTGAAGCGCTTGAAATGATCAAGATCAACCATGACAATGCTTAACGGCGTTTTTGTGAGATGGGCGTTGTCGATGAGTGCAGGTAATTGGTTGTTAAGCCAGGCGCGATTATGTAAGCCGGTTAAGCCATCGATCATCGACATTTGTCGATAAAATTCACCCACTTTTTGACGATTACGAATTTGCGCATTGGCAGCACGAATTCGGAAAGAAAGTAGTTGCAGCAGATTACGGGCAACACCGTTTGATTCATTGATCAAACGCCAGACGCAATCAGATTCAATGACCAACAACTCACTATCGGCCAAAGTCGTGATGGTCGCTGTATGATTTTCTTCATCTAGTACCGAAATTTCTCCAACACATTCACCAGGCAGATAACGGGTGCCGATCAGATCTGTACTTTGCTCTTCTTCGACAGAACCAGTGACGCCCAGCACACCGCGTAACACGATATACAATTTCGAGAGCCTACTTTGCGCGTCGATGACGATTTGTCCTTGTTTAACCTTGATCACAGGGCATTGATCGATGATAGCGGCGACTTGTATTAAGTGCTCATCTGAAATTTGGCGAAAAAGATGTATGTCTTTAATGCTGTAATCAGTGGTACTAAAACTCACGACAGAGTCAACATTATTTTTTTCCAAATACATGTAGGTGCTTTGTGATAGTGGTGAAAGTAGTAGTGAATCAGGTTACTGTTTGATCCTGCAAGCAGCCATCTGGTGGTGGCACGAGCAAAATGTGTTCAAGTTTATTGATTCTAACTTGTTCTGCCGCGCATTAGAATGTCTTATTGATATTCACTAAACAATTTGATCGATGCCTTCAAAGCGCAAACTGGTTTCTTTGAAAATGGCATGATAATCCGCTTCAGCGAGTGCCAAGCTATCCCATGCTGATTGGCAAATGTCTGGCACCATGTCGTTGTTTGCGTTGGTCGATTGGGTTAGATCTAATCCGTGCACAATTGAATTTGCAACATGAATAATTGATGCAATTGAATTCAAGCCGGGTTCATCAGGTTGATGGTGGCCTCGTATGGCATCCTGAATAGCATCTGAAAATTGCCAATGCATGGCTAAGATGAAGCCTGCAATCACATGATCGGTATTTAAAATAGCGCGTTCTGCATTTAATAAAGGGCAATCATTCTGCTTTTGATAATTTAAGACCGCCTCGTATTCTTTCGGAAAACGGGTTACTAGAACAAGTCTACCAATATCGTGCAGCAAGCCGGCGGTAAATGCAAAATCATGTTTCATGTGCAGATGACGTGAAATCAGTTCTGCGCAAATGGCGGTGGCCACACTGTGACGCCAAAAAGATTTGAAATCAAATCCGGCGCATACCTCGCCCTGAAAATGCTCTGCAATGATAGTCAGGCGAATCAAATTTTTGACATTGGTAATGCCGAGCATCGACACCGCCTGTTGAATCGTTACCACTTTGGAGTTAGCGCCATAATATGACGAGTTTGCCAATCTGAGGGTTTTAGCCGCTAGAGATTGATCCAAGGAAACTTTTTCGCAAATTGTTTCAAGACTGCATTGTTCATCATCCAGATGGCTCATTAGTTCTTGCGCAACTGTTGAAATAGTCGGCAGATCTTTGATCTGAGCGATCACATCTTCCAGTGCAATGTATGCCTGCATAGCCTGTTTAGCCCGCTCTTCTTTTTGCTTGATCGCTTCAGCCGTGAGATCTTTTTGTTCATCAGGGTGACTCATATCATCTCCTGTTCGCGATAATTTTTCAGATACACATATAAGCTTTCGGTGGCTGCTGAGCGTGGTGTTATCCGAAATAATTGTTCTAGACGCGCCAATTTTTCTTGTGGTGAGGGGAGGTTAATATCGTCTACAACGTCCATCAATATGGAAACCTGATGCACCTCATGGTGTGCCAGCGATTTCAACATGTTGTCGGTCAAACTAATGCCTGCTGGCAATAATACATGCCCCTGTTTGTCTAGCAGATCATCCGCTAATACCATTCCTGCTGAAATTTTTTCTAACGACAGATAGCGATGTTTTTTTCCGCTTGTTCCCATTGATGCCTCCGATGACATTGGTGATGCACAGTCAGACAGATTTTTAGGCGTTGTTCGACTTTAGAGATCAAAATCAATCATTGTCATTGTATGGAGTAGGTTGACGATACCAGCATGAGTATCGTATTACTCTATGTGTACTATATACCAAGGCTATTTCTTTGACGTATTTGTTTTATTCTGTTTACATCAATTTCGCACTTCTTCAATATCATTTTGCAACAATTTCTCAATGTATCTACTAAGACAATTTTTCACTCACCGCCCTCGCTTAAGTATTGCTTTTCTATTGGGCGGTGCAATATTTTTTATCTTGCCTGCTGAGTGGCCGTATTTAAGTCGCGCATTGACTGCCTGGAATGTGGCGGTTTGGGGTTATCTAATTTTAATGGGCTGGCTGATGGTGCGCGCTAATCATGAGAGTGTGAGAGCAATTGCACAAAGGGAGTTTGAAGGGGCGATTGCCGTGTTGGTGGTGTTATCGCTGGCAGCAATTGCTAGTTTAATCGCCATTGTTTGGCAGTTGGTCTTCATGAAAAATATGCCGGCCGAACAGCGATTTTTTAGCGATGTATTGACTGGTTTTACGGTGCTCGGCGCTTGGGTTTTATTGGCGACGATTTTTACTTTTCATTATGCGTTGTTGTATTACTTGTCGCCTGAAAAAAATCGTTCGCTGCGTTTCCCTGATGATACTTTAATGCCAGATTATTGGGATTTTTTATATTTCGCATTCACCATCGCCGTTGCTGCACAAACTTCCGACGTGGTAATCACTTCGCGTGCTATGCGCAAGACCGTATTGGCACAATCGGTACTCAGTTTCTTTTTTAACGCGGCGATATTGGGGTTTTCGATTAATATCGCCGCGAGTGTGGTGGGAAGTTGATTGACATAAACGACTTGAAGACTGGCCGTTAATTAACGACGATATTCACCGTACCGATGTTCGCGCCAATCGTCGCGTCTGTCTTCACGTCTTTCTTCGCGCCATTCTTCACGACGGCTACCGTAATAGTCATGATACGCATGTGATGCGCGCCATGGGCGTCCGTAAATGCGTTCTACATAGACATGATCAAAATAGGGGCGCTCAGATCTGAGTGTGATCGGCACACCGCCCAAACGGGTATCTATGCTGATGTAGGAAGGTAGATAGGCAGCCGATTGCCAAGCACCTCCATTCGACCAAAACCATTGTCTGCGCAGCGGTGAAAAATAAACCTGTTGATGCGGGTAGTAAATATATTGATATTCACTAACTATTGGCGCATAGCGTGTATAGCCGCGTTCTTGATAGACTGGCACGTATCGGTCATGTGCCTGCACCGTGGAAGGCAAACTAGCCAACATGCCGCAAGCGATCAAGCATAAGCTCGCAACTGCGGTTGCACGATGAAATAAGGATTTTATTTTCGTTTTTTGTGCAGAATCTGTTTTCGCCAAAGTAGATATTGCAGTTATGGTAGTCATGGCAGTCATGTCGTTCTCCGGTTAATTGTCAACTCGCGCTGCATGTCCCTATAACGAAGCAAGTCGGCAATTGGACGACGTGAAAATGTAACAAATTTTCTTTTGGCAATGAGTGTTTTTGTGCAGATAGTGAGAAAGTCCTGCTACAGTGCCGACAGAACTTACAATTTTATTTTCGGCAATACCCTTGCAAACTTTCATCTTCAGTTATGGCACTTAATTACATCTGGTCAGGATTTTTTCTTTTGAGCTTCATTGCTGCGCTCGCACAGTGGCTATTTTTAGGCGACGTTGAAGTGTTTAAGCGCATCGTAGAAGGCACTTTTGATTCGGCGAAATTGGGCGTGATGGAAATTGCCTTGCCTTTGGCGGGGGTGATGACGTTTTGGCTGGGTATCATGAATGTCGGTGAGAAGGCGGGTGCTATTCAATTTTTTGCGAAAATTATTGGCCCGTTCTTTTCTAAAATTTTCCCCGGGGTACCAAGCGATCATCCAGCCAATGGTCACATGGTGATGAATTTCTCGGCCAATTTATTGGGCTTGGATAATGCTGCCACGCCGTTTGGCTTAAAGGCGATGGAAAGCTTGCAAAGTCTGAATCCGAATAAAGATGAAGCGAGTGACGCGCAAATTATGTTTTTGGTGTTGCATACATCGGGCTTGACCTTGATCCCAGTCGCCATCATGGCGCAGCGCGCAATACTTGGAGCGCTCGATCCTTCTGATATTTTTATTCCCTGTCTGATTGCGACTTATGTTGCCACTGTGGTGGGATTGCTCGGCGTTGCTTTGAAACAGCGCATTCCGCTTTTTAATCGGGTTGTGCTTGGTTGGTTGGGCGGTATCAGCGCCGCCATCATCGGCTTGGTCTGGATGCTGAGCCAACAGATGACGCGTGCTGAGATTGAAGTGTTCTCTAAGCTCGCTAGCAATCTGATTTTATTGAGTGTGATTGTGGTTTTTATCGGCGCGGCCATGCGCAAAAAAATCAATGTCTATGAAGCCTTTATTGAAGGCGCGAAAGGTGGCATACAAACCTCGATCACCATCATTCCGTATCTAGTTGGTATGTTGGTGGCGATTGGTGTGATGCGCAATGCTGGCGTACTGAATTGGATTGTCGCTGGATTTAATTGGGTGTTTCTGCACCTTGGAGTGAATACCGATTTCACACCTGGCTTGCCCACTGCTTTAATGAAGCCATTTAGCAGTAGTGCCTCACGTGCCTTGATGGTCGATGCCATGAAAACCTATGGGCCGGACTCTTTTGTCGGGCGTCTTACTTGTATTTTTCAAGGCTCGGCTGACACCACGTTTTATATCGTCGCGCTGTATTTTGGTTCGGTCGGCATACGCAAAACCAGATATTCGATTCCATTTGGTCTGCTTGCCGACTTGGCCGGTGTGGTGGCGGCGATTTTAGTGGCTTATCTTTTCTTTCATTAAGCGCAATTCACCACCGCACCGGCCAACGTTTTAAAGCATTTAAAACAAAGGCGTCGCCACCCGTAATACCGGATATTTTTCAAAACGATCATCCCACGAGGCGTGCCTGCGTTCAAAAAATTCCAAGCGGGCGGCCGGGCTTTTGGCAAATGCTGGATCATTCGCCAGCTTGGCTTCAAATGCTGCCTTCAATGCTGGGTCGGCTGCTAATTGTGCTCTGGCGACATCTTCGGTGACGTAGGCTTCCAAGTATTCTTTTCGTTCAAATGCATTATTGAACCAGCCCCAACGCACCAAGGCATCGGATGCATCTGGCTCAAACAGCGCTGCGATCAGGCGTGCCTTGGACTGCGCTATCGGCACATACAAAGAACCAGCAGTCAGGTTTTTAGTCATCGCTTGCCATTCGCCATGCAAAGTTAACATTTGGTGGCTTTCAAAAGGTTTTGCGCTAAAGCTGATTTTATCTGAGTGAAATTCTTCGACTTTGGTTTTATCCCATGGTTTCGATAACACATGAAAACGAATACCATGCAGGCGTAGTTTTTCGGCTACGGCATTGGCAAATCCGGCGGGCACCACGTAACCGCCTTGCGGTGCGATCGCGCTTTTATCAGGGATAATTTCATCACGCAAAGTGACATTCCAGATTTGCGGTGTGTTTTCATCATAATGCGTCATCAAACCACCTGATATTTCGGACATGGTGCGCGTGTAGGCATAGCCACGAAAAGCGATGGGTTTGGTTTTCTCTGTGGTTTTGTAAGTGATGGGCAATACTTTTCCGGCTAGTGATGAGCTACGTTGATCGGCTTCTAGTGCCATTTTGCGCCACTCTTTGCCATGTTCCGCCACTTGTCGTAAGACCGCCATGACGGCGTTGTGCGTGATCTTAACGCGGGTGGCGTAGTCTTTCCATGAATGAGTTTCTACCAGCATCGCAAAGCGATTGCGTAACACGAAATAACCACTAGAAAAACGCGGCGTCGGTGCGCCGTCAACAAAGCCGGAGAGCGGGTTATCGGTTTCTTCAAACGCCATATAAAACGGTAAGGGTAATGAACCTTGTTGCGCCAGATCCGCTACTACCGTATCGCGCAGGCTGGCACCAGCCTTTTGCAATTCGCTATCACCAATGTGCGAAGGTTCTACCTGAATTGAAATATCGTGCTCAAATTTGGCACCATCGGTGACATGCAAATCGATGGTGGCGAGCGGATCCCATTCATTAATAAACTTTAACATCGCCTGCATTTCGGGCGTATCGGCTTTCACGTAATCGCGGTTCAGATTAAAGTTTTGTGAGGTCGTGCGCCATCCCATTTCTTCCGGGCCGCGTTGGTTAGGGCGGTTCCAGCGACCAAAGCGCTCGTGGCCATCGATATTAAATACTGGCACAAATAACAGCACTTGTTCGTCTAACGCATTTTTTTCGTTGGGGTTTTCCAGTAATTCACGCAAGGCTAAAAAGCCAGCGTCTTTGCCATCGATTTCGCCTGCATGAATGCCACCTTGCACCAACACTACCGGCAATTTTCTCTGCTGCGCCACCAGCGGACCAAGCACACCTGTACGCGAAGCAAGCAGGGCCAACATTGGACGACCTTCCGGTGTGGTACCGAATTTATAGCAACGTACAAACCGTGGATAATTTTTCTGAAAACTATCACATAGCCTTACCACTTCATCGTAACGCCCGGTTTTTTGAAAGCCCGATTGTTCGGCAATCGTACTCAGATTTGTTTCTGCGTGTACCAACGGTGTAAGTAGTAAGCACTGGGTTAGTGCTATTACCAAGCTAGAAAGTTTCAGGGCGAGAATAATTTTTTTATGCGCAACAAATGAGGCCATTGGATGTATAAGCGTTCGATTAAAAAATAGGTGTTGGTCTATGCACGTACCGCAATTTTGGCTTGCCACCAAGCCGCCTGCTCGGCTAACTGCGATTCATTCAAGGTTTGTAATTCGCGGTTTTTCATTAGACAACGCCCGTTCACCCAAACATGGCTGACCTGCTCACGTCCGGCGGCATACACGATTTGCGAAATCGGGTCATACAAAGGTGTGGTTTCCAGCGCTGACAAATCAAGCGCAATCACATCCGCTCGCTTGCCCGCGACTAGGCTACCGATTTGATCTGCCAAGCCCAAAGCACGCGCACCAGCCATGGTCGCCATTTCTAATGCTTGTGCCGCATTCAGCGCAGTCGGGTCGCCAGATTGTGCCTTGGCGAGCAACGCGGCCATGCGTAAATCGCCCAGCAGATCGAGCTTGTTGTTACTGGCGCTGCCATCGGTGCCGATGCCCACATTGATGCCAGCGTTTTGCATGACATGAATGCGTGCCAGACCAGATGCCAATTTTAAATTGCTGGCCGGATTATGCGCGATGTGTACGCCTGTGCTGTGTAATAAACTGATCTCTTCGTCATTGGTATGCACCATGTGCGCCGCAATCAGACGCGGGCTGAGTAAGCCTAATTGATGCAGCCTTGCTAAAGGGCGCACGCCGTATTCCTTCAGGCTGGTTGCCAACTCATCGACGCTTTCGTGGATATGACAATGAATCCCTACCTCTAGCTTGTCCGCCAGCGCAATCACTTTTTTAAAGCTTGTGTCGGAAACGGTGTAGGGCGCATGCGGTGCAATTGTAAAGGCGATACCTTCCTGCCCCTTAAAATCATGCACCACGTCAGCCGCCTTTTGCAGATAGTCATCAGCATCTTTGCAATACGCATTCGGAAACTCTAAAACACTGCAACCGACTACGGTTCGCATGCCCGATTGCACGCCAGCACGTGCCACCGCATGATGGAAGAAGTACATATCATTCACGGTGGTGGTGCCACCACGAATCATTTCAGCCATGGCATGCAAGCTGCCATCGAACACAAATTGATCTGAGACATGCTGTTTCTCTGCTGGCCAGATGTGATCATTCAACCACGCCATCAGCGCCAGATCATCGGCCAAGCCGCGCAGTAGCGTCATCGCCGAGTGCGCATGCAGATTCACCATGCCGGGCATCAGAGCGTGCTGCGCTAGCGTGATGTGTTCGGCTTGTGGATATTGCTGTCGAGCTTGCTCACTGGAAAGTAGCGCAAGAATATGGGCATCTTCTATCACCAATGCGTGGTTCGACAAGACGTTAGCATGTGGCTCAATTGGAACGATCCATTGGGGATGTAAGCAGGTGATTTTTTTCATAGTGCGAAGATCTTGAGAGGATGATCGTAGCAAGTATATAAGGATTTCGGCATTAAGCGTGATCAGCCACGGCGTTGCGCCACAAGAGTACGTATTCTGAAAG
>OFSE01000543.1_pt1 | contig 10901 bp, 6 predicted proteins | sample 1543261 | NCBI WGS metagenome assembly OFSE01 (sample SAMN07774225, study PRJEB24372) | wastewater metagenome | isolation source: Exp Tend VB 50WW | collected 2016-02 | reverse complement strand
TAACGGGTGGAACAGGTACTACAACGGGTGGAACAGGTACTACAACGGGTGGAACAGTTACCGGAATGATTGGGGCAGCCCGTTTGCTAACACAAGGAACTTTTGGGCCAACGTTGAGCAGTCTAAGTAGTGCTTCCACGCAAACCTATGACGAGTGGTTTGCAGCGCAGGCGAGTATGTCTCCAAGTTTGCTTTTGCCACGTGTTCCAAATAAAGATGTTAACTGGGTACCATTTTGGTGGAATAACGTGGTCAATGGGCCAGATCAATTACGTCAACGAATGGCCTTCGCATTATCAGAAATACTGGTCGTTTCAGATCAATCCGCTGCACTTTCTTTTCAAGCACAAGCAACCAGCTCCTACTACGACATTCTCGTCAATAATTCACTGGGAAATTTTCGGACATTACTAGAAAAGGTCACCTTATCGCCAGCGATGGGACTTTACTTAAACATGTTCCGTAATGATAAGGCGAACCCAGCGACAGGTGTTCATGCGGATCAAAATTATGCGCGTGAAGTTATGCAGTTATTTACCGTGGGTTTGGTAAAGTTGAATTTGGATGGTAGTGTCCAGTTGGATGGTCGAGGATTTCCTGTTCCTACCTATGGACAAAATGAAGTGGAGCAGTTATCAAATGTATTGACTGGATGGGCATCAACGCCGACTCAAAATACAGGCGAAAATGCGTTTAGATTTGATGTTGACTATATCAACCCAATGGTTGCATATCCAAACCATCACGACACTACTGCAAAAACAATTATTGGTGGCGTCGTCATTCCCGCTGGCGGCACCGCTGAGCAGGATCTAAAAATTGCACTCGATACTTTATTCAATCATCCTAACGTCGGACCGTTTATTTCAAGTCAGCTCATTAAACGATTGGTGACATCGAATCCTAGTCCAGCCTATATTCAGCGAGTGGCTACCGTTTTCAATAATAATGGGATAGGCACGCGCGGTGATTTGATGGCGGTCGCAAAGGCAATTTTAACTGATCAGGAAGCCATCACGGCTAGTACTGCGAATGGTTATGGTAAATTGCGCGAACCCTTAATTCGTCTCGCACATTTATGGCGCGCATTTAGTGCGGCAGATCAAAGTGGTAATTTAGCAGAATTCAGTGTGTTGCAGAATAGCTCAAGCGCCTTCGCTCAATCCGTATTGAGTGCGCCATCTGTGTTCAATTTTTTTCAACCAGATTATGTTCGTTCGGGAGCACTCGCTCTTGCGGGATTGGTTGCGCCAGAGTTTCAAATTACGAACGAAAATACCTTGGTCTTGACCAACAATCAGCTACAACGACAAGCCTATCAATTTATCGATAGCACTGGTGCTATCCATACTGGAATCAGCGGTTTTCCAAGCGACAATCAAGGGGCAACAACGGTATATTTGCGAACAGCAAATTGGGAGGCTCTTGCTGCAGATCCCGCGGCTTTAGTGGATCGACTAAATGCAGTACTGATGGCAGGTTCCATGTCCACCACAATGCGTAATAGTTTGATTGCCTATGCGACCTCAATTCCAGTTAGTGAAAATTTCTATCGAGCTTCGCGCGTCATTGAAACAGCAGATTTAATTATTAATTCATCGCAGTATGCGGTACAGCGCTAAGGAGCTATAGATGAAACCGCAAATATTAAATGGAATGAGCCGCCGCCAGTTTCTCGGTATGGGTGTGCGTACAATTGGATCTGCTGGATTATTAGCGACCATGTCGAGTTTTCGACAGGCGCAGGCTGTAGCTGATAGTTCTGGTTACAAAGCCTTGGTTTGTGTTTATTTAGCTGGCGGAAACGATGGTTTTAACATGGTTGTACCCGTATCGAGTAGTGCTTATAACATCTATTCTACGAGTCGCACGAATTTGGCACTTCCTCAAAACAGCCTATTAACTTTAAATGGTGTGGCCAGTGATGGGGTGAGCTATGGTCTGCACAGTAGTTGTCCGGAATTGAGAACCTTATTTAATGCTGGTCGTCTAGGCGTTATTTGTAACGTTGGCACTTTGGTGCAGCCGACAACTGTTGCACAAGCTAAGGCAGCATCGGTTCCACTTCCATTACAGTTATTTTCTCACGCCGATCAACAGACCGAATGGTGGACAAGTATTGTTGATCGAGCAGAGCGCAATGGTTGGGCTGGTCGCATTGCTGATTTTTATGTTGATCAAGGTTACGCAGCCAGATTAGCAATGAACATCAACATCGGCGGCGTCAACTACTGGCAAGAAGGGCGTAAAGCGATGCCCTATGTTCTTGGTGCAAACGGTGCACCGACACTGAATACGACAAACGATTCCTTTTATCGCAGTGGCAATCGGCAACGTGTTGCTTTGGATTTGTTGGCGCAGGCGCAAAACGACAGCAATTTATTAGTGGCCGAGCATGCCCGGATTCAAGCTACCGCTGCATCAAGAGTAAATTTGGTTAACGATGCGCTTGCAGCTGCGGGCGATTTAACGACACCATTTCCAAGTTTTCCGGCTGATAGCGGACTTGGCGCGCAGCTTCATGAAGTTGCACGCTGCATTAAGGCACATACCCAAATCGGAGACAGCAGACAAATTTTCTATGTGCAATTGGGTGGTTTTGATACCCACAATGGAGAGTTGACTAATCAAGCGACTTTGTTATCCATTCTTAGTCAAAATTTGAATGCATTTTGGACTGCCATGAACGAGATTGGCGAACAGAATAATGTGACGTTATTTACCGCATCTGATTTTGGTCGCTCGCTTGGTTCGAATGGTGATGGTTCTGATCACGCATGGGGAAATCATCATATCGTTTTGGGCGGTGCGGTAAGAGGCGGCTATTACGGCACTATGCCAAGTCTTGTCATTGAAGGTCCTGACGATATTGGCGCGGGTCGGATTGTGCCGACAACTTCGACTGACCAATATGCTGCGACATTAGCAAAGTGGTTTGGTGTTGCAGATTCAGATCTTAATACGATTTTCCCCAATTTAATTAATTTTGGTAGTCGTCGCAATCTTGGATTTCTTGCATAAGCAATAGGCAATAGGCAATAGGCAATATTTAAAAACAATATTTATAAGCAATAAGGTTTTAATGTTACTCAATAAAGAAAATCGCCTCACTCAGGCATCATATTACGAAGCTAGCGTCGACCGCCCCGAACAACAAGCTTCTCTGCGTGGTGACATCGACTGCAATGTGTGCGTGGTAGGCGGCGGTTACGTCGGTTTATCTGCCGCGCTTGAATTGGCGCAACGTGGTTATCGGGTAACGTTATTGGAAGCGCAGACCATCGGTTGGGGTGCTTCTGGGCGCAATGGTGGGCAGGCTTTGGTTGGCTTTGCGGGTGATAGTGCAGTCGAAGCGCAGCTTAGTTCTGCCGATGCGAAACGGGCATGGCTTTTGACTGTGGAAGGTATGCAGTTATTACGTAAGCGCATCGTTGATCATGCAATTGATTGCGATTTCGTGCCTGGCTATTTAAGCGCTGCGGTGAACCCCAAAAAAACCAAAGAATTACACGATTGGGTACACCATATCGAGCAGCAATATGACTATCACATGCAATGCATCGATGCGCAAACAATGCCTGATTGGATTGCCAGTGCGCGTTTTAATGGCGGTGCGTATGACCCCAATTCGGGACACTTGCATCCGCTGAAATATTGTCTCGGTTTGGCGCAGGCGGCACGCGACGCGGGCGTCACGATGTATGAAAAATCACCAGTCACCCACGTCCAGCGCGGTCAACGTCCCGTCGTTAAAACCGAGCACGGTACTGCGCGCTGCGATTTTGTGGTATTGGCTGGCAATGTTTATCTGAACGAATATGGCGATGCCGTAGCACCTGAGTTAGATGCCAATATCATGCCAGTTGGTACCTACATCGTAACCACCGAGCCACTGGGCAAAGCGCGTTGCGATGCGCTGATTGCGAAAAATGCTGCGGTTTGCGATACCAATTTTGTGCTCGATTATTTTCGCCCGACCGCAGATCATCGCATGCTATTTGGCGGGCGGGTCAGCTACAGCACCGTCACCCCGCCCAACTTAAAAGCCGCCATGCATAAAAATTTACTGCGTACCTTTCCGCAGTTAGGTGATGTCAAGGTCGATTATGCGTGGGGCGGTTTCGTCGATATCACCATGAACCGCGCGCCAGATTTTGGACGGCTTGATCACAATCTGTACTATTTACAGGGTTTCTCCGGTCATGGCTTGGTGCTCAGTGGTATCGCAGGTCAATTAGTGGCCGAAACCATCGCTGGGCAGGCTGAACGTTTCGATTTATTAGCGCGCATCAAACACAATAAATTCCCCGGTGGCAGCGCCTTGCGCACACCAGCCTTGGTGCTCGGCATGCTGTATTACCGCCTGCGCGATTGGCTGTGAGATGACGATCAAGCTGCTGATCAAGCGCATACAAACTGGCGAATAGACCGTCCAGTTTTAGATGATGAATCGTCCAGTTTAAGACTGTTTTAAGCGCCAATAAGCTTACTAGCGTGGGTTTTGGGGTAAAAAGGTGATTTTTATATACTGGTATAGGTATTTTTAAACACGCCCTTATTTATTGCGGATAACTGCCTATTTTTACCTATACTGCCACTTTTTTGTAAATTTAAGTTATTAAAGCAAGTCGATTCATATTGCTGTGCAGCGGTTACGGTGGTTAAAGATGCGTGCCAACACGAATCACTTGCGCCAATTGTCTGCCGTAATAGGCAATTTTTTCTGGCGAGACGTAGGCGTAGCCGATTAACAGGCCGCGCCGCGCTGGGGTGGCGAGGTAATAGTCAGAGAGGGCGCGTACTTCTAAGCCAGATTCGGCGGCGAGCCGTGCTAGGGCGACGTCATCAACATCGCTTTTAAATTCCACCAGCAAATGCAAGCCAGATTCTTCACCGGAAATCGTTACTTTGCCGCCTAAGTGGCTGGACAGTGTTTTGACCAATAATTCACGCCTTGCACCGTATGCCTGGCGCAGTTTGCGGATATGGGTGGCGAAATGTCCTAGGTTGATAAAATCTGCCAGCGCGGCTTGTACAGTCATTTGTCCGGGTCGCTGTAAATCGTAGAGACCGGTTTTAAATGCCTCAATCAAGCGCGGTGGCACCACCAGATAGCCAACTTTAATGCCGGGGAACAAGGTTTTTGAGAAAGTGCCCATGTACACCACGCGGCCATGCGTATCCAAGCCTTGTAGCGAGGCCAATGGGCGGCCGGAATAACGGAATTCGCTGTCGTAATCGTCTTCTAGTATCCAAGCGTTTTTTTGCAAGGCGAGATCGAGTAACATGCGCCGCCGCGCCAAGCTCATCACCACGCCGGTCGGATATTGATGCGAAGGGGTGACATAGATTAACTTGGGTTGGGTCAGCAAGTCGGCGGCTGTTGGCGCAATGCCTTCGGTATCGACCGCAATCGGGTGCAGATTCAGGTCACAAGATTCAAACACGCGCCGCGCGGCCCAGTAGCAGGGGTCTTCAACCCAGGCCAGATCACCTACATCGGCTAATAGTTGGGCGCATAAATCCAAAGATTGGTGCGTACCAGAAGTGATCACGACTTGATCAATACTGACCTTCACCGAACGCGATACGCGCAGGTAATCGACGATGGCACTGCGCAGCGGTAAAAAACCACCGGCACTGCCGTAATCAAGCAAATCAGGGTGGGCTTCGCGCCATACTTTGTTTTGCAGGCGCTGCCAGAGTTTGAAGGGAAAATGCGAAAAATCTGGGTCGCCCGGTGCAAAAGGTTGTATTTCAAAGCGTGATCCAGCGGCGAATTGGGTGAGTTGCTGCCCGCGTTGCGATAGATGTTGAGACGGGTGCTGCATCAAATTGGTGCTTGCTGTCTCGGCATCTTGGTCTAAGCTACGCGTTATCCCCCCAAAGTTTGGCGGGCTGCGTTGTTCGGAAGCAACAGTTTGTGAGGATCGGGCATGGGGTAGTTGCGGTAAGCTGGGTGCCACATAAGTACCGCTGCCGGTACTGGTTGTGACATAGCCTTCAGCCATTAGTTGTTCAAAGGCAGCGATGATGGTATTGCGCGCTACGCCTAAGCCACTTGCCAATGCGCGTGATGACGGTAATTTAGCGCCACTATTGAGTTGCTGCGACAAGATACTGGCGCGAACTGCTTCGTACACACGGCGCTGCTGAGATAGGCGTGGAAAGAAGTCAGGCTGCGCCAGCGTGCTGCTAAGTAAGTCGATGATGGCGTCAGTCAGGCTCATGATAAAGTGGTTCTATTAAGTTTATTAAAGTGGATCTGTGTTTAATACCAAAGTTCGATTAGGCTGGTGATAACGTGATCTTAACCAATTTTATAGAGGAGAAGCGAAGATTCTTGCCAAATGAAAGTGGTGCACAAAAATGCTTCAAATAGTTTTAAATTGGTTCTTTTTCTGATTTTTTGACTCTTTTTGGTGCTTTGTGAAAATTTATGAACTCATTTGGCGCATTCGCGATGGAAACCATGACTCGTCCTGTTGTTTTAGTTTCTTCCTGCAACAAAATGATTGGCGCGCATCCCTATCATGCGGTGCAACACAAGTATGTTGATGCGGTGGTCTATGGCGCCCAATGTGCGCCGCTGATCGTGCCATCATTGGGTGAATTAACTGATTGGGATGCGATTTTGCAGGCAGTCGATGGCGTGATGTTAACTGGCTCCCCATCGAATGTGAACCCAAGTCATTTTGGGCAGGAAGTGCATAACCCTGCATTGCCACTCGATGCGGCGCGCGATGCAACCACCTTACCATTGATTCGCGCTGCCTTAGAGCGCGGCGTGCCCTTGATTGCGGTATGTCGTGGTACGCAAGAAATCAATGTGGCGTTGGGTGGCTCCTTATATCAAGCCATTCACGAAGTAGATGGCTATCGCGATCACCGTGAAGATGCAGATGCAGATGTCGAAGACCAGTATGCGCCAGCGCATGCAGTGCACATTGTGCCCGGTGGGCGGCTGGCTACTATTTTGGGCAGTGCCGATGACATTATGGTGAACTCGTTACACGGGCAAGGCGTGCAACGTTTAGCGCCCGGCTTGACTGTTGAAGCGCGCGCTGACGATGGCATCGTCGAAGCTTTTAGCGTGACTGATGCCAAAGGCTTTTCTTTAGCACTGCAATGGCATCCTGAATGGCGTATTACTGAAAATCCGGTATCGATGAAAATGTTTGGCGCATTTGGCGCGGCATGTCGCACTTACCGCGCTGCAAAGCATAAGTAGTGGGTACAAGGTGAAACGATCAATCGTTGCATCAATTGTTGGAGTAATCGTTGGAGTAATCATCGTTTTTAGCGGCAGTGCCTAAAGAGGCAGCCGCAAAAAATGTAAATCAAATTTTTGTAAATAAAAAATCGAATTAGCGCGAAAAGAGACCTGGCTAGAGACTTCCCTCTGCCACTCATTGCGCAAAAAGGCGGGTGACAACATGGCGAATATTTATATCAATAATGACCAGTATTGGAAGGACTGGATTCCCTAGCTTGGTTTTTGCGAATACAAATGTCGCAGGCTAGTACTAAATCCATTTTACCAATCGCAAACATGGCAGACGCTAGCAGGCTCAGTAGCAAATCACTACATTGAACAGCAACCCAAAACGAATGCGCCTCTATCTGAAAGCGCGCTGATACAGTAGTTTTGGCGTTGATTAAGCAAAGGAATTGAAATGAATATTAAAAGTAATTTTTCATATAACGATATGGATGCGTGGTTGAATGAACAGCGTGTCACAGAAATTGAATGTTTGGTACCCGATTTAACTGGCGTTGCGCGTGGAAAAATTTTGCCACGTACTAAATTTACCGAAGAGCGCGGTATGCGGATTCCCGAAGCAGTATTGGGTATGACCGTGACTGGTAATTATCCTGATGATGATGCAGATTATGATCGCGCTATTTCAACCACAGATCGCGATATGATTTTACGTGCCGATCCCGGTACGATTACGCTGGTGCCTTGGGCCAAAGATCCAACCGCGCAGGTGATTCACGATTGCTATTTCGCAGATGGCTCGTTGGTGGATTTTGCGCCACGCACGGTATTGCGCCATGTTTTGAAATTGTATGCCGAGAAAGGCTGGTCTCCGGTGGTCGCACCAGAGCTAGAATTTTATCTGACGGCAAAAAATACCGACCCTGATTTGCCATTACGCCCACCGATTGGCCGTAGTGGCCGCGCTGAAACTAGCCGCCAAATTTACAGTATTGATGCGGTCAACGAATTTGATCCGTTGTTTGAAGATATCTACGATTACTGCGAATTGATGCAGCTCGATGTAGATACACTGATTCACGAAATTGGTGCCGGACAAATGGAAATCAACTTCTTGCATGGCGAGCCGTTGGCCTTGGCCGATAAAGTGTTTTATTTCAAACGGACGCTACGCGAAGCGGCTTTAAGCCACGATATGTACGCGACCTTCATGGCCAAACCGATGGCCGATGAGCCAGGTTCCGCCATGCATATTCACCAGAGCGTGGTGAATACCAAAACTGGAAAAAATATTTTTAGTAATCCAGATGGCAGCGCTTCTGCTGCGTTTAGTCACTACATTGGTGGTTTGCAGCGTTACATGCCTGCCGCGATGGCAATCGTGGCACCGTACGTGAATTCGTATCGCCGTATCGTGCGTCATACCGCTGCACCGATTAATATTCAATGGGGTATGGATAATCGCACCGTTGGTTTCCGTGTGCCCTTCGCTGGACCGCAAGACCGTCGGGTTGAAAACCGGGTAGTGGGTGCTGATGCTAATCCGTATTTGGCGCTAGCCGTGACATTGGCATGCGGCTATTTAGGCATGGTCGATCAACTCGAACCGACACCTGTGACAACCGACAGCGCCTATAACTTGAATTACGAATTGCCACAAAGCTTGTCTGAAGCACTGGTGCGCTTGCGTCAAGAAACCCGCTTGCGTGATGTATTGGGTGATCGTTTCGTGGCTGTGTATGCCGCAATTAAAGATCTCGAATATGCCGAATTCATGCGAGTGATTAGTCCTTGGGAACGTGAACATTTGTTGTTGCACGTATAAACACAAATACGTAAAAGCACAAATACGTAAAAGCACAAATACGTAAAAGCACAAATACGTAAAAGCAAGCAATGTTTTGCTTGCTGAGTTCAAGCCCGATAGGGTCGTCGATGAGATTGGACAAGAAATATGATGAATGATTTAAAACAAACCCAGCAAATTCAAGCGCTCGACAGCGCCCACTATATGCACCCTTTTACGGATACCAAGGCGCTGGCAGGCAAGGGCGCGCGCGTGATTGTGGAAGGTAAGGGCGTGTATGTGTGGGATTCAGAAGGTAAGCGCATGTTTGACGGCATGTCTGGTTTGTGGTGCGTGAATGCAGGCTATGGTCGAACCAGTATTGCAGATGCCGCTTATGCACAGATGATTAAGCTGCCGTTTTATAACAGTTTTTTTAATACCACCAACGTGCCGGCGGTGCAGTTGGCAGCAGCACTGGTGGATCTTGCACCAGCGCAGTTCAACCATGTATTTTTTACCGGTTCTGGCTCAGAAGGCAATGACACCATTGTACGTATGGTGCGCCGTTATTGGGATCTCAAAGGCTTCAATCAACGTCATACCATTATCAGCCGACATAATGCGTACCATGGCAGCACCATGGCCGGGGCATCGCTTGGCGGCATGAGCTATATGCATGAGCAGGGTGGTTTGCCGATCCCTGGTATCGTGCATATCGGTCAGCCAAATTACTTCGAGTCGGGCAAAGGGATGACCGAGGACGAATTTGGCGTAGAAGCGGCCTCTTGGCTGGAAAAAAAGATTCTCGAAGTAGGGCCCGAAAAAGTTGCCGCGTTTATTGGCGAACCAATGCAAGGCGCGGGCGGTGTCATCATTCCTCCAATGACATACTGGCCTGAAATTCAAAGAATTTGTGATAAATACGAAATCTTATTAATCACGGATGAAGTGATTTGCGGTTTTGGCCGTCTCGGTACTTGGTTTGGTTGTGAGTATTTTGGTGTAAAGCCAGACCTAATGACTTTTGCAAAAGGCGTCACTTCTGGCTATCTGCCTTTAGGTGGTGTGATGGTGGGGGATCGAGTTGCTGATGTGTTGATCGGCGAAGGGGGTGATTTTAATCATGGCTTTACGTATTCCGGCCACCCTGTTACTTGTGCTGCCGCACTGGAAAATTTGCGTATTTTGCGCGAAGAAAAATTAGTTGAGCAAGTGCGCGATGTCACTGGCCCTTATTTGCAAAAGCGCTTCGCCGAATTCAATGATCATCCATTGGTAGGGTTGGCAAATGGCGTTGGTTTTGTGGCTGGTTTAAATCTGGTGAAGAAAAAAAGCGCACAGATGCACGATGCAGAGTTGTTCGATGAAGCATTGGGCGTTGGCATGATTTGCCGCAATCATATGTTTAACAATGGCATGGTAATGCGCGCAGTTGGTGATCGCATGATTATTGCACCACCTTTATGCATGACATTGGCTGAAATTGATGAAATGATTGGTTTGATCCGTCATTGCCTCGATCTCACTTTAACTGATCTACAAGCAAAGGGCTTCATGTAAAATACGCCCGCCCAAAAAACGGGTGGGCGTTGATCATTTTGGGGTTAATGTTCAGTCTGGAGTGGCCATTTGTGGTCATTCGGGGGCAACGCATGGCATTGGTTTGGCCTGTCAGTAAGTATTTGATGAAAAAGGGATTTGGCAAAAAAAATTGTATGTATTTCAGTGCGCGCTTTAATTAAGAAACGCTTAAAAATAAGCGTTTTTGAAGGGAATCGGGCACTAAAATTGCATAGATTAACCATGCGAAGTCGTCGAAATTCATTGAAATTATTGAGCAAAAACAGTCTAATTCGTTTTTATGACTGGGCAATGACCAAGCCGGTTTGA
>OFSE01000542.1_pt1 | contig 10908 bp, 12 predicted proteins | sample 1543261 | NCBI WGS metagenome assembly OFSE01 (sample SAMN07774225, study PRJEB24372) | wastewater metagenome | isolation source: Exp Tend VB 50WW | collected 2016-02 | reverse complement strand
CCGCTACTCGCACTCATCGGTCGAGATTATTGACCAGCGCGATTTAGTCAAATTGTCCGAAGTCATCGCGATGCTGATGCAGCAGTTCTGAAGCTGCGCATCCCAACGTAGCGACTGGTATCTTCGTTGCTTTCAAGGGGCTCATCGAATTTGCGCAGCGGATGACCATGACTTATTTGCCGTAGTTGATAATTGACAAAAGCATTGTCGACTAGCTCGCATTCGTAGATGCTCATGCAGAAGTTGTAAGCGTGCGCATTAATTACGATGGCGCTAAGAAAAAGTGATTGCATCCCCAAATAGGCCCATGTATTTATTCAAAATCGAAATTCGTTTTACTCAAGCCGCCAATTGCAGTCACGCAGCAGAGTTCTGCTTGTGAAGGAGATAGATTTCCTTGGTCGAAGTGGTATCTTGACGATGTTGGGTTGTTCTAATCACAGTAAGTCGTGCGGACGCAAAGGACCCAAACAGGCAATTAAGCCTACGCTTTTAAATCTGAATTTAAAATTAGGCCTGGCTTTCTCCGAGTTGCCTCATCATAGGAAAAAATGAAATCAAGCGCCTTATCAAATAGCAACATCAAAGCAGTGATCTTTGATTTGGATGACACGCTATGGCCTGTTGCACCCGTGATCGTGCACGCTGAAAACGTTTTGTACGCTTGGTTAAAAGAGCATGCTCCCAAAGCGGTGAAGAAATACACGATAGAGCAGTTGCGCGATAAGCGCTTGGCTTTGATGGGTACGGACGCCCGTTTCAATTACGACCTGTGGGCGTTGCGGCATACGTCCTTGCGCGAAGTGTTTGACGAGATTGGTGAGCCTATCGGTAAAGCAGATAGGGCAATGCAGATTTTTGCTGACGCGCGCAATCAGGTGACGTTGTATGACGATGTGTTATCGGGTTTGCCATTAATTAAGCAGCGCGTTTTAATGGGGTCGATTTCTAATGGGTTTGCTGATTTGGAGGCGATAGGTTTAGATCATCATTTTCATGTGAGCTTAGCTGCCCATCGCTTTGGCTGTGCCAAGCCCGACCCGCGCATCTTTCATGCTGCGTGCGAGGCTTTGGAATGCCAGCCTGAGCAAGTTTTGTTTGTGGGTGACGATTTACTGCTTGATGTGAAAGCGGCACAGCGGGTTGGTATGCAGGGTGTTTGGATGAAGCGGCGTCAGCACGCGAAAGATGACGCCTTATTGCATGAGGTGAAGCCGGACGCTATTGTGACAAACATCCACGATCTGCTGCCATTAATTGAGTCTTCATAAGCGAGGTTTTTGTCGCCGCGTTTTCGTGTGTCCCTTGTGCATAGTTCAAACGTTTGCCGTTTCAAAGCGCTTTGCTCTACAATGAATTTATGCAACTCGATATTCGCGCTCAAACATTATTAAAAACCTTGGTTGAAAGGTATATCGCCGATGGTCAACCCGTCGGTTCGCGCGCGCTGTCTAAGCTTTCCGGCTTGGAGCTCTCGGCGGCGACGATACGGAACGTGATGTCGGATTTGGAGGAAATGGGCTTTGTCGCTAGTCCCCATACCTCTGCTGGGCGCATTCCTACGCCGCGCGGTTATCGCATGTTCGTGGATCGGCTGCTAACCGTGCAAGAGATTGATGAAACGGCCTTAGAAGGTCGCATGCAATCGCGCATCATTTCGGGTTCTCCGCAAAAAATTATCGCGAACGCAGCGCAAGTGCTGTCGTCTTTGTCGAGCTTTGCGGGTGTGGTGATGACGGCGCGGCAAGAGTCTTTTTTCAAGCAAGTGGAATTTTTACGCTTATCCGAAAAGCGCATTTTGTTGGTGGTTGTTGCGCCTAATGGCGAAGTTCACAATCGTTTACTTTTGACGGAAGTGGATTACAGCCCCACGCAATTGGTGCAGGCTGCGAATTACTTGAATCAACACTTCGGTGGTTTGAGTTTTGATGACGCGCGCGCCCGTTTAGGCTCAGAATTGCGCCAATTGCGCGATGATATGAGCAAATTGATGCAAATTGCCGTAGAAGCGGGCAGTGATGCTATGGCAGAAGGCAATGAAGACGTCGTTATTTCAGGCGAGCGAAATTTGCTGAATGTGCAAGACCTGTCGTTTAACATGGACGCGCTGCGCAAGTTGTTTGATATGTTCGAGCAAAAAACTAGCCTGATGGCCTTATTGGACGTGTCGGGAAGGGCGTCGGGCGTGCAGATTTTTATTGGCGGCGAATCCAATTTAGTGCCCATGGATGAGATGAGCGTGGTCACGGCGCCCTATGCAGTCAATGGTAAAATCGTTGGCACTTTGGGAGTCATTGGGCCAACCCGCATGGCCTATGAGCGCGTAATCCCTATCGTGGATATCACTGCAAAACTTTTATCCAATGCGTTGAGTAATTAGCTAAGCACCGACTTCAATTATTACTAAAATTCTATGGCAGACAATAAAGATATTTCTATCCTCATCGTAGACGACAACGACATGACGCGGGAAACGCTGCGCGTGATTTTGCGGCACGACACGTATAACGTGGCCGGCGAGGCGACTGATGGCAGTATTGCGCTGGAGATGGCGACACGTTTAAAGCCAGACATTATTTTGCTCGACGTGGTGATGCCAAAAGTCAGTGGTTTAGAAGCCTTGAGAAGTATCCGCTTGGTGCTGCCAGATGTGATGATTTTGATGGTGACGGCGAATAAAGACCAAGAAACCGTGTCGGAAGCGGTGCAGGCGGGCATTAGTGGCTATATTATCAAGCCGTTTAACGCCAAAAAAGTGTTGGATACGGTGCAATCGGTGGCGAATAAAGTGCGTTCGGCACGCCAAGCTGCGCCGGCACCTGCAGCACCGGCAGCAGCGCCAACAACGGAAAATGGCGCTGCTTAAGTAAGTGCGCCGATTTTCTTACCTATTTGCTCGCTGTTTTAAACTGACAATCGGTTTTTGTACAGTTGCCGTACAGCGCTAAAGAGTGCTCAGCAATGGCGAAGCCGCGTTCCTTCGCAATCGTATGTTGCCGAGTTTCAATTTCTTGATCAAAAAATTCTTCGACTTTGCCGCAGTCTAGGCATACCAGATGGTCGTGGTGCGAGCCTTCGTTGAGTTCAAAGATGGCTTTCCCTGTCTCAAAATGGCTGCGATTCATCAAACCAGCTTGCTCAAACTGCGTTAACACGCGGTAAACGGTGGCAAGGCCAACATCCATGTTTTCGTTAATGAGGATTTTATAGACGTCTTCCGCCGTCAAATGGCGTACCGCGCTATTTTGAAATATTTCTAATATTTTGAGGCGCGGCAGGGTCGCTTTCAAACCACTGGCTTTCAAATTCGTCGTGCTATTGGTCATATTTTTGTTCACGGTTTGACTGACTGCTTTATGATATCGGGTTTTGGCTTGGCGACATAATTATTCCATTTCTAAATCAATCCTGTCGTTGTTGCCTGCACCTTGCCGTGCCAACGCACTGTCTGCGGCTCATCGCCTAGACACAATTGATTGGAAAATGGAATTATAGTGCTGTCTGCTATGATTCTCGCCTGCGCTATTGCGGCTGCTCTCTTTAAGGCTTTTTATGCATTTGTTGATTTTGAAAAAAATACGTTTTGTTATCACTGTGGCGAGTGTTGCGAGCATGAGTTTATTGGTCGGTTGCGCGTTTTCTCGGGCACCCGCAACTAATGTCACTGTGGTCAGTTCAGAGGCAGAAGCGAAAGCGAAATCTAGCACCGATACGATGATTGTTGCGCCAACAGGTTTTGGTAAGTTCTGGAGCTATATCTCCCCTTACAAAATCACGGTTCAGCAAGGTAATTTTATTTCGCAAGAACAGGCATCACAATTGAAAGAAGGCATGACGCGCGAACAGGTGCGCTTTTTGTTGGGCACAGCCTTGTTGACAGATATGTTCCATGAAGACCGCTGGGATTACCCTTTCCGCTTGTTGAAACCTAGTGGTGAACTGATTACCAGCCGTATCTCTATTTATTTCAAAAATAATACAGTGGCTAAATTTGAAGGCGGCAATCTGCCGACTGAAAAAGAGTATTTAGCGCACATTACCGATTCGGCCATCGGAGCAAAGGTGGAATCTTCCATCTTCACTGAAGGTTCGAAGCCAAAGCAGTAAAAATTTCTTCGGGTTGACGCAATATGGCGTCAATCTTCATCTCTAGAGGTGGGCGCATGACAGCCTTAAAAATTGCGGTAGCTGGCGCCAGCGGGCGCATGGGCAAGATGTTGGTCGAAACCATTATGGCGTCGGACGACGCAGAACTGGTCGGCGCACTTGACGCGACTTTTTCAACCATGGTGGGAAGCGATGCGGCAAACAGCTTGGGCAAACATTCTGGCGTCACCATTGAATCTGAGCTTGCTAAAGGCCTAGAAAAAGCCGAATTTTTAATCGACTTCACGCGCCCAGAAGGCACGTTAAAACATCTTGATTATTGCGCTGAACATGGCATCAAGATGATCATCGGCACCACAGGCTTTGATGAAGCGGGCAAAGAAGCAATTGCTCTTGCGGCGCAGAAAACAGCCATCATGTTTGCACCGAATATGAGCGTGGGCGTCAACGTCACGATGAAGTTGTTAGAGCTCGCCGCGAAAAGTTTTTCTCACGGCTACGACATTGAAATCGTCGAAGCGCATCATCGCAATAAGGTCGATGCACCTTCTGGCACCGCACTAAAAATGGGCGAAGTCATCGCCAATGCCTTGGGGCGTGATTTAAATGAAGTTGGTGTTTTTTCCCGTGAGGGTGTGACGGGAGAACGTGATCCTTCGGCGATTGGTTTTGCCACCATTCGCGGCGGTGATATCGTGGGTGACCATACCGTACTCTTTGCAGGAATCGGCGAGCGAGTGGAGATTACGCATAAATCCTCTAGCCGCGTCACTTATGCACACGGTAGTTTGCGTGCCGCTCGTTTTCTGGCAGACAAGAAGACGGGATTATTCGATATGTTCGACGTGTTAGGCCTGCGCTAATTTCATCGTATGCCCGCAGCCATCGCACATTATTGGGCGCAAGCTGACGCAATTAGCCACTTTGTGGCCATCTTGCTTGTCCTCATGTCCTTGTTGAGTTGGGCCACAATTCTGTTTAAGGCTTGGTCTTTCTGGCGCATACGGCAAGCCGCAAAACAGCTACAAAAATTTTGGCAATATCCAAGCTTCGCCGACGCGATTGACATGCTGCATCTGCATGATCAAGAGTGCGTTTTCTTACCTTTGGCGGAACGCAGCTTAGCCCTGACGCAAGGTGGACCAAGCGCGCTGCAAAGTCATTCTTCCCGAATCGAAAAAATCAACCACGTCCTGCGTCACGCGTTAAACGACGTCACAGTCAAATTGGAGTCCGGCTTATCGGTCTTGGCGTCGATAGGTGCGACTGCCCCGTTCGTTGGCTTGCTCGGCACCGTTTGGGGTATTTACCATGCGATGTCCACAGTAGCGACCGGAGGCGGTGTGCAAATTGATCAAATTATTGGCCCCGTGGGTGAAGCATTAATCATGACAGCCTTGGGTTTGGTGGTGGCGATTCCCGCCGTGTTGGCGTACAACGCGTTAAATAGAGTTAATCGCATTACCTTCGCAGAGTTAGATACTTTTGCCTACGATTTGCGGGTCTTTTTCTCACACAATGAGCATGAGCTTCGCTAAATTTGATCAGTCAAGTGAAGCTTTGTCCGGGCGGAGAAGCGCACTGGGTAATATGGCTGATATTAATGTCACACCAATGGTCGATGTGATGTTGGTTTTGTTAGTGATTTTTATTATCACGGCGCCGCTTATGCAGCGGGCGCTCAAGTTAGATTTGCCCCAAGCACAGGCGAATGCGCTGAATCAGCAGGGCGAGGCGATTAGAATTTCTCTGACGGCTGATAGCCAAATGATGCTCAAATCGTCTTTGGATCAGCGAGACGCTGATGCGAAACCTATCAATATGGCGCAATTGGATGAACGCCTAAGCCAAGTCGCGCTGCGCAATCCGCAAGCACAAATCCAATTGCTGGCCGACAAAAACACGCGTTACGAAAGCATCGCGCAAGTGATCGCCTTGGCACAGCAACGTGGATTAACGAGAATCGCATTCGTGACCAATTCCCAGCCCAGCAGCCCAGTAAAAAAATAAACAGTTGACCCGCGCTGGGCACCCAAACTAATGCGCATTGCACACGGCGGACCCTAGCGTCTACGCTATAATCGAAGTTTGGCATTTGTGGTACATGGACGAGCATGTGTACATCGTTTTGCTTCCTAGAGGTCTCTCCCACATAATTTCGCCTAAAGTCCATCTAATTTTCACCTTATTCCACCCTCGTTAGCCGTCATGCAAGAAAAATATACCCCAGCAGAAGTCGAACAAACCGCGCAACAACAATGGGCGCAGAGCAATGCTTACCGCGCCGTTGAAAATGATGCGCGTTTTCCAAAAGGAAAATACTACGCCTGCTCGATGCTGCCTTATCCCTCCGGCAAATTGCATATGGGGCATGTGCGGAATTACACCATCAATGACATGCTGGCACGTCAGTTGCGCATGAAGGGTTATAACGTCTTAATGCCTATGGGCTGGGACGCTTTTGGCTTGCCAGCGGAGAACGCCGCTATCGCGTACAAAAAATCGCCTGCCGAATGGACCTACGCGAACATTGCTGATATGAAGTCGCAAATGCAGCCTTTGGGTTTGGCTTTTGATTGGAGCCGTGAAGTCGCCACCTGCGACCCCTCGTATTACAAATGGAATCAATGGTTCTTCTTGCAATGTCTCGAAAAAGGAATCGCGTACAAGAAGACCCAAGTAGTGAATTGGGACCCGATTGATCAAACAGTTTTAGCGAACGAACAAGTCATCGATGGGCGCGGTTGGCGTTCTGGTGCTTTAGTTGAAAAGCGCGAAATTCCAGGCTACTACTTTGCCATTACCCAGTACGCGGAAGAGTTATTGAGCAGTATTGATGACCTCAGCGGCTGGCCGGAACAAGTGCGCACCATGCAGCGCAATTGGATAGGCAAGAGTGAAGGCCTGCGCTTCGCGTTCCCTCATCAAATACACGATAGCAATGCCAGCAATGGTGGCTTGCTGCAAGACGGCAAAATGTTTGTCTTCACCACGCGCCCAGACACCATCATGGGCGTCACTTTCTGTGCCGTCGCCGCAGAACACCCCATCGCGACCTTGGCAGCGGCCAGCGACCCGCAATTAGCGGCGTTCATCGAGGTTTGCAAAGCGGGCGGCACCACAGAAGCGGAAATGGCAACCAAGGAAAAAGAAGGCATGCCGACCGGCTTATTTGTCAGCCATCCTTTGACAGGTGAGGCGATAGAAATATGGGTCGGCAATTATGTCTTGATGACTTACGGCGATGGTGCTGTGATGGGTGTGCCAGCACACGATGAGCGTGATTTTGCTTTCGCCAAAAAATATGGCATTCCAATCAATCAGGTTGTCGCAGTGGAAGGCGAGACTTTCAGCACCGATGCATGGGCAGATTGGTACGGCGATAAGCAGCAAGGTCGCTGTGTGCAATCGGGCGAGCTAGACGGACTCGACTTTAAAGCGGCGTTCGACGTGGTTGCTGGCAAAGTCGCGGCCTTAGGTTCGGGCGAAAAGAAAACCACTTGGCGCTTGCGCGATTGGGGTATTTCACGGCAACGCTATTGGGGCACGCCGATACCCATTATTCATTGCGATAGCTGTGGTGATGTACCCGTACCCTACGCCGATTTGCCGGTGGTTTTGCCGACCGATTGCATTCCCGATGGTTCTGGTAACCCATTAAAACAGCGCGAAGATTTTTTGCATGTGGCATGTCCTCAGTGCGCCAAGCCTGCGCGCCGCGAAACCGACACCATGGATACCTTCGTTGATTCAAGCTGGTATTTCATGCGTTACACCTGTCCAGATGCCACCGCCATGGTGGATGCGCGCAATGACTACTGGATGGCGATGGATCAGTACATTGGTGGCGTGGAACATGCGGTATTGCATTTGCTGTACGCGCGCTTCTGGACCAAAGCCATGCGCGATATGGGCTTGGTGAAAATTGATGAGCCATTCACGAATCTCTTCACGCAAGGGATGTTGCTGAATGAATCCTACTATCGCGAAGACGACAGCGGCAAAAAGACCTGGTTTTACCCGAATGAAGTCGAAGTGCAGCACGACGAAAAGGGTCGCCCCATTGCCGCCAGCTTAAAGAGTGATGGCGCGCCCGTGGAGATGGGCGGCATTGAAAAAATGTCGAAGTCCAAAAACAACGTGGTGGAACCGAAAGATATTATTCAACAATTTGGCGCCGATACAGCACGACTGTTTACCATGTTCGCCGGACCTCCAGACCAAAGCGCCGCGTGGAGCAGCACGGGAGTTGAAGGGGCAGCACGTTATTTGCGTCGTTTGTGGGCGACTGGATTTAAGTTGCGCGAAGTGATCAAGGCGGCGGTGGGGAGCCAGATCGACAGCAGTGCGGAAGTCAAAAATTTCCGTCGTGAAGTACATCTGACTTTGAAGCAAATTGACGGCGATTACCAACGTCTGCAGTACAACACGGTGGTTTCTGGCGCGATGAAGCTGTTAAACACGATAGAGAGTGCAAATCTCGATAGCCAAAAGCAGGCGTTTGCCATGCGGGAAGCGTTTGGCATCTTGTTGCGTAGTTTGTATCCGGTTTGCCCGCACATTACGCAAGCGATGTGGCAAGAACTGGCGTTTGTTGGCGAACATGGTGCGCTCATCGACGCAGCTTGGCCGCAAGTGGACGAAGCAGCCTTAGAGCAGGACGAAATCGAATTAATGGTGCAAGTGAATGGCAAATTGCGCGGCAGTATTCGCGTTGCTAAAGCGGCCGATAAAGCGACGATTGAAGCGGCTGCTTTAGCGAACGAACATGCACAAAAATTTATCGAAGGCACGCCGAAGAAAATCATCGTCGTGCCGGGCAAGCTGGTTAACATCGTCGCCTAATATGAAAAATAAAAATCAGCTCGCACGCTGCATAAACGCTTTACTTATGTTCGCTGCCATCGGCCTTCTAAGCGCATGTGGATTCGCTCTGCGCGGTGCGTTCGATTTTCCGTTTTCTAGCATCTACATTGGCTTACCTGAAACCTCCCCCTTGGCAAGTGAACTCAAGCGCAACTTGCGTGCCAATGGCAAAACCTTGATCGCCACCGACCCCAAAGAGGCGGATGTGCAACTGGATGTGTTGGGTGAAACGCGCGACAAAGCGATTCTCTCTTTGAATAGCCAAGGGCGTGTGCGCGAATACAACTTGCTTTACAGCTTTCGTTTTCGGGTACGCAATAAGGCGGGCGTAGAAGTGCTAGAGGCAACCACTATCAGCTTAAAACGCAATCTCACCTTTAGTGAGGCGCAGGTGCTGGCGAAAGAAAACGAGGAAGCCCTGCTGTTTCGCGATATGCAAGCAGATTTAGTGCAGCAAATGTTGCGCCGACTCGCCGTGCTGAAAGTGCAGTAACCATGCAGTTGCGCCATGATGCATTAGATGCACATCTGGCGAAAACGCTGGCGCCCATTTACGTCATCACCAGTGACGAACATTTATTGGCATTGGAAGCGGCCGATAAAATCCGACGCAAAGCCAAGGCGCAAGATTTTTTAGAGCGCGAAGTATTCACGGTAGAGCGCAGTTTTAAATGGGGCACTTTGCTCGCCGCCAACCAATCGCAGTCCTTGTTTGGCGACAAAAAAATGATCGACTTGCGCATACCAACGGGTAAGCCGGGCAAAGAAGGCGGCGCCGCTTTGCAAGACTATGTCGGGGCGCATTCGCCCGATAATCTCACGTTGATCACCTTACCTAAATTGGATTGGGCCACGCAGAAAGCCGCGTGGGTGGCTAGTTTGCAGCAAGCCGCTGTTTATATCGATATTCCCCTTATTGAGCGTGCGCAATTACCGCAATGGATCAGTCAGCGTTTAGCGCTGCAAGGGCAAACGGCAGAACGCAATAGCTTGGAATTTATCGCTGATAAAGTCGAAGGCAATTTGCTAGCGGCGCACCAAGAGATTCAAAAATTGGGTTTGCTTTATCCGCAAGGTGCGGTGAGCTTTGAGCAAATTCACGAGGCGGTGTTGAACGTTGCACGCTTCGATGTGTTCAAACTTAGTGAGGCGATGTTACGCGGCGATGTTGCGCGGCTGGTGCGCATGCTTGAAGGCTTAAAAGCCGAAGGCGAAGCGCTGCCTTTAGTGTTGTGGGCCGTTGCGGAAGAGTTGCGCACTTTATTGAAACTCAAGTTAGCCATACAACAAGGGCGGCCATTAGGCATGTTGTTGAAAGAGTTTCGTATTTGGGGGCCGAAGGAAAAGCTGATGGAGCCTGCGTTACGCAGAACCAGCGTCAAAAATCTGCGCAGCGCGTTACAAGAAGCGGCGCACATCGACAAAATGGTCAAAGGCTTGCGCGCCCCTGAATTTGCGGGTGACCCTTGGGACGCTTTATTGCAAGTTGGTCTGCGAGTGGCGAGTCCTGCTAAGTAGAAAAAAGCAGGAGTATGCCAAAAAATAGCCTTGTTTGCGCTTATAGATAAAGCGTATTAATTTTATACATAAACCAGTATATTGATTCGCCTTGAAAGTGGCGGCGTTAGTGAACATCGATGGATATACCAAGCACACTACATGAAATGGGACTGCGCGCACGTGTCGCTTCGCGCGCTTTGGCGAAAGCCAGCGCGGCCAGTAAGAATCACGCCTTGCGCTTGATTGCTACGGCAATTCGTCGTGAAGCGGTCGCGCTGACTGCTGCTAACCAACGCGATATGGCCACCGCCAAAGCAAACGGATTGGCACCTGCCATGCTTGATAGCCTGCACTTGTCGGCACAAGGCATAGAAAACATGGCGCTAGGCTTAGAGCAAGTCGCTGCCTTACCCGACCCTATTGGCGAGATTTCGA
>OFSE01000541.1_pt1 | contig 10915 bp, 14 predicted proteins | sample 1543261 | NCBI WGS metagenome assembly OFSE01 (sample SAMN07774225, study PRJEB24372) | wastewater metagenome | isolation source: Exp Tend VB 50WW | collected 2016-02 | reverse complement strand
CAACCGCGTCGGCGGGCAGGACGAGGTGGTGTTCGACGGCTGTTCGTTCGTGATGAACGGCGACGGATCGACCGCGCACCGCCTGCCCGACTGGGAGGAGTCCGAGCGCGTCACGCGCTGGCAGCAGGGCGACGGCGGCTGGTTCCTGCAAAAGACCCACGTCGACGGCACGCTGGAATGGATGGCGGTCCAACTGGACCAGACGGCCATGCCCATCATGCTGGGCCATCGCCTGTGGACCATGGGCTGGCTGTCCGACGCCGCCCCGCAAAACGGGGGTTTAGGGGTTTCTGTGAAATCAACGATAGTCCCGTTGATCCGCCGGGCGTATAAACTGGTGTAAATCATGTCGTGCTCCTCGGTCTTGTGGTTGTGGATTGTGGGTCAGTCGCGGCCCGCCTCGATCCACTCACAGTCCATCATGAGCCGCCCCCATGCTGCGCGTTCAATACGCGTGTAAGGCGACGGTATCCCCCCAACACTAACGATCAGGGCGTCCCCTACCGTGTAACGCTTCCGTGCCCATTCGGTAATGCGCAAATATCGATTGTGGTTCATGGTGTGCCCCCCCGGGCTTGTGCGCCGTCCGTGGCGCGGGTTGGTTAGAAGTTTACTGGTTTGGCGCCGGCAAGCAGCGCCGCAGCCCGTGCGAGTCGTTTATTGGGCAACGTTTGGACGCTGAGGACGTGGCGGCATTCTAGGTCGGACGCGATGGTAAGCTCCCACTGACCGCGCACTTTGTACAGTCTGGCGTATTTCATTGCTTGATCTCCTCGGGCCGGGTGACTGATTTGCTCGGGTATTTAGGGGCGCCGTATATCACCAGCGGGTCGCGCTCGCCCAGCTTGTAACCCCTGTTACCGGGATAGCGTTCGTCGGCGATACGCACGCACTGCGCCAGCGTGTCGGCCTCGATCATGCCAAGCGGTGCGTAGTGCGCCCCATGGACAAAGATAGTAATCATGTAACCCTCCATATCAGCAACGTTGCTGTATCCGTACTGTCTCGCATATCGACTAGATAATCCACTACGTTCCAATCTGTTTGGCGACCGATTCACGCAATCCGGTCACGGCACAACAAGGAATTTAGTGGTATAATTATCGTGTAACTCATTGATTGGATTGGATAATGGACAAAATCATCAAGGTGGCACGGGTATCGGCGCGTTACACACTAAGCGCGGTAGCGTGGTTGCTGTCTTTGGCGTCTGTAGGTGCAGCGAAACTATCGGATCAGTGCAGACGCTGGTCAGACCGGTTGCAGTAGAAAGACGCCAGCCGGGACGATTGTCGCGTGGTGTTAATGGACGTCCTACTCACACGCCAAGAATTGGCACCACAATCAGGAATAGGCACCGGCCCAAAGGGAATGGGCACCAGTTGATTGACAATACAGACTCAATCCAACGCGCACAGTACGCAACCCAGACTCAATCAGTGCGGTAGGGCGGTAAGTCGGGATAGGGGAACGATTAACAAACAAACCCCTAAGCGAATCAATCAAGGGATCAAGCCAATCCTACCGCATAGGGGAACATTCACAGGTAAATAGTTCCCCGCACATACAGACCGTATATACAGCATGGTAATGGCATCACTTGAAGGAATGCTGATTATTGGATATAGTCGGTAGAGTTATTAACCGATTTATTTATGGGGGAAAATTGGCCAAATTCGAGAAAGGTCACCCAAAGCTTCCGGGTGCCGGTAGGCCAAAAGGCTTGCAGAATCAGGTGACGCGAGACGTCCGCGAGGCTATAGCCAGGTTTGCCGAGTGCAACATCGACAAATTCGTCGGTTGGCTGCAGGAAGTCGAAGACCCCGCCCGAAGGTGTGAGATATTCCTAAAAACCATTGAATATCATATACCTAAGCTCACCCGACAAGAGGTCAAAAACATCGGTCCGACACTGGCGGACCTGCCAGACGAAGAGTTGGACCGCCTGGTTGAAGAATACCGCAGGCAAGAGGATGCGCGCATTGCCAATATGCACTGATTCCCCACTTTTGCCTGAAAACGGGCCTTTTTGATGAATCTGGACGCACGGGCAGAGAAAATCAGATACATCCAGATAGCCGAGGAACGGCTGCGCAGACAGTCACGGCGGAAAATCCTCAACTATTACCCTGACACCGGTCGGTTACGGCGCGAGCTGTACGTCAAACACCTGGGGTATTTCGAAGCTGGGGCGCGGTATCGTGAACGGTTGTTCCTATCTGCGAACCGGGTGGGCAAAACCGAGGGCGTGGGGCTGTACGAACTCACCCTACACCTCACCGGGCAATATCCGGACTGGTGGGTCGGCAGACGCTTCGACAGGGCAATTTCCGCCTGGGCTGCTGGGGATACTGGCAAGACTGTCAGAGAGATTCTGCAATCCAAATTGTTAGGTCCGCTGGAAAACATGGGCACCGGGCTGATCCCGGGGGATGCGATCGATCGGGTAACCCGCAGTTCTGGGGTTGCCGATGCCGTGGACACGATATTCGTCAAACATTCGTCCGGTGGGGTGTCGTCCTGTACGCTCAAATCATACGACCAGCGTCGAGAGTCGTTTCAGGGGACTGAGCGCGACGTTATCCTGCTGGATGAAGAGCCCCCGCTCGACGTGTACACCGAATGCCTACTGCGGACGATGACCAACAACGGGATGCTGATGCTGACGTTCACCCCGTTGATGGGGGTCTCTGAGGTCGTCATGGCATTCCTGCCCGGCGGGAAGTTGGATGGCGATAACGAAGTCGCACCCGGGAAGTACGTCTGCACGGCAACATGGGATGACGCGCCTCACCTAAGCGAAGAGGTCAAGAAAGAACTGTGGGACGCAATTCCGCCGTTCCAGAGGGATGCACGATCTAAAGGTGTCCCACAGCTGGGGTCGGGTGCGATCTATCCTTTCCCAGAGTCCGAATTTACGGTGGACGATTTCGAGATTCCCGGCCACTGGCGGAAAGCCTATGCCCTCGATGTTGGTTGGAACCGTACCGCCGCACTATGGGCTGCACAAGACCCTGATACGCGGACATGGTACTGCTACAGCGAGCACTACCAAGGCAAGGTCGAGCCGTCGGTGCACGCTGAGTCCGTCATGGCGAGGGGTACCAGAATCCCGGGGGTTATTGACCCGGCTGCTCGTGGTCGTGGCCAGAGTGACGGAACGCAGTTGATGCAGCAATACCTGGACCTAGGCCTAGACCTAACCCCCGCCGATAACTCTCGGGAAGCTGGTATAAACGAAGTCTGGCAAGCACTGGTGGGCGGTAGGCTCAAGGTGTTCAAGAGTCTGACCAATTTCCTGTCTGAATTCAGACTGTACCGGCGGGACGATAAGGGGCAGATCGTCAAGGTAAACGATCACCTAATGGACTGCCTGCGCTATTTGATGATGTCGGGCATCCATGTCGCCGCTGCTGGTGCTCGGGATTTCCGGATTGAATGGCTGAAATTCTACGCACAGCACAATGTTTCCGGGGATAACGTCTACATTCTGGTGTCACCCGCCGGCAGGAAGCGCAACCAACCCGAGCAGACCGAGACCGGGGTGATGGTGATCGCCCTTAGTGAAGACGGTCGGTTCTACCTGCTGGATGCATTCAGGGACAAGTTGAGCCTGGTCGAGCGCACCAAGCTGGTATTCGCGCTGCACCGGAAATACAGACCGTTGGCAGTGGTGTACCACGAGTACGGGTACGACTCTGACCGGCAACACCTTAGAGACGAGATGGACGGTCAGAAATACCACTTCGAGATAAAAGAGGCGAAGGACGGATCGCTGAAGATTGAGGACCGGATACGTCGGTTGACGTCCACGTTTGAACGCCGGTTGATGTGGTTGCCCGAGAAGCTGATAAAGGATAGATCGGACGGCAAACAGGCGGACATGATCGACCTGTTCATCGAGCAAGAGTACCTGCTGTTTCCAACGGGTTCTAATAGGATTATGCTTGATTGCATGTCTCGCTTATTCGATATTGATCTATCGTGGCCCGCTGGGAAGTACGGCGAGCACGCTGCGGTAAACCCCCTGCCTGAATGGGCATACGACCTATGAACCGTAAGCCTCTCGGTGGTACTCAGGATTGGCGGGCGATGATGTACGCGCTGGACCCTAGCCTGAATGACCCCCCGGTTGCCTATCGGTTCGGGGATCGTGAGTTTAGGGAACAACCCAACACAGGGGCGTATGGTGTGACGATGATCTATACCGAGTCAGGATTCCCCCGTATCACAGAAGATGGCAACGCGAGGTTAAAAGAATGACCCTGGGCGTGAAGATTACAGAACTTCCTGCTGCTGGGACGATTGTCGGAACAGAGCAGTTTGAGGTGGTCCAATCTGGACAGAGCAAGCAGACCACGGCCACGGGATTGCTGGCGCCTCACACCTCGGCCACGGGGACTGCGGTGCATGGACTGGGCACGATGTCCACTCAATCTGCGAATTCGGTGGCGATCACTGGTGGGACTATCACAGGGATTACTGATCTAGCGATAGCTGACGGTGGGACGGGTGCGAGCACAGCGGCGGGGGCAAGGACTGCGCTTGGGTCTACCGCGACGGGTGACGCATTGTTCACTGCGGCGACCGCTACGGCTGCCAGGGGAACGCTGGGTTCTACCGTGGTAGGTGATGCGGTATTTATCGCGGCGAATGTGGCGGCTGCACAGACAGCACTGTCGTTGGTTCCCGGGACGAACGTACAGGCATACGACGCAACCCTGACAAGCATTGCGTCAAAAGGGACTGCTGCTGACAAGGCGCTGTATACCACCGGGGTTGATACATGGGCCGAAACCCCGCTGACGGCTGCCGGTAGGGCTCTGATCGATGATGCTGACGCGGCGGCACAACGAACAACGCTTGGACTTGTGATAGGCACGGATGTCCAAGCCTATGACGCAACCCTAACGAGCATCGCATCGAAAGGCACCGCTGCCGACAAAATGCTGTATACCACGGGTGTTGATACGTGGGCTGAGGCTGCGATTACGTCGGCGGGCAGATCGCTGGTTGCAGGTGCCAATGCCGCCGCACAGCTCACTACGCTCGGGACCGAGGCGCTCAACACGTTCGTCAGCACGGATCAGACGATCACGCTCGCCGGTGCATTGACGCTGGCACACGGGTTGGGTGTGGCGCCGCGATTCACACAAGTGATGCTCGTCTGTCAAACGGCGGAAGCGGGGTACTCGGCAGGCGACGTTGTGACGATCGTATTTCGTTCGCCGACCGTTCGACCCGATGCAACAAATCTGAATATCCGGTACAGCGATACGGCCATAACCGTAAACCACAACAGCACCGGGCTTCAGACGGTCATCACCGCTGCAAACTGGAAGACTCGCTTTTACGCAATCAAATAAGGGTTTGAAAATGGCAACTTCACGCACAGTACAACCGCTCGAATCTCGGCACTACGTCGGCGCGGATGGGAAATACTGGGGATCGGTCGGTGGGCTGCGGATTGTGGAAATAGAAACGCCCGATCCTGTCGAGGCGCCGGTTGTCGATGGCGACGGCAAACCCGTGCTGACGAAGGACGGCTCGCCGGTGGTGCGCATTGAGCATCCGGAACCGGTGGTGATTGAGCGCGAGGAATGGCCCGAAGTCCCGGTGGATGCGGTTGAAGTCCCTGAACCCCCAGCGTCGCACCTCGAAACGTGGAACGGGAAAGCCTGGGTGCCGCCTGCGCCGGAAGTCGTGGCAGCGGATAAACGCGATCAGGCCCGGGAAAGGATCGCCGGAAACCCGGAATTCTCGGCGCTAATCGATGCGGTTGCTGCGCGGCTTGGGATCACTAGCGACGCGCTGCGGGCCGATGTTGCGGGCAGGATTCATGGTTGACGGCCGAGTTGTGCTGGTCGATGACTCATATGGGTCAACGGCATCGGCGACCGAATCGCCCCGCGTTGTGGCGGTTGATGATTCGTATGGCGCAACCGGCATGACTACTGAGTCGGCCCGTGTAGTTGTTGTTTCGGATGAGTTATAATAATGCTGACTATTATGCCGCTCGGTAATAACCATGCTTGATACGACCACCACACTGAGCGAGGCGATGTTGATGCGTGACGTTCTTGCGGTGCTGGACAGGCATTATCCGATGCATATCTGGTCGGTCGATGTCAGCGGTGGGGTTGTCAGCGTCAAAGCACCCGGATTGAACGGGGTCATGGGTTTTGCCATACGTCAGGACAGGGTAACCCCGAAGAAGATCATGCTGGCCGGTGGTGAAATACTTGAGCGATTCCGGCAAAAGCGGGGCAAGGCCGACAGGGATCATTATCGAGCGATTCCACGAACAATACGCGGCGACGCGGTAGCCTTATCATGATCGGGATTCAGGAAGTCAACGATACCCCCGAGATTGTCAAGGATACGGGGTCGGACTTCTGGATGCAGGTTGCCAAGGACGCCTATACCACGTCAACGACATGGTTCGATGCCAATGTTCGCTCAAGGATTGAGAAGAATGTGTCGATGTTTCAATCGAAGCATCCACAGGGAAGTAAGTACAATACAGAGGCGTACAAATACCGCTCACGGGTATTCCGTCCGAAGGTAAGGGCAAGCATTCGCAAGTCTGCTGCGGCTGGTGCGGTGGCGTTTTTTTCCACGTCCGATGTTGTTTCCATCACCCCAAACGATAATTCCGACGAACAAGCGGCCAGCGCGGCGATTAACCAAGCCGTTCTCAACTACCGGCTGGACAAGTCAATCCCATGGTTTCGCATCCTGATTGGCGCACTCACTGACGCCAAGGTTCAGGGTATTGTTGTATCCAAACAGCAATGGATTTACCGGGAATCCAACGGCAAGGTTGAGACAGATAGACCTGACATTGCCCTGATACCGGCTGAGAATTTCCGGTTCTCTGCTGCGGCGGACTGGCTGGACCCGATAAATACCAGCCCGTACCTGATTCAGTTGATTCCCATATCTGTCGGGGAAGTCAAGGAAAGGATGAAGTCGGGCGAATGGCGGGAACATACTGACAATGAAATCCTGTCCGCAACGCAAGAGGGAACGACATCAACCCGGGTCGTAAGACAGGACGGCAGGACTGACCCTGTTGACCAAAAGCACAAACTTCGAGACTTCGATACCGTGTGGGTCAGGGAATACATCGTCCGGCATGAAGGGTCCGATGTTGTGTTCTGGACGCTGGGGCACAACAGCCTATTGACTGAGCCGGTTCCGCTTAAAGAGGTTTACCACTTCGACAAACGACCCTTCGTTCTTGGGTCGATTGATATTGAGCCGCACAAAGCCTATCCCGCCGGCGCGCCTGAATTGGTTGATGGGCTGTCATCCCAAGCGAATGACATCGTCAATCAGCGGTTGGACAACGTAAAGCTGATCCTGAACAAGCGCTATTTTGGGAAACGTGGACGAAACGTCGATTGGAACATGCTGCGCCGCAGTGTTCCCGGCGGGATTGTGATGATGGACGAATTTGATTCTGTCCAACCCGAACCGATGGACGATATTACCCAAACCGCGTACATGGAACAGGACCGAGTCAATGCAGATATTGACGAGCTTTTGGGCGCGTTTTCACCCAGTTCGGTGGCAAGCAATCGTCAATTGAACGAGACGGTTGGCGGAATGAACCTGCTGAGTTCGGCATCAAGTGCGCTGACCGAATACGAAATGATGGTGTTTGCCCAGACATGGGTTGAGCCTGTCCTGCGACAAATGCTTCTGCTGATACAGACCTACGAAAACGACCAGACCATTCTGGCGCTTGCCGGGGAAGAGGCCAAGATTTATCAGAAGTTCGGCATAACCGAGATAACCGACAAGCTGCTGATGGCCGAACTGACCTGTAGGGTAAATGTCGGGTTTGGGTCAACCAGCCCGCAAAGCAGGATTGAGAAGATCGCCATGGGGCTTCAGGCGATTGGGCAGTTCGCGCCTCAAGCGATGGCCATGATAGACCCGCAGGAAATGATAAAAGAGGTCTTTGGTGCTTTGGGTTATAAGGACGGCGGAAGATTCTTCAAACAGGATCAAAATGCCGTTCCGCCGCAAATGCAGCAGCAAATTCAAGCCATGCAGGAAGAAATACAGCGGCTCAGGTCCGGTGTGGATGTCGCCAATATCCGTGCGCAAAGCCTGATTGAAGGGAAGCAGATTGATGCGGAAGCCAGGCTGCGAGCGGCTGAAATGACTCAGGCGGCTGCGTCCGAGCGCGAACACCTGAAGGGTGAGTACGCCATGGAACTTGCGCGGCTCAACGCTGAACTTGGAACCGTGGAAACCAACTTGAAGATGGCCGATTCCGACACCAAACGTGGTGAACTTCAGCTTCAAGCCAGTGCGCTACGGTTTGAAATCGCTCGCCAGACTCGCCAAATGGACGAGCGGCTGGCAAATTTGTCGCAAAACATCAACAGAGACAACAAGGTTGGCGTCATTACCCGGGGTGATTATGGGGAAGTCCCATTTGCCAGGGGTTGATATAACTTTTCGGAATGGTTGTTGAAGTTTTAAGTCCAATAGTGTAGGGTTATCAATGAATGAGGGTTATGATCAGAATCAAAACAGCACGGATGACGCACTTTTAGCAGACGCACGGATGGGGCTTAGGATTGAAGAGTTCTTGGCGTCCGATGTGGGGCGTTATCTGGTGGGCCGGGGTGAGGCGGAAGAGGCGGCTGGGGTTGAGGACTTGTTGGCCGCCGAGGATGGATCAAAAGAGAGTCTGGCAGCGCGGCAACGGGTTGGCGTGGCGAAGTTGTTCAAGACGTGGCTAATAGAAGGTGTTGAAGCGGGCATTGCGGCCACGTTGAACCTTAGATTGATGGAGAATTTCGACGATGAGTGATGATGAAATCGTTCTTGAAGCTGAACTTCATGAAGCGGATCAAGAAGGCCATGATGATCAGCAGAAAGGCAATGACACCACACATGAGCCGGTAGAGCGCGTTCTTTCACCAAGAGAGCAGCTTATCAAGGACATGGCGGATCGTCGGCGGGAAGCGACGATGGGGGCCGCTGACGAGCCTACCAGTAACCGGCGGGAAGAAGAACCGCCTGAAACAAACAAAACCATGACCCTGAAGATTGATGGCGAAGAGCGTGAAATGCCGCTTTCCGAAATCATCGACCACGGGGTTCGGTCGTTACAGAAAGAAATTGCAGCGGATGCCCGATTGCGGGAAGCCGTGGAAATGCGCCGTTCAGCGGAAGCGCGGGCGGCAGAAGTTCAGGCGCTGGCCAATGAGCTGATGGCGCAAAAAGAGCGAGAACGCGGAGAGGCGCTATCCCATGCGGACGCTGCCAATCTGAAAGAAGCGGCCAAAGAGGTCTACAACAAAGTCCTGTTTGGCGATGAAGACGAAGCAGTAGAAGCGCTGGCAAGCATGATGGGGCGTGGCAACACCACCCTTGATGGTCAGGCACTGCTGAACAGGGCGCAAGAAATTGCACGCGCCGAAGTGTCAAAGGCAGAGAAGATTCGTTCTGATGCCATGGCTGAAATCGCGCATGAGCGTGCTGTATCCAGATTCAAGGACCAGTACAAAGAGATTGCCGAAGACCCCATGCTGTACCGACTTGCCGACGAAGAGACGCTGTTGGTTCTCAAAGAGCATCCCGAGTGGAATGCCGACAGAGACCTTGAAGCCATCCTTTCGGAAGCCGGTAAGCGTGTTCTGGACTGGCGCAATCGAACCATGGCGGTTGATAAGCGTGACATGAAGCGCAACTTGAAATCCATTTCCGGCACGTCTGGCCGAATGCCATCGGCGCCGGAACCACGACAAAAGACAACCTCCGAGGTAATCGCCGATCAACGGCGCGCTCGGGGTTTGGCAGTCTATTAAGGAGAAAGTGTTATGGCTGGACAACTCTGGTCTGTACAACTTGCAAGCATGACGGCGTACTCGTATGAGTTCAGCGACATGCTGCGCATGGCCATTCAACCGCGTGTTCGATTTCGCCAATTTTGCGACGCGAAAGACGCATCCACCGCCGGGCTTCATGCCGGCGACAAGTACTACTGGGAACGGTACGGCGACGTTGATGCGTCAACGGACACCTACCTGGCTGAAAACGCCCCCATGCCCGAAGGTTCGTTTTCCTACAGTCAGGGCAGCCTGACGCTTCGGGAATACGGCAAGGCGGTTTCCTTTACTGGTCAGTACGACGACTCAAGCCGTACCCCGGTGACGGAGATTGTTCAAAAGAGCCTGAAGAACCACGCCGCGAAGGTGCTGGATCGTCAGGCAAAGGCGCAGTTTGATCTGACGAAGCTCTACGTTGCGCCTTCTGCCGGTACGTCAACCACTGCTCTGGACGTATCCACTACTGGGTCAACGGCGATAACCAACAACGTCGCTTTGGGTGACACCCACGTCAAGTTGATCGCTGATCTTATGAAGGAGCGCAACATTCCGTCCTACGATGGGGCGAACTACTGCGCTATTGGCCGTCCGGCGACGTTCCGAACCTTCAAGGACTCACTGGAAGCGAAGTTCGTCTATGTTCAGGACGGCTTTCAATCCATGCTGAACGGTGAGATCGGTCGCCATTACGATGGTGTTCGGTTCTTCGAGCAAACCAACATCGCGTCAGCCGCATGGACCAATGCGAAGTCCGATGAAGTGTTTTTCTTCGGTGAAGATACCGTGGCGGAAGCCCTGGTGATTCCGGAGGAGATTCGCGGCAAGCTGGCAACTGACTTCGGCCGCTCACGGGGTATCGCCTGGTACATGCTGGGTGGATACGGAATTGTCCATGACACTGCCGTCGAAAGCCGGATTGTCAAATGGTCCAGCGCAGCATAACGGAGAACTGACATGGCTTACGATCAAGGCAATGTGATTACCCGCGCCCGTGTCTTCCACGAACTCGGCACGCTGTTCGGCGCTGTAGCTCTGACACTTGGCGCGCTCATAACTCAGCG
>OFSE01000540.1_pt1 | contig 10925 bp, 12 predicted proteins | sample 1543261 | NCBI WGS metagenome assembly OFSE01 (sample SAMN07774225, study PRJEB24372) | wastewater metagenome | isolation source: Exp Tend VB 50WW | collected 2016-02 | reverse complement strand
TTTTTACTTGCAAATGTTGTTTAGCGTGGATAATATTCAATATATTGAACTTTAGTTCTTGATATTGAATATTTCAATAAATATTTAAGAATGTGTAATTTCAAAGAACTTGTTCCATACTAACAGAATCCATTCAATAGGAGACCGTCATGACCGCAGGCCAAGATAAGCATACCGAAACACAAGTTGACAGCAAGCGCGCCAATTTCTTTACTGGTTTGGCAACAAACTTAGAAGCACTACGTGAACAAGGTTTGTACAAGCCTGAGCGCGTGATTGCATCGCGTCAAGGCTCGTCAGTGGTGTGCGACGACGGTCGGGAACTTATCAATATGTGTGCGAACAATTATCTTGGCTTATCGGGCGATGAGAGCGTTGTGCAAGCGTCCATAGCAGCAACGGAGAAATACGGTTATGGGCTCTCATCAGTGCGCTTTATTTGCGGCACACAAACAGTGCACAAAGAACTAGAACGTGCGATTGCTGATTTTTTAGGCATGGAAGACTGCATACTTTACGCCGCTGCCTTCGACGCCAATGGCGGCGTATTTGAACCTTTGTTCGATGAGCAAGATGCGATCATCTCTGACGCGCTAAATCATGCCTCGATTATCGATGGCATACGGCTCTGCAAAGCGGCGCGTTTTCGCTATGCCAATAACGATATGGCAGATTTAGAGGCACAGCTCATTGCGGCGGCGGACAAACGCCACCGTGTCATCGTGACGGATGGCGTTTTTTCAATGGATGGCACGATTGCAAAATTAGATCAAATTTGTGATCTCGCTGATAAATATGATGCGTTGGTGATGATCGATGAATGTCATGCATCTGGCTTCATGGGCGCAACAGGCCGCGGCACGCATGAGCATCACAATGTGATGGGGCGTATCGACATCATCACGGGAACACTAGGAAAAGCCTTAGGCGGCGCGATGGGTGGCTTCACCGCTGCGCGCAAAGAGGTCATCAACACATTACGTCAAAAGTCACGCCCCTATTTGTTTTCTAACACCTTGGCACCGTCAATTGCGGGCGCCTCTTTATCTGTATTGAAGCGCTTGTCTAGCTCAACCGAATTGCGCGATCGCCTTCACGCTAACACGGCTTTCTTCCGGCGCGAGATTGCCGCTTTGGGTTTTACCATCAAACCAGGCAGTCATCCTGTTGTGCCTGTCATGTTATTTGATGCGCCCGTCGCACAAAAATTTGCGGCACGAATGTACGAATTAGGCGTTTTGGTAACCGGCTTTTTTTACCCCGTGGTACCAATGGGACAAGCGCGCGTGCGCGTGCAACTCTCAGCCGCGCATACGACTGAGCAATTGAAAACTGCTTTGGCTGCATTTGCCCAAGCAGGGCGCGAGCTAGGCATCATCGAAAACAAATAAATAGGACAACATAATGGAAAGAATTTTAGTCATCGGTGCAAATGGGCAAATCGGCAGTGAACTGGTCGATGCTTTGGCCGCTAAACATGGTGCCAACAATGTCATTGCAGCCGATATCAGTGCAAGCAGCTTGTATGGCGCCAAGGTGTATGAAGTGGTTGACGTTTTAGATACACAAAGGCTGGCTGACATTGCAGAGCGGTACCAAATCACGCAGGTCTATCAACTCGCTGCCCTACTCTCAGCGACGGGCGAACAAGCACCACTCAAAGCTTGGACTTTGAATATGGATGGCCTCTTGAACATACTAGAGTTAGCACGCATACGTGGTGAAGCGGGCAAACCTTTGAAAGTATTTTGGCCATCATCTATCGCCGCTTTTGGGCCAAATACACCTCCAATCAACACACCACAGTTCACCGTGATGGACCCCACCACGATTTATGGCATCAGCAAATTGGCAGGTGAGCGTTTATGCGAGTATTACTTCGAAAAATATAATATTGATGTGCGTAGCATTCGCTACCCCGGCATCATTAGTTACAAATCACCTCCGGGCGGTGGCACCACCGATTACGCGATTGCGATTTTTCATGCCGCATTGCGCAACGAAACTTACTCTTGCTTCCTCGAAGCGGAGACCACCTTACCGATGATTTATATGCCCGACGCCATTCGCGCAACCATCTCGTTAATGGAAGCGCCTGCGGAAAAGTTAAGTATCCGCTCCTCGTATAATGTGGCAGGCTTAAGCTTCAACGCGCGGGAACTCGCCGCAGCGATTCAGAAAAAGCGCCCAACATTCAGCATAGAATACGCTCCAGATAGTCGCCAAGCCATTGCAGCAACGTGGCCACAGAGTTTGAATGACGATGTTGCGAGAAAAGATTGGCAATGGAAAGCCGAAGTCAATCTGGATGCCCTTGTTCGCGATATGCTTGAAAATGTACAGCCAAGTTAAGAAAGATAAGCCATAAAAAGGCAAGAAGCCAAGCTGATTAGCCTTAAAAAAATCGCAGCCAAGGAGACAACGATGGACATGCGTGTATTCGATTTATTCAAGATAGGCGTTGGGCCATCCAGTTCGCACACTGTGGGGCCCATGATAGCGGCTCGGCGCTTTCTGCTTGAGTGCCCTGAGCTCTACAAAGCAAGTACGGTGCAAGTCGGTCTTTTCGGATCGTTGGCTCTTAGGCATGGGGCACGCCACAGACAAGGCCATACTCCTAGGTTTAATGGGTGAAACGCCACAAGAATTAGCACCCGAAACAGTTGATGAGAAACTCGACTCATTAGCCAGAAGTGGCATCTTGCGTTTGTTGGGTAAAACCAGCGTGCCATTCGATATTTTGGATGACTTGCAATGGCATAAAAAAGAGGTGTTACCAGGCCACCCCAATGGCATGCGCTTTAGTTTGACGCGTAATGATGGTAGCAAGCATGAACAAGTTTATTATTCGACCGGTGGCGGTTTCATTTATTCGGAACAAGAACTACAAGCGGGCAATAAATCCACAAATACACCCAGTGTCGCTGTGCCCTACCCTTTTGGCACAATGGCAGAGTTATTAGAACATGGTGAGCGCACAGGCTTGCCCTTAGCCGCTTTGCTGCGCGCAAACGAAATCGTGCACTGTAACGACACGGAATTAGATGCAGGCCTAGATAAAATCTGGCACGTGATGAGCGACTGCATTGAACGCGGTTTAAAAATTACGGGAGAACTGCCCGGCGGCCTACATGTACAACGAAGGGCAGCAAAGCTATGGTTGACGGCTAACGAAACCATTAACGCTCTACCGCATGACGGCATGCATAAAGTCAGCCTGTATGCGATGGCGGTGAACGAAGAAAATGCTGCTGGCGGCCGCGTCGTTACTGCGCCTACAAATGGTGCTGCCGGTATTATTCCGGCGATTTTGCGTTACTACGCGCAAGACTGTAAGCCAAGTAATCCAATACAAGGCATACGAGACTTTTTATTGGTCGCCGCTGCGATTGGCATGTTATGCAAAAAAAATGCCTCCATTTCTGGCGCCGAGATCGGCTGCCAAGGCGAAGTCGGCGTGGCGTGCGCCATGGCGGCAGCGGGTTTAACGGCTGCGTTGGGCGGCAGTAATGAGCAGATAGAATCTGCAGCAGAAATAGGCATAGAACATCATTTGGGCATGACCTGTGACCCGATAGGCGGCTTAGTGCAAATCCCCTGTATTGAACGTAATGGTATGGGCGCAGTGAAAGCGATTACTGCCGCGTCATTGGCTTTGAAGAGTGACGGCAAGCATCATGTCAGCCTTGATCAGGTCATCGAAACCATGAAGCAAACGGGCGCAGATATGATGGTGAAGTATAAAGAAACCTCGCTCGGTGGCTTGGCAATACACGTCGTCACTGTGAATCACGCCGCCTGTTAGGTGGGTTTTACAATACGCCGATATGCGCTGCAACGAAGTGGGATTCACAGATGCGACATTCGCTCACGCAGCCGCTTTGATCAGTGTTGACCAAGCCTAATTCTTGATTAAGGCCTTAATCGAAGGCCACTGGCGGCGCGAAATTGGCAAGCGTTCAGAAGTGTCACGAACAATAATTTGCCACGACTCGCTGGTTTTTTCGTGTTCGCCATCCGCATCGATGGTATGCACGGCACGCTCGACCCCTTGTATGGCATTCCGTGCAACCAAGGCATTGCGGTGAACGCGTACCAAGCGATCGCCCATTTCCTGCTCAATGGCACTTAAGGACTCTTCCAACAAATAGCTGCGAGTTTTTGTGAAGACGGTCAAATATTTCTGTTCTGCCTTAAGAAACAACACATCATTCACTGGCACTAGCAGGACACGATTTCGATCAATGATGGTGAAGCATTCGCGCGCCCGCTTAGCTTCTTTCGGACTTTCCGCTAGATTTGTTGAGGCTAAATCAGTCGCCCTATCACCACGTATTTGCCGCAAACTTAAAACACGTTTAATTGCTTCTGCGAGCCGGGCGGCGCGCACGGGCTTGAGCAGGTAATCTAATGCATGTACCTCAAACGCTTTCAACGCAAACTCGTCATAGGCAGTAACGAAGATAATGGCGGGCATCGGGTTAAAACGCAGCCGCTCCAAATGCTGAACAAATTCGATACCAGTCATTTCGGGCATTTGCACATCCAGCAGCAAAATATCCGGCTGATGAGTAGACAGCAAATCCAGTGTTTCTTGCGCGTTACTCGCCATCCCGACAATATGGCAGGGACATTCTGCTTGAATATCGGACAAAACATCCTGCAATCGCTGTCGCGCAGGTGCTTCGTCGTCCACAATCAAAATTTTGGGTAGGCTCATCATTGTTTGATTTGGGTTGCTTTTGAATACGTTTTACTTCTTTTTAAACGGGAATTCTAAATCGACGATAAACGCATCACCCTTCGCACCATAATCGAGTTGAGCCTCAATATCGTAAAGCAAAGCAAGGCGTTGTCGTATATTTTCTAGCGCCATGTGATTTCCCTTCGGCACTTTTGCGTCTGGGTAGTTGGGGTTACTGATGTTGATATGAATTTTATCGAGCTTGCGTTGGATCTCAATTTTTATCTTTCCTTCGCTGTTTGCTGGCTCAATACCATAGTGCACAGCATTTTCCAATAAGGGTTGTAACAAGAGGCTGGCGATTCTGCCTTCGTTGAGTTCAGACGACGTGAGCGTATCTAACTGCCACTCGACCTTCAGGCGCTCTCCAAGGCGCAATTTTTCAATTGCTAGGTATTGCTGACAAAAACGAATTTCCTCCGCCAAGGTCGTCATGTCGCGCGTATCGCGCATGAGAACACGAAACAAATCTGCTAAATCTTCTAATGCCGTTTCGGCTCGACGTGGCTCGCTTCGAATCAGCGACAAAACGGCATTTAAGCTATTGAATAAAAAATGCGGTCGTATACGTGCCTGCAGTGCTTGCAATTTAGCCTCACCCAGCGCGGGCGAAAAGGCCCGTGCCCGAAGTTCAAAATAATGCTGAACCATCGCACCGAGCAAAAAGCTCAACACAATAGCCGCCTCACTTTGCAAGCGGGGAAAGCTAAAGCGAAACCATTCAAGTTGTTCAAAATACGTGAGAAACATCGCGCAATACAGGGCAGGAATCAATGCGCAAACGAGCCGCTGCGCCCAACGAGGAAAAGTCTGGCGCAATGCCATCAAACGGAAGCCACAAAGCGTTGCCAAGGAGAACAAACAAATTAACTCAACTAAGGTCGAGGTTTCTGCAAATTCTTGTATGAGTTGCCCCCACGATTGGTAACGAGCAAACAAGCCAAGAAAAACCGCCACATTCACAAAGATTAAAACACGAAAAACCACACCTAGATTGCAGCAATCTGGTATCAGCAATTCCTTGTTCGGCGCTTTCGTGCTGTTATCCATTCGTTTTGCGTATTTGTGCGGGTTATAATTGTTTCAATCTAAGCGTGGGTCGGCATAGCTATTCGAGCGCAAATCGCAATGAATGCGGCCTGCCTCTGCAATGCCAAAATTGGCAAAATAGCGGCAACACACGCCCTAAAACTTTTTTTCGACATTCAACACTGCAAATTCACTTTTTCTAAGACCCTTATGACATCACAGTTCACCAAAAAAAGCGAGGCTTGGTCAGCGAGATTTTCCGAACCTGTTTCCGACTTGGTCAAACGGTACACGGCATCAGTCTCTTTCGATTATCGTCTAGCACCATTTGATATACAAGGATCACTCGCCCACGCAGAAATGCTGGCAGCACAAAAAATCATTTCTGCCGAAGATTGGGAAGCAATTCAAAGTGGTTTAAAAAAAATTAAAGCCGATATTGATGCTGGTAGCTTTAGCTGGCTCCTTGAACTCGAAGATGTCCATTTGAACATCGAGAAACGCCTCACCGAATTGGTTGGCGATGCAGGTAAACGTCTGCACACAGGCCGATCGCGCAATGACCAAGTCGCCACTGACATTCGCCTTTATATGCGTGCTGCTATCGACGATATTTTGGTTCTACTCAAAGAATTTCGGCTGGCATTAGTGAATTTGGCTGAGCAGCATGCCGCCACAATTATGCCGGGCTTTACGCATATGCAAGTTGCCCAACCTGTGACCTTTGGTCATCACCTCTTAGCCTACGTCGAAATGTTTGGACGTGATGCAGAACGTTTAGTTGATTGTCGCAAACGGGTCAACCGCCTACCCCTTGGTGCTGCTGCCTTGGCTGGCACTAGTTTTCCGATAGACCGCGAGCGGGTTGCAAAAACCTTAGGGTTTGATGATGTTTGCCACAATTCACTCGACGCCGTTTCCGACCGTGATTTTGCGATTGAGTTTTGCGCTGCCGCAGCTTTGATCATGACGCATGTATCACGTTTATCGGAAGAGTTAGTTTTGTGGATGAGCCCGCGCATCGGCTTTATTGATATTGCAGACCGTTTTTGTACTGGCTCATCGATCATGCCGCAGAAAAAAAACCCCGACGTGCCTGAATTAGCGCGCGGTAAGACTGGGCGCGTCAATGGGCATTTAATTGCCTTGCTAACGCTCATGAAAGGCCAGCCTTTGGCCTACAACAAGGATAATCAGGAAGACAAAGAACCTTTATTTGACACCGTTGACACGGTCACCGATACGCTGCGCATTTTTGCTGATATGGCTTTAGGTATCACTGTAAAAGCCGATGCCATGCGCGACGCCGCGTTACAAGGCTATGCCACAGCGACAGATTTGGCCGACTATTTAGTAAAGAAAGGGCTACCCTTCCGCGACGCCCATGAAATCGTCGCACTCGCCGTGCGTCAATGTGTGACTGAGGAGCGCGATCTTAGCGCACTGAGTTTGGCAGAGTTACAAAATTTCTCGTCCCTCATTGAGGCAGATATCTTTTCTGTGTTGAGTCTTGAAGGTTCGGTGTCGGCCCGTAATCACGTGGGCGGTACTGCACCAGAGCAAGTTAAAAAAGCCATTGAACGTGTCCGCAAACAACTTCAATAAAACGAATCTATAAAAAAAGTAACGATAAATAAGAGATGAAATATTTGCTCAAACTCTCGGCTTTCATTGATGCGCTCACCGAGAAAATAGGAAACTTAGTCAGCTTTGCCTTACTCGCAGCCGTCTTAATTTGTGCAGGCAATGCGCTTATCCGATACAGCTTCAATACCAGTTCAAACGCATGGTTAGAAATCCAGTGGGTCTTGTTTTCTGCTGTGTTTTTACTTGGTGCCGCGCACACCTTGCGACGCAATGAACACGTACGCATTGATGTGATCACTGGGAGATTTTCTCAGCGCACGCAAGTGTTGATTGATGTGATCGGCTTTATTTTTTTCCTTTTGCCGATGGCCTGTTTGATTCTTTACTATTCCCTGCCCTACGCATGGAGTTCCATTCAAAGCCAAGAAGTATCGAGCAATGCAGGCGGCTTGATTGTATGGCCCGCGAAATGCCTCATTCCTTTAGGATTTTTCCTGCTTTGTCTACAAGGAATATCCGAGATCATTAAGCGCATCGGTTTTTTAACGGGCGATGTCGACGCCAGCGTTTTTGAGAAAAAAACTTCAACGCCAGAGGAAGAAATCGAGGCAATCAAATTAGCGAATGCCAATCTCGTGGCTAAAACAATGGATTCCGAAGATAGTTCTGCTCGCACAAATAAGGGCGCGACGAAATGACCGCCTTCCTCATTGCCAACCTCGCTCCCATTATGTTTGCCACCTTGGTGGTGTTTTTGTTGTCGGGCTTTCCAGTGGCGTTTTCCCTGGCCGCGAACGGCTTGTTTTTTGCATTCATAGGGTTCGAGTTAGGCTTACTCCAACCAGAAATCATGCAAGCTCTGCCCAATCGTGTTTTCGGCATTATGTCGAACGACACGCTACTGGCAATCCCGTTTTTTACCTTCATGGGCTTAATACTCGAGCGCTCAGGCATGGCAGAAGACTTGCTTGATACGATTGGTCAATTGTTCGGCCCTATGCGCGGTGGTGTCGCCTATGCGGTGATTTTTGTAGGCGCGTTACTTGCGGCGACGACCGGAGTAGTCGCTGCATCAGTCATTTCTATGGGCTTGATTTCATTGCCCGTGATGCTGCGCTATGGCTACAACAAAAAGGTCGCCAGCGGCGTAATCGCTGCGTCTGGCACCTTGGCGCAAATTATTCCGCCTTCATTGGTGCTCATCGTCATGGCAGATCAACTCGGCCGTTCCGTTGGCGATATGTACCAAGCTGCCATTTTGCCGGGCTTGCTACTCACTACCATGTATGCGGGATACATTTTATTTCTTTCCGTCTTCAAGCCAAGCTGGGTGCCTGCACTTCCCCTGTCGGCGCGTAATTTGGCACAAGACAATGGCGATAGTGGAATACGCTCTTTGGTCGCCTTGTTATGCCTTTGTGGAATCATTAGTTGGTCTTTTGCTTCATGGCTGAGCGCGTCTTCACCTGATATGCCGCATGACAAGGTTTTTGTTTTTTCCAGTGTTGTGGGGATCGCGTTTTCATTTCTCGCCGCTGTCACGAATCGTTTTTTGAAGCTCGGCTTACTCTCTCGCATGGCAGAAAAAGTTGTCTTTGTGTTGATACCGCCGTTGGCGTTGATTTTTTTGGTTCTGGGCACGATCTTTATCGGTATCGCCACACCTACAGAAGGCGGCGGAATGGGAGCCTTTGGTGCCATCCTATTGGCGATCATGAACCGCCGTTTGAATTGGAAGTTAACCAAGCAAGCAATGGATTCGACCACGCGTTTATCTTGCTTTGTGATTTTTATTCTGATCGGATCAACCGTGTTTTCTCTCGTATTTCGCGCTATCAATGGCGATTTATGGGTAGAACATTTACTGACCTCTTTACCTGGTGGGCAACTAGGCTTCCTGATTGTGGTCAATATTTTATTTTTCGTTCTTGCCTTTTTCTTAGATTTCTTTGAACTCGCGTTCATCTTGGTTCCCTTAGTAGGGCCTGTGGCAGAAAAATTGGGCATCGATTTAATTTGGTTCGGTGTGCTTTTGGGTGTCAACATGCAGACTTCCTTCATGCATCCTCCATTTGGCTTTGCGCTGTTTTATCTGCGTTCAGTGGCGCCAAAAGAGGTGAAGACCAGCGATATTTATTGGGGCGCAGTGCCGTTTGTCGTAGCGCAGGTGGTCATGGTTGCCTTGATTATTCAATTTCCTCAGTTAGTTTCCATAGAGAAGAAGGAAAAGCCGCAACAGGAATTACAACTCCGTATAGAACATACACAAGAAGAAAGCGACGCCCCGGTTTTCAATTTCACTGCGCCAACCGAACCTGCGCCTGCCCCTGCGCCAACACCAGACAAAGCAAAGTAATTAGACAAAAAGCTTGGTATCCAATTATTAATCGGCAACTGCAAAAACGCGCTCGAAAAAAATGGGCGATGAAAAAATCATCGCCCACCTGCTTAATGCAAAAAACTTGCTAAGTCGACTTTAGATTGCGTGGTGCACTTTCAAAACAAACCACTTATTTATTGTCTTTGGCTGAGCCATTGTGCATACCTGTGCCCGCATCTTGATTGCGCATTTCATCCGCCAAGCTTTGGTTCATTGGTTGGATAACCTCTGCGATAGGCGTTGCTGGTATTGGTTCTGCTTGAGGTCTACCCAACCATTTTCTTACAACTGCGCCAATGCCAACGAGTGCAATAAAGCCCAGCTTGGCAAACTTCGCAAGGAAAGCCAGGGCAATCGCAAAGAAACCCAACTTTTTCGCGGCAACGCCGGCGACCAAGGCAGCTAATCCATATTCAGCAACCTTATCGGTACTGGCATTAAAGTCGGCGTAACGTTTTCCGTCGTTAAATTCAAGGTTACCTAGTGTTCATGTGCCACGGTTTTTTGTGTTGGTAAATCCTTCAAGGAGGTGACCAGATTGAGACTGATGTAACCGTCGCGACCAAGCGCGTAAGTGTTGAAGTTAACACCAAGGTCATCGTCCGTGCCGCCTTTATCTTTGGTAATTGCAGACCAAACCAAACGATGATTAATCGCCTCGTAAGCGGGCTTTTCCGCCCAACCTGTGACGGCAATTTCGGGAATGCCGCGCGAACGGCGATCGGCATTCGCCTCCTCGGTGCCGTCTGTGAGACTTTTTAACAGCTCATCTGCATTCCATTCTTTGGCATCGTCGTCTTTGATATAGCCCGCCTTCTCATAATGGGCAACAACTAACCAGCCTTGTTCTTTCTCAGGAAAAATCACACCCAATAAGGAACTATCTGCACTGTTGCCCATGGCACGCATAAGTCGCGCCGCGGCAGGCATGGGAATAAAAATTTCACCCGCAGGGATTTTTAACCGCGCTTATCGATCAAGGTGACTTCCGTTGGACCCACTTGTTTCACCTTCTCCGCGTCCGTAAATGCTGCTTCAAGCTCTGCCTTACGCGCATCGGCTTGCGGCGCGCTTTGTGCAAATGACGCCGTTGCGAGGCCAAGGAATAGCAAACTTGTGATTATTTTTATCGCCGAACGTTTCATTTTTTTCCTTCTCTCTGAGGGTGGGGGTTGAATCATTGCG
>OFSE01000539.1_pt1 | contig 10932 bp, 11 predicted proteins | sample 1543261 | NCBI WGS metagenome assembly OFSE01 (sample SAMN07774225, study PRJEB24372) | wastewater metagenome | isolation source: Exp Tend VB 50WW | collected 2016-02 | reverse complement strand
GCAGGTAACGGACAAATATGCGCATAAGTTTAGAAATGGTACCTCAGACATCCGACAAATGCCACGTTTGCTTACACTACACCTTCCCACTGGAGGAAGGTCAAGCGAATTTGACCTGACAGCAAAGCTGTTACATCAGCCTTGCAACAACCCATACATACTGATTTAATTGCAGGGTTTCAACATTTCATAATTATTTCTGGAGACCATATGCGCCATCTCATTACGCTGCTCGTTTTTTCCACCATCAGTGCTCCTCTCTTCGCCGCGACTCCAACGGAGACCGTGGCAGAATTCCACGAGGCACTCAGCGCCGGAAAACCCGAGCAAGTCAGCGCGCTACTCAGCCCGGAGGTTCAAATCTTCGAGTCCGGCTATGTCGAGCGCTCCCGTGAAGAATATACCGGCCACCATCTCAAGGGAGATATCGAGTTCGCAAAAACGACGAAAAATAAAGTGCTCAAACACAGTGAACGCGTCGAAGGCAATTTGGCGGTCGTGATGCAAGAAACGGAAACGACCGGAAAATACAAAGGTAATAGTGTCCATCACTTCGGCACGGAGACCGCCGTCCTTGAGAAACAAGGCGACAAATGGGTTATTGTTCACATCCATTGGTCATCGCGCAAATCGAAATAAATCCATAGGTCGGCGTGTGTCACCGACCTCCGCTTAGTTTCGGTAGAGAGGGTTTGGTGCCACGTACACCCGCACGCCATCTACATTCACATCTGCGGGTGCAATGTCGGCGAGGTTGAAACTACCGCTCGGGCGGAGGGTATCGAACTGCCAGGTGAACGACTTGCCGCCCACCTCGAAAGTAACGACATCGCCCTGGTCCACGTTAACGCTCTGGATCCCTGTAGTGATAGCCACGGTACGCGTTGCGGCGGCGGCCTGAGCGGCGCTGCCGAGCGCTGCATTCGAGTGGGCCTGATCTTGGTGTGCCAACGCGGCCAGTGGGGCCAAGGCGACTACGACGAGAACGGCTGCGAATTTGCTTTTGATGGATTGCATGATTAATTCCTTCTCTTGGGTTAAAGGTGCTGCATTTGTGAAGCCGATGAAGCTATTCTAAGGATGCAACCCGCACACCCGAATGACCCGAGCATTACATTTACATTACAGCCGGCATAGTGAAATACTGGTTGACCGCCGTCGCTAATTTCATCTCGCGCGGTACCGCATGCTAATTGCGCGTACCTCTTTCACTTTAGATTTATCGGAGTCCCTTTGAATTTCGACGTTTCAGCACCTACGCTTAAGGAGCAGCAGCTTCTTATCGAACAATGGAAAGCCGACCCAGCAGCCACCTATCGCAGCTGGTTCCTTTGGGAAGAGCGTCTGAAGAATTTTCGCTCTATACGACGGGGCCTCCATGCCGTCGTAAAGGAGATTCGCGACGACACCTTCGGCAGTGCTTATCGAGGCTCGTCATTGGAGACAGTGGTTCACTCCATCGCAGAGCAGCGCCAAATCTTCAAGGGTGCGGACCATGCGTTCCTTTGGAAGCCTAAACTTCGCATTCCCGACATCTACGAGGACCGCGGCAATCAGATGGCCTTTGCCCAATTTCTCGATACCTGCCTTTGCTGCAATACCGATGCGGAGGTCGTGGAGGCAGTTCGCAAGCTTGATTCACATCAAATAAAGGGTTTAGGTCCGGCCTGCGCTAATCTGCTTTATTTTTTGCACCCTACAGTTGTTCCACCAAACAATACCGCTATCGTCAAGGGCTTTAACGCCTTCTTCGGGGCCAACGTGAAACTCGGCCGATGGAACGAATATCTGGCAATGCGAGAGCGCGTCATCGGTTTCAATACGACACACCGCAAATGGCTGTCCAACGACTTGGGCGCGGTCGCCGGTTTCCTGTTCGATATCGGCTCAGGCCGTTACTCGCTCGGCGCCCCCAGCGCGATCGCGTTCGACTGGGAAGCGGACCTCGCGAGAGTGCACGAGGAAACCGCAGCCGCGCACAAGGCGCGCCTGGCGGCGAGCGAAAACGATCATACTCACACGCAGGTGCAGGGCTGGCTCCGGGATCTGGGATTGGCCCTGGGCTTCAAGGTCTGGATTGCCAACAACGACAAGGGCCGCGCCTATGGCGACGGACGTCTGGGCGATGGATGCGTGACCGAACTGCCGGCGCCTGTCCGCGCCAGCGGCGCACTCGACATGGTGGCGCTCATCGACGTGCTCTGGCTCGATGCGGCGTCCGGCAATATCAGCATGGCGTTCGAAGTCGAACACAGCACGAGCATCTACTCCGGTATCGTCCGGATGCTCGACCTGGCATTGGGCGTGCCTGAACATGAAGGCGCAACCTTCTTTCTGGTGGCGCCCGACGCCCGCGAAGCCGATGTGCGGTCTCAGTTCGCCAGGCCGGCGTTCTCACGCGTAAAAGAACTCAACGTCCGCTATATCGGCTATGGCGAACTGGCCCGGCACCGCGAGGCGATTGGCAGGTTCGGAGATGGTGAGAAGGCGATCCTCGCGATTTCCAAGCCACTGGCATGCTAGGGACGCCGGGACGGGAACCATAGCGAAAAGCGCGTGAGACCATGCCGCTCGCTGGTCACGCTTGCTGCGCCGCCGTGCAGCGCCATGATGGATTTAACGATCGCCAGTCCAAGGCCTGCGGAACTGGATTTCGCCGAGCGAGAAGGATCTGACCGGTAGAAGCGGTCAAACAATCGTGGCAAATGCGCCGGTTCGATGCCGGCTCCCGGGTTGGTCACCGATATGGTCACGCCATCGGCAACTTGGGCTGCGGTCAGCGAGATGACTCCGCCCGAAGGCGTATAGCGCACCGCGTTTGCGACCAGGTTGTTGACGGCCCTGCGCAACAAATGGGCGTCGGCCCATACCTCGCCAACGGCATTGATCTCCAGCGCGATATGCGCGTCGGACATGACACCGTCAAAATACTCCGCGACCATCTCCAGCTCTCTTTTTACGTCGAGCAGTTCGGTGCCGACGGTGATCTGGTCATGGTCGGCCCGCGCCAGAAACAGCATGCTTTCTACCATTCTGGCCAGCCGGCCGAATTCCTCGTAGTTCGACGACAACAGGTTCTGGTACTCCTCACTATCACGCGGTTGGGAGAACACCACCTCGGTCTGCACCATCAAATTATTCAAGGGTGTGCGCAAGTCGTGTGCAAGGTCATCGGCAAATTGGGACAGGTTGCTAAAACTGCTCTGCAAGCGGTCCAGCACTGCATTAAAGGAATCAGCCAGCAGGCGTAGCTCGGCCGGCGCCGTTTGCGCGTGCAGTCGTATGGTCAGGTTGTGCGCCGTCACCTGTTGCGCTTGCGCGGCCAGCGCGCGCACCTTCGACAGGCCCCGGTAGACAAGCAAATAGCCCAGCGCGGCCGTCAATACGGCGCCGGCGATCGCAGCCGCCCAGACCTTCAGGCGGTATTCCCCCAGCACGGCGAGTCGCTCATGGGCAGTCCGTGCCAGAGCGACATGCACCACTTCGTCACTGGCGCCAATCCGGCCCGCAGCGTTCAGCACGCGCAGCCTGGCGCCGTTAGCCAATGCTTGTGCGCGTGTATCGGCGGGCGAAGGCGTTGACCCGGCCGCTATCTCGGCGGTGGATCGCGCAAACGAGCGCTCGGTGGTGTTTTGCGTTAGCACCTGTCCGTCCTTGGCCTGGATGACCAGCAGCAAGCCACGGCTGACATCAACCGCATCGAGAAAGCGGTGCGGCTCAAGACGGATCGACCCTGCGCTCGCGGTTTCTTCCAGCAGATGCCTGATCTGCAACATGCGCTCGACCAGATCTGCGTCATCCCTGTCCTGCAGCTGTATGGCCAGTGCTTGGTAAAGATAAAATCCAACCGCCGAGAAAACCATGACCGCCACCACGGCAAACAGTGCGCCGAGCTGGGCGGTGAGGGAATAACTGCGCTTAGTCATCCGCGATCTTCCAGAACGTATCCCATGCTGCGAATCGTATGTATCAGCTTGACATCGTAGGGATCGTCGATTTTGGCGCGCAACCGGCGTACGGCCACGTCGACGACATTGGTGTCACTGTCAAAATTCATGTCCCAGACCTGGGACGCGATTAGCGGCCGGGATAGCACCTGCCCGACCCGCTTGGACATCAGGTGCAGAAGCGCGAACTCTTTTGCCGTCAGATCAATTCGTTGCCCTGAACGGGTGACACGGCGTTTTGGCACGTCGATCTCGAGATCGGCAATCTGGAACACGTCTGGCTCCCTGATGGGGCCTCGCCGCAGCAGCGTGCGTATCCGGACCAGCAATTCCGCGAAAGCAAAAGGCTTCACCAGATAATCATCGGCGCCCAGCTCCAGCCCTTTGATACGCTCATTGAGCGCGTCGCGGGCGGTCAGGAACAGCACCGGTGTTTCCACCGTCTTGCGAAGCTCCGTCACGATTTGCCAGCCATCCATGCCAGGCAGCATCACATCGAGTACGATCAGATCATAATGGGCGGTGGTCGCTGCATGCAGCCCTTCCGGCCCGGTCTTGGCCCAATCCACGACGAAACCGGATTCCGTCAGACCTTTCTGTATGTACTCGCCGGCCTTCTGTTCATCCTCCACCACGAGCAAGCGCATATCACCCCTTTGCAGTAAAAACATCGGGGAATCCCCCCGTTGGGGGAGTGTACCGCAGCAAAGTGACGCCAACGTGGCGGCGGGATTACAACTTTGTCAGAAACCGCCCGTCATTGCATGGCCAGCTTTGCGCGGAAAAAAACTATGTAGGAGGATGGGCTGGAACCGTAAACCGCATCGAGTGTCGAGGGCGCCCAATGTTTGCTCACGAGCGCACCCGCCCCAAACTTCACCGTTCCCGCACTAAACAGGTCCGGTACAAAACCCACGCTCAGCTTTCTGACATTGAACACTTGTTACCACCAACGACGCTGCGACTACGGTCTATCTAATTCTTGCACAAGATGGACCATGCTGTACTCCATCCGGTCCTTCGCGAACGAGACTGATGCATCGAGATAGCGTAGAGCCGACTTGATGTCCCGCCACCCCACATATTCCATGAGGCTCTTTACATCCCAGCCATCGGACGCCGCCCAATTCGCGAAGCCGCGGCGCAGCGAATGGCCGCTGTATGCGCCAGCCGCAGCCAGGCCGCCATTTTTCAGCATCGCCCGCAACAGCGGAGCGATGCTGTCAATATGCAGTCCATTTTCACGTACATGGCCCCAGCGGTCGATCGCGCGATAGACTGGACCGGCGGTCAACTGCGCGACGCCGATCCAGTCCAGGTAGGCCTCGACCGGGCAAAGCCGCGACAACGCGGGCGCGCGGAACGTACTGCCGAGATTTTGCCGATCGCCCTTGGTCCGACCTAGGAAGCAGCTGATGCCTTCGCCGGCGTTGGCCGCCACATGCTCGACGCGAAGCCGGCTCAGTTCGTCGCTACGAAATCCTCGCCAGAACCCGAGCAGGATCAGTGACTTGTCCCGCAGACTACGCAGCTCGGCGGCGCGATCGTTCCCGCGTCGAGCGGCGTTGACAGCGCGATCAAGCGCGCCAACGACGCGTTCCAGTTCATCGAGTTGCAGGGGCTTTGCCTGCTTCTCCTGCGCTGGATGCAGCGCGCGGATGCCGCGCATGGCTTGACGGACGATGGGCGCCTTGGTCGGGTCAGGAAACCCCTGTGCGGTGTGCCACTGGGCGAGCGCCGCCAGGCGCTGCCTTAGCGTGCTGACGGCCAGCGTATCGGCGTACTCCGCCAGGTAGCGGGCTACCCCGTCGGCGGTGGCGGGCAGCATGCCTTTCCATTGCACTTCGAAGTGCTCGATGGCGGCGCGATAGCTCTGACGGGTGTTGTCCCGCGTCGCCGCTTCGATGTATTGATCGAGTTTTGACATGGCGTCAGTGTCTTACCTTCGCCCGGATATAGTTGAATATCGTTCGGGTTGCATTGGCCGCCAAATGGGCTTCAGGTTCGCCCAGCAGGTCATCGGAGGGGTGCGCGATGCTGCCGTTGTTGCGCAGGGAGTTGATGGCGTCGATCGCGTTCGCGAACCCATGCAGAACGCGCACCAAGTCGTTGTCATACGAGCCCAGGTCCTTGAGTATTGGGTGTGCCGTGCGCAAGACCTTGAACAGCGCGGTCAACGAGGCATCGTCGGCCACCGTGATGCCGCTTTCAATGCACAGGCTTCGAAAATAGCCGTGCAGCGCCGTGTGCAGGCGGTCGACCGCGCTGACTGGGCCGCTAATACGCATCAGATGCTCGGCATCATTGAGTGCAAGCAGTACCACGTCGCCGCTCGAGAGGCTGGAGGGCGCCTTGGTATGTACACTTTGAATATTCGTGCGCACAAGAATTGACAGGTTCGGGATCTCCGCCAGCAGTTGGCTGGTCAGCTTGGGATGATTGATGAGCTGGTCTATAACGTCCCAGCCTTCGCGGGAAAAATGCTCAAGCGCCTGCAGAACGCAGTCGCCGTAATCAGGGTCCCGCCAATGCAAGCTGCGTAATAGGCGGTCATGGCGCTGGATGTAGTCGGATTCCCCGGACAAATATCCGAACTCACGCCAGTCTTCCGTCGTGAATTCGCTGGCGATTGTTTTCCGGAGCGCGAGGATCAGCGCGCCGCGTTTTTTTGAATCAATGGTGTATTCGTCGAGCGTCACTACGCTACCTCCACAACAAAGCATCAATGTAGCTGGCCAACCGCGAAATTTCAGGGAGGGCGCCTAAAAACGGCATATTGTGAGTATCACACCGGATAAACCTACTTTATCCGATGTAAAATTTAAACGCAAATCACCTTGAAGTAGGTACAAATATAGTATGTAATAACGTGGTATGTAACATATTATCTTATTTCATCCTCGGGAGACCCCATGGCGCGGAGCGGACTATACAAATCGGATGTACAAAAGGCGCGTGACGCCCTCATCGCGCAGGGTATAAACCCGTCGGTGGACGCCGTTCGCGTGGCGCTGGGGAACACCGGATCCAAAACCACCATTCACAAATACCTCAAGGAACTGGAATCCGAGGATGGTGGCGCCGGCGGCAAGCGCGCCTCGGTCAGCGAAGCGTTGCAGGACCTGGTAGAGCGACTGGCCTCGCGATTGCAGGAGGAGGCTGAGGAGCGGGTAGCGACGGTCCGCGTCGATTCCGATGCGAAGGCGGCCGAGCATGTGGCGGCGCTGCAAGCTGCCCAGAACGAAAATTCGCAGCTGCGGGCCCGCGCGCTGGAACTGGAGGCGGCCCTGCAGGAACAAGCTCTGGCACTGGTGGCCAGCCAAGCCGATCATCAAAGGGAATCGACCATGCGCCAGGTCGCCGAACAGCAGGTGTCGGACCTACAGCAGCGCCTGGTCGAGAATGAAGCGCACCGCCAATCGTTGGAGGAAAAACACCAGCACGCGCGCCTAGCGCTGGAGCACTATCGCCAGTCGGTAAAGGAGCAGCGGGAAGCCGACATCCGGCGCCACGAACAGCAGATCCAGCAAGTGCAAGCCGAACTGCGGCAGGCACAGCAGACGATCGCCGTGAAACAGGACGAGACGACCCGACTGAACCAGGAAGGGGCGAAGCTGGTGGCAGAGCTGTCTCACACGAAACAGGGCCTGTATGAGCAACTGACGCAGAACCGTAAGCTGGAGCAGAAAATCGACACATTACAATCGCTGCACATGCACGCCGCCGATACCGAGCGCCAACTGACCAGCAAAATTGCCGAGGCGGAGCTGCTCGCCGAGCGGCTTAGCGACGCCAACAGCCAGATCGCGCCGGCGAAGGCGCAGGTCCGCGAGCTGGAGCTTTTGCTGGCCCAGGCGACCGCGAAATTGCAGGCACAGGAGCAAATCGGCGAGCAGTTGCGGGCCTACCTAGACAAGATCGCAACCACTCCAGCGACAGCAGGGCCAGACCGATGAGAATCCTCCTGCGCCCAATGCCAGAACGACAATTTTATAATTGTTTTTTGAGAAAAAGACCGTTTTGTAATCGTTTTTTAGTCAAAATAATTGTTTTTGCGTACTCGTGTCGATCAGCAGCCGTTCATTCAGAGGCTGGCTAGCCGCAGCACCCTCGCTGCAGTTGGATCGGCGGACATTTCACTGTGCCGTATGAACAGAAGACGCAACAGTCGCCCGCTTTCGGCCGCAACACGACGGCGCAGCCCGTGCATTCATAATAGAACTGGCACGCATCGGTAGGCATGACTTCCTGCTTGCTTATCCCACAGTGCGGGCAGGTCAGGGTCGATGCGAGAATTGCCTCGGTCATGGTGCTACTTCCCGACCGTGGACGGGAAACCCGCATCGGCGGTCGCCTTGGTCAGCAGCGCGATATTGGTCTTGTCCGCATCCAAATGTACGGTTGCGGTCTTGTGCTCGAAATCGATCTTCACATCGCTCACGCCTGGAACCTGCTCCAGCGCTTTTTTGACGGTGATCGGACATGCAGGACAAGTCATGTTCTGTACATTGAGGGTAACGGTCTTCGGCGAGCTGGCGAAAGCCGATCCAGCCAGTAGCAACGCGAAAATGAAGGTGGGGATGCGCATGGAATATCCTTTCAATAAAACAGCGGGGCGTACAAGGGAAATGCCAGCAGCAGTATCACTGGCAACGTAACAAGCCAGAACAGAATGCGCTGGTTCCTGATGACTCTATCTGCAGCGCACGCGTCACCTGGCGCGCAGGCACGTCGACGCACATAGAGATTGTAGAAGGCCAGGCCGAGAAGCAGCAGCGTCAGGCCAGTGAAATAAGGACTGTACGGCTCAAATGCGATAAGGCGCGATGCCCAACCGCCGCCGACACCAAGTAGCAGCAGGATGAGCGGGCCGGCGCAGCATGCGGATGCGCCAAGCGCCGCCAGCACCCCAGCGGCCAGCGTACCTTTCGTTCCGATCGTCATGGCGACTCCAATTGGTTTTACACGAGAATAGGATAAACTCCGTACATAGATACGGAGTCAAGTGCATGATCGAGAAAATGACCATCGGCCGCTTGGCCAACGCCGCCGGTGTGAACGTGGAAACAGTCCGGTTTTACCAGCGTAGCGGACTGATCGTGGAGCCGTCGCGGCCGCGCGCGGGCTACCGGACTTATGGGGAAGAGGACATCCGTAGGATTCGGTTCATCAAGCGTGCGCAGCTACTTGGCTTCACGCTCGATGAAATTACGAGCTTACTCAAACTGGAAGGCTCTCTGGCCTGCACCAGTACGCGCGACCTGGCAGCCAAGAAGCTTGCCATGGTGGAGTCCAAACTGGCCGATCTTCAGGCGATGAAAACCGCTCTCACAGGCATGGTTGCGCGGTGCGACAGCGAGGAGCGGGACGATGGCTGCCCAATCATTCAGGCGCTGATCGACGACTGAAATGTAACCCCTTAGGCCGCACTCGGCATGACGTTGTGCGACTCGGTTCGGTAGGAGCAGCGCCGACTATCGGTTTGCTCCGTTGCCCTCAAGAAAGCCGATTTCAAAACTTTTACCTTTTCGAAGGGATGGGCACATATAGCCATTTTGTAATTATTTTTGAGTCGAAATAATCATTTTTACGTGCCTACCTATGATCGCAGTTCCAGTGCTATTCGACTGGAACACGATCACCCCCTTCGAGTCTGGCTTCGCAAGTTATAGCGGATACTGACGGCGATGATCGCGAGGATTAGCACCTGTGCCGCCAGCGTCTGCGCGGTCGGGTAGATCCCCAGCACCTCGACGCGGGGAACGGCGACTGGCGTCATATCCAGGAACCCCACTTTTTGCAAAGCGGCTACCCCCTTGCCGGCTAGGACCACCGCCAGTACGGCCACCAGTGCGGAGCTGTAGGCAAAGAACTGACTGATAGGCAGTCTGGCGCTGGAGCGCAACAGCAAGACGGCGATCACGGCCAGAATGACGATGCCCGTGCCAAGGCCAGCGAGCAGATATATGCCATTATGCTCGGTCCACAGCGCGACGTAGAACAGCACCGTTTCAAACACTTCGCGGTAGACGGTAACGAACGACAGCAAGAACAACATCGCGGCCGAGCGCTTGTTGAGCGCCGATGAGAGCTTGTCCTTCACATATGCCTGCCAGCGCCCTGCGAGACTCTTCTGGTGCATCCAGATGCCCACGGCCAGCAGCACCACTGCGGCAAAAATCGCGGAAAAACCCTCGGTCATTTCGCGGCTCGCGCCGCTCAGATCAACAAGATAGGTGGCGACCGCCCACGTCAGGGCGCCGCCCGCCAGCGCAGCGATCCATCCCGCGTGCACGTAGGGGAGCACATCCTGACGGCCGGCTTTTTTCAGGAACGCCAGCATGGCGACGACCACCAGCAGCGCCTCCACGCCTTCTCGCAGCAAAATGGTCAAGGCGCCGATGAACGTCGACAGCGGATCATTGGAGGAATCGAGCGCCCCTTGCGCATCGGACAGCAATCCTTGCAAACGCGTCGCGGTGGCACGGGCCAGCGCCAGGTTGTTGGTGGACACGGCATGGCGATAGTCCCCCATCGTTTTTTCGATCTCCGAAAAGAGCGCATTGTTCTTGGCCGCCAGCGCCGGCTCCACCGGTTCGAAGCCGTCCAGATAAGCCGACAAGCCTAGACGCGCAGCGGCCGCCGTGTCGCCGGCCTCCAGTGCGGCCATACTGGCTTTGAGCTTGGACATGGCGATAGGCAAGGTGTCCGCGTTCGACTGCGCCAGCGTCGCTGGCGCGCTGCGCAGATAAGCGGTCAAGCCGCGCGCGGCGTCTGCGTCGACGGCCTTGGCCAAGGCGCTCTCGGACGATTCGCTCAGCTTGGCCAGCGTCGGCAAGGCCGCGATGAACGCCCCCGCGAAGTGGACGTTGTATTCCTTGACACCGGTGCTGCTGTTGACCAGGTTGTTCAGCGCCACGGTCAGCGGGTAGGAGCTGAAATCGCTGAACGAGGCGCCGAACAGGAACTCGTTCCAGATGCTGGT
>OFSE01000538.1_pt1 | contig 10945 bp, 9 predicted proteins | sample 1543261 | NCBI WGS metagenome assembly OFSE01 (sample SAMN07774225, study PRJEB24372) | wastewater metagenome | isolation source: Exp Tend VB 50WW | collected 2016-02 | reverse complement strand
GATCATCATGCAGCGATCGATCGATAGCGAGGTCTAATATGCAGCTCGATCCCGCCACCCGCATCGCGCTCGAGCAGCTGTACAGCCTGCTGCTCTCGGTTGTCGTGGTGCTGGCGCTCGTGCTGGGCAAGCCGTGCCCGGTGCAGACCCGCGCCGATCGGCGTTCCGATCGAGCATCGTTGACGCCGCATTGACAATTCTGCTACAATAGGGGTGTGACTCGCGCGTTTCGCGGCTGCCGATGAAACGCCGCGCGGCGGGCGCGGGTCGCGCCAATGCCCGTAGGGCGCATCAGGCAGATAAGGGCTTCTGGCAACTGGGATACCTGCCAGCGTTCTTTCAGCGTAAATGGAGCTGGCGCGCCCGTGCTTACGACGCCGACCGCTGTGTGACTTCTGATGAGTGACGATCGACAACTTCAGCAAACGGTCTACATCGGGGATGTGCTGACGCCAGTGAGCATACTTGGGGTCAGCATTCTGGCACGACCTGAATCTGTTACTGAGTTTCGCGCGGCGCTCAAGAACGCAAAACAATCGTTCGCGAGACTGAAGACCGCAATGCGGCTTGTCGTACCACCAGACGAGCACAACGTGATCGATCAACTGCCGGACGAGTAGCGCTGGCACCACAATCGCATAGTCGCTGAACGCTGAAACGCGGGCGGTGTCACCCTCACACGAGGGTGGCGCCGCCTTTTTTGTTGCCCTATGAACCCGAGCATCAAAAACGAGCCGATGTACCGCGCGCTACGCCGGCAGGGCATGAGCAAGGCGCGGGCGGCGCGGATCTCGAACGCCGCGCGCTTCAAGGCGGCTGATGTAGCCACGCTCGAAGCCTACGTCAGCACGCCCGGCTACGCGCCGCAGATCGCGCAGGCGCTGGCGTCGTGCATCCCCGAACTGCCTGCGTTTAAGGGCGAGAGCCTGGGGCCCGGTATTACGCGCATACGCGGCAACCTGTGCAACGTGCACGGGCGCTACGGGCCGTGCGACGCCGCGCAGAGCGGGAAGAAGCCGAAGGGCAAGAAGCCCGCGAAAACGCCCGAGCAGCGCCAGGCCGAGCGCCAGGCGGCCCGCAGCCAGCAGCAGCAGGCGAACCGCGCGAGCGTGGCCAGCGCCCTGGCCGAGGCCGACGCCTCGCTGGGGCCGACCGGCGTGGCGTCGGTGCTGGCGGCGATGGACGGCCAGCCGATCACGAACGGCCCGGCGCTCGAAACGCTGGGCTATGCGGAGAAAAACCCTGACGGATCGTACCGCCTGACGCCTGAGGCGCGGGCGCTCGCTCGCGCAGCCAGCGCCGGTGACGCCCGCGCCGCGCTCGACGCCGACGGCCGGGCGCAGACCCGCGCGGCGAAGCTCGCGGCCGACGCCGAAAAGAAGCGTGAAGAAAAGAAGCCCAAAGGCGGTGGCGGTGGCGGGAAGGCCAAGCCTGACAAGGCCACAGAAGCCGCCACGAACCGCGCCAGCGTCGGCAAGCAGCTGGGCCTGAACCTGGACGCGCTGAACACGGCCGCGACGGGCGGGCGCGTGAACGACGCCGATCGGGCCGCGCTCACGAAGCGCGGGCTGCTGGCGGACGACGGGCAGCCGACCGACGCCGCTCAAAAACTACTGGCCGCCGCCGACAAAGGCGATACCCGCGCCGCTCAGGCCGCGCTGGTCAGCCAGACCCGCCAAGCCGCGCGCGCGACGGAACGCAGGGATCAGCAGGCCGCGCGCGATGCTGACCGCGCGCAGCGCCGGGCTGACACCGCCGGCCGCCGAGCCGAAACCGATCGCCGCCGGGAAGCCGCCGACCGGCGCCAGCTGCGCGCCGAGCGCCGGGCCGCCGCGCGGGCCGAGAACGCCGCGCAGGGCCTGCGGAAACGACGGAAGGAAGCCTTCACCGTCTACAAGGCCGCCGACGGCACGCCGCGCTGGCTGGCGCGCTCGACGACCGCCTACCGCGACCGCGACGGCGAGATCCTGAGCGTGGCCGCGCTGGACGCCGACAGCCAGCGCATGACCGCAACCAAACAATACGGTCCGCTGCGCTGGTGGCACGTCGGCCGACCCGACCCGGCGAACCCTGGTGCGCCGTGGGGGCCGGGCCTCGATCTCGGCTGGTGTGATTTTTCGATGGTGATCGGCCGCACGCGCGTGGAGAGCGGCACCTTCAAGAGCGCGGCAATCGCCCGCGCCGTCGCGCGCGTGGCTGACACGCTGGAGTTGTCGCCTGGCTTTTTCCACCCGCCGGCGCAGCCGGACGCCGGTGGCGTGTTTGCGCAGATGCGGACGTTTGAGCGCAGCCTGGTGCCAACGCGGTATGCGCGCGCCAGCAATCTATTTACCGGCCTCACAGTCAAGGAGCACAGGATGGATATCACCGAGATCGAGCGACGTTTCAAGGCGGCGATCCGCGAGCTGGCGCTCTCGCCCGAGCAGGCGGCGGCGCTGGGCCAGCAGATCGCGCAGGCCGACAAGGCCGCGCAGGCGGCCGGCATCGCGTTCAAGTCGAGCGATGCGCCGACCGTGTATCTCGGCCCCGACGGCGTGCCCGGCATCATCCAGGACGGCGCGTTTGTGGCGCTCAAGGCGGCCGGCCCGCCGCCCGAGGATGCGATCGAAATCGAGGCGAAGGCGCCCGAGGATGCGATCGAAATCGAGGCGGAGGCGCCCGAGGAAGACTACGCGCCGGCGATCGGCGATATGTCGCCGGACGAGTTCGGCGCGATGCTCGATGCGCGGCTGGCGCCGCTGATCAAGGCGCTCGACATCGCCGGCAAGATGGGCGGCCACGTGGACGAGCTGAAAAGCATGATGACCGGCGTGGCGACGAAAGAGGCTGGGCTGGCGGCCGAGGTGGCGGCGCTGAAAACGCAGCTACCGAGCTGGCCGGCGATGCGCCGCGCGCAATCCAGGCCGGCTACCGCGCCACCTCGGCCGCCGCGACCGTCGTGCCTGACGGCGACGCGCGCCTGAAAGCGGCATCGCCGGCCAGCGACCCGATCATCAGCTCGTTCGGCGGTTTTCTCAGCGACCTGGGCCTGGCTGGCCCCGGCGCGTAATCGACCGGCGCGTCCGCGCGGCGCCCGTTTCCCCCGACACTCACAAAGGAGCATTTGCAATGTCACTCGGCACACTCAGCGACGCCGATCTGAACCGACTCGGGCAGATCGTGCTGAAGCAGATCGGCGCGGGGGGCGCGAGCCGCACCAAGGCGGTCAGCAGCACCCCCACCACCACCTACGGCCACGGCCCTGGCGGCCTGTTCTCGAACCCGGCGCTGGAGCGGCCAATTTTCTCCGCGATGGTGCTGCCCCGCACCGGGCTGCAAAACATGCTGCCGGTACGCGGGACGCGCTACGCCAACCCGCTCTACGGCCTGTTCACCGGCGTCACCGCGACGACCGGCAGCGAGCCCACCGGCGTGTGTGACGACCCGCCGACCGCTGGCCTCTCCAAACTCTGCGAGCACTCATTCGTCTACGGGCGCCAGTCGCGCCAGACGCGCGTGTTCGACATCGACCGCATGGGCCTGCTGCAGGATAGGGGCGAGCATACCGACTTCCAGTTCATGGGTAACCCGTGGCAGGGCGCGGCGGCCGACAACGTGCCGACCTATCCCGGCATGCAGGGCCCGCTGTCGAACGTGCTGAACACCGAGGTCGCGAAGGCGATCTTCGAGCTGGGCGTGGCCTGGAGCCGCGACTTCGCGCGAGAGATCTACACCGGCAACCCGACCAACAACACGTCGGGCGGCGGGCGGCAGTATTTCTACGGCCTCGACACGCTGATCAACACCGGCTACCGCGATGCAATCACCGGCGTGGCCTGCCCAGCCGCCGACTCGATCGTGCGCTCGTTCGGCAACCTCGACATAGCGACCAATGGCGCGACGCTGGTGCGGCAGATCACCAACATCTACCGCAACCTGCGCTACATCGCCGCGAACGCCGGCCTCGACCCGGTGCAGTGGGCGATCTCGATGCCCTGGGCGATGTTCTACGAGATCACCGAGGTATGGCCGTGCGCCTACCTGACCTACCGCTGTACGAACATTGCGACCGGCAACACCGCGTTCGTGGATAGCACCGAGGCGATCCGGATGCGCGACGAGATGCGCGGGAACGTGTACGACCGCACCGGCCAGTACCTACTGATCGACGGCGTGCGCGTGCCGGTGGTGCTCGACGACGGCATTACCGAGCTGGGCGTCGGCGCCGGCTCGTTCCGCAGCAACATGTACTTTGTGCCGCTGACTGTGCTGGGCGGCACGCCGACGACGTTTATGGAGTACCTGGACTACTCGGCGCCGAACGGCGCGCTGGAGGCCGCTCGCGCGCTGGCGCCTGAGGGCTCGTACAGCATCAGCGACAACGGCCGCTTTATGTGGCACAAGAAGCCACCGCAGAACTTCTGCGTGCAGATGCTGGCGAAGTCGCAGCCGCGCCTGATGCTGCTGACACCGCACCTGGCCGCGCGGCTGACCAACGTGCAGTACACGCCAGTGCAGCACCAACGCGACCCGTTTACAGATTCGACGTACTTCACGAACGGCGGCCAAACATCATACGGCGGCTATGGCCCCTCGTACTACACGCCCACGGCGTAGTGCTCATCCGCGCGCGGCTAGGGTCGCTCCCAAAGAGCGGGGACTCCACCGCCTGCCGCGCGCGATCACTGGAGTGCATCAGGAGACATGCAATGTTCAGTACTTTTGACACCGAACACGGCTCCATCGTTATTCGCACGGCGGATCTTCGCACGATTTGGGATCGATCTGACGGATGTTTCGTGACCTGGGTTCGTGGCGACGAGAGCGACCCATTTACGATACGGATCACTGGCACCGCCCGCGAGAACATGGCGCGGCTGCGAAGTGAAGAGCTAGCCGCGTTCGTCGAAGCCGAGCGCTACCAGCAGCGCCAGTACACAACGCAACAGGCCATTCACGTTGGGCGCGGGCGGGTGAAGCAATGAACACCTGGCCCACCCTGGCAATCCTGGTTATCACCTACAACCGGCGCGACGTGCTGCGCGAGACGCTGCGCCGGCTGGCCGCGCATCTGGCCTACGAGGGCCCGCGCGTGCTGGTCATCGCGGACGACGGTTCAGACGACGGCACGGCGGCGATGCTGGCGGCCGAGTACCCGGACGCCACGCACGTGGTCAGCGCCCGGCGCGGACTGGGCGCGAACGCCAACGCCGGACTGCGCGCCGCGCTGGCCCACGCCGATTACGTGCTCCAGCTCCAGGACGATATGCACTTGCTGACCACGCTCGACATGCACCCGCACATAGAGCGGCTGCGCGACGACCCGACCTGTGGCTTTATTCGCCTGTGGGGCGTCGGCGGGCATCGCTACGAAGGGCGGCTCGAGGGCAACTACTGGCGCGTGTTCTGGCATAGCGATGAGCTGTACATTCCGTCGGATAGGCCGCACGTCAAGCACCGCCGGTTCCACGAGCACTACGGGCCGTACCCCGAGGGCCTGCCGACGGCGGGCACCGAGGAGGCGTGGTGCCACCAGTGCAAGGGCCGCGCAGGCCTCGAGGGCAAGCAGATCGACGTGTTCGTGCCACAGATGGCTGATACGGAAAAGAGTTGGGAACATGCGGCCTGGGGCCAGCGGTGGAGGGATGCAGGGCTATGACACTGAATGGCACCATCTTGATCACCGGCGGAAGTGGTACTTTGGGCCACGCGATTGCCCGCACCGCCCGCGCCGAAGGTTGGGACTGTCGCATCACGGTCTACAGCCGCAGCGAGCTACGCCAGGCCGAGATGCGCGCGCGCCACCCCGAGTGCCGCTACGTGCTGGGCGACGTGCGGGATTACGACCGCCTGGCCGCCGCGTTCGCCGGGCACGATCTCGTCATTCACGCCGCCGCCATGAAGCGCATCCCCGAGTGCGAAGCGCACTCGTCCGAGTGCGTGGCCACAAACGTCGGCGGCTCGGCCAACGTTGTGCGCGCAGCGCTGGCGGCTGGCGTGGCGCGCGTGGTAGGCATCTCGACGGATAAGGCCTGCGCCGCGATTACGACCTATGGCGCCAGTAAGCGGCTGATGGAAGGCTTGTTCCAGGCCGCGCACGGGCGCACCGTGTTCACCCTCTGCCGCTACGGCAACGTGCTGGCCAGCAATGGCAGCGTGATCCCGCTGTGGCGCCAGCAGGCCGCGCGCGGTGAGCCGCTGACCATCACGGATCGGCGCATGACCCGCTTCTGGATGACCGAGCGCGACGCGGTGCGCGTGATTGAGCAGGCGGCAACGTGTGCAACACCTGGCGTGATCGTGGTGCCAAAGATGGGCGCGGTATTGATTGCCGACATGGCCGAGTGGATTGTGCCCGGCTGCGAAACGCGCGAAACCGGCCTGCGCAGCACCGAAAAGCTGCATGAAGATCTGGTACATCTATTCGAGCCAGCGAGCAATACCGCAACAAGATTCCTACTGTATGCCGGCGCGGATGGCGGCGTTATGTATCGTAGCGACATCGCCCCGCAGATCGACCGCGCCACGTTCCTGGCGATGCTGGCCGAAAGCGAGGCCGGCACATGACCGTGCGCGTGCATCTCGCCCCCGGTGCCAGCCAGGTGCAGGCCGATAACGGCGTGGGCCAGGTCATCCGCGCGATGGTGCAGCACCTGCCGGCCTACGGCGTCGAGCTGGTCGGGCCAGACGAGGCGGAGGTGATCGCCTGCCACATTCAGCAGGGCGATCTGCCGCGCGTCGACGTGCTGCACTGCCACGGCCTCTATTTCGCGGATATCGCGCACGCGCCGTACCAGGCCTGGCACCACGAGGCCAACGCGCGGATTGCCGCCGCCGCACGCCAGGCGCGGGCGATCACGGTGCCAAGCGACTGGGTGGCCGAGCCGTTCCGGCGTGACATGCGGCTTCACCCGCACGTAATCGGCCACGGGATTGATCTGGACGCCTGGACGCCAGCCGAGCATCGCGGCTATGTGCTCTGGAACAAGAATCGCGGTGCCGATGTGTGCGACCCCGGGCCGGCCTACGCGCTGGCCGAGCGCGGCGCGCTGGTGGTCTCGACGTTCGCGCCTGCGGGCGCGCCGCCGCTGCCGAACTGTACGATCGTCGGCGCGCAGCCGCACGCGACCATGCGCGAGCTGATCCGCCACGCCGAGATCTACCTGGCGACGACCCGCGAGACGTTTGGGATCGGCACGATCGAGGCGCTGGCGGCCGGCGTGCCGGTGCTGGGCTACGCCTACGGCGGGACGGCCGAGCTAGTCGAGCATCAGGTGAGCGGGTATCTGGTGCAGCCCGGCGACGTCGACGGCCTCGTCGCCGGGCTGGCGTGGCTGCGTGCTCACCCCGCGTGCCGCGCGGCAGCCCGGCTGCGGGCGGCAGAATACCCGTGGGCGCGCGCGATCGCACAGTACGCCGCGATCTATCACGACGTGGCCACCCAGCGGCGCCAGGCCAGCCGGGTGAGTGTCGTCATCACGAACTACAACTACGCCGACTATCTCCCGGAGGCGATCGACAGTGTACTGCCGCAGGCCGACGAGGTGGTGGTGGTTGACGACGGCTCGACCGACGCCAGCGCCGACGTGCTCGCGCGCTATGCCCGACAGGTCGCGGTCATTCGGCAGCCCAACGCCGGCGTGGCGGCCGCGCGGAACGTCGGCATCGCCCGCGCGACTGGCGACTACATCATCTGCCTGGACGCCGACGATCGGCTGGACGCGCGCTACGTGGCGGCCTGTCAGCAGGCACTGGACGCGCAGCCGGTCGCGGGCGTGGCCTACACCGGGCTAGGCATTCTGGCCGCCGACGGCAGCGTGCAGCCGAACGCATGGCCGCCCGCGTTCGACTGGCAGGCGCAAGCGCAGCCCACTAATCCGCCGTCGAACTGCATTCCCTGCGCGGCAATGTTCCGGCGCGCGATGTGGGAACGCGCGGGCGGCTACAAGCAAGTGTATGCACCGGGCGAAGATACCGAGTTCTTCACGCGCGGGCTGGCGGCCGGGTTCGACGCCGTACGCGTGACGGATGAGCCGCTGTTCCACTACCGCGTGCACGACGGCAGCGCCAGCCGCACCAAGACGTATCGCCCGATCGACACGTGGCACCCGTGGATGCGCGACGGCCAGTACCCGTTCGCCGCGCCGTCGACCACGCGGCCGATCGTGCGTAGCTATGCCGATCCGCTTGTCAGCGTGATTATCCCGGTTGGACCGGGCCACGCGCAGTACCTGCCGGCCGCGCTCGACAGTCTGCTCGGCCAGACGCTGCGCGCGTGGGAAGTGATTGTCGTACCAAATCGGGCGGCGCCGCCCGATCTGACCGTGTATCCATTTGTGCGCGTGGCCACCGCCGACAGCGGCCCAGCCGCCGCCCGCAATGCCGGCCTGGCGCTCGCCCGCGCACCGCTGGTGCTGTTCCTGGACGCCGACGACTACCTGACGCCCGACGCGCTGCGCGTGATGGTCGAGGCCTATGCCGCCAGCGGCGAGTACATCTACAGCGATTGGTACGCGCTGAAAAGCGGCCAGATGATCGAGCATCAGGCACCCGACTACCGGCGCGAGGCCTGGCTCGAAACAGGCCAGCACGCCGTCACCGCCCTGATCGAGACCGAGCACGCCCGCGCGGTCGGCGGCTTCGACGCAACTATGCCGGGCTGGGAAGATTGGGACTTTTTCATCAAGCTGGCGATTCGCGGCGTGTGCGGGCGCTCGCTCGCGCAGCCGCTGCTGGTGTATCGGCAGGAGACCGGCACGGTGCGCGAGTCGAGCCTGGCGCAGAAGGACGCGCTGCTGGCGCTGCTGCGCGACCGCTACGCCGGCTATGCCACAGGAGAGCTACCAATGTCTACATGTTGCGGCGGCAGCGCCGATGCCCTGCTTGCGGCCAAGCGCGCCCTGGCGCTGGCGAATGGTGAGACGCCCGGCCCGGCGGCTGAGCTGGCCGACAGCGGCATTACGGAGCCGGCGGTGGTGCGAATGGAGTTCACCGGTAATCAGCGCGGCGCGGTGTCGTACCTCGGCCGGCCGAGCGGCCGCGCGTACCTGGGCGGCAATAACCCGTTCGACAAGTTTATCGACGCCGACCCGCGCGACGTGGCCCACCTGGAGAGCCTGGGCGTGTGGCGCGTCGTGCCCGGCCAGCGGCCGGCCGCACCCCCACCACCACCCGCGCCGATCGCGCCTGCGCCGACGGTGGAGGCGCGGCCCGAGCGGCCGATCGCCGATATGGCGCCCGAGCTGGCGGCGAATGAGGCGGCCGTGAATACAGCGGCCGCCGCTATGGCGCGCACACAGCGCGGCCGGAAGGTGGCCTAGCCATGGCAACGCAGGGCGGCCCGGCACAACCCGTAAGCGTCGTCACGAGTGTCCCGGTCGAGGGCGGCGCGGCGATCCCGGTCGCGGTGGTCACCGACGGCCGCGCGACGCTGGGCGGGCCGGCGCAGCGGGTGGTGGTGGTCACCAGTGGCCCGGTGCAGGGCGGCCCGGCGATCCCGGTCGCGATGGTCACCGACGGCCGCGCGACGCTGGGCGGGCCGGCCATCCCAGTGTACGTGGTGAGCGGCAGCTTCAGCCCGGCACCTACACCCCTGCCACTTATCGTGAGCGGCTTGCAGCTGTGGTACGCCGCGCGCCTGATGAGCGGCATCGACGGTGCGGCGATCGTACCGACGGATTTTAGCGGGAACGGGCGTGATGCCACGCAAGCCACCGGCACGAAGCAGCCACTGTTTAAGACCAACATTATTAACGGCAAGCCGGTATTTCGCTTCGACGGCACAGACGATTTTCTTAATGTGCCGGCGATTGACCTGACGGGCACGAACGGCCTCACGCTGTTTGCGGTCGTTGCCAATATCACAAGCGGTAGCGATCGGGTGATCTTCGAGTGCTCAACCAATATCAACTCGTTTACTGATGGCTTTTTGCTGTACCGCGAATCGGGCAACAGCATGGTTGCGGCGCTGCGCGGTAACGCGGGCGCGTCAGGATCGAACTTTATTAGCACCGTCAGTGTTACCAGCGCGGCAACGGTTGTCAGCGCGACCTATGACAAGTCGCTCGCCACCAACGAGGTAACGAACTGGCTGAATGGCACCAGCGCCGGCACGCGGGGCGCGAACGTGAATAATACCAACAATTTCGGCAACCGCGCGTCCTTTATCGGGATGCGCGCGGGTACGACGCTGCCGCTAGCCGGCGATATTGCCGAAATCTTGCTGTATAACCGGGTACTCACCACTGCGGAGCGCCAGCAAATCGAAGCGTACTTATCATAATGGGTATCTATGGCATCTACTGGATTGCCGAGCCGGCAGCGGCATTTGACAACCTGCTCACGACACAGGGCGCGGATACCGCGTACCGCTTATCACCGTATAGCCGGATGCGCTTTGTGACCGACGCCACCAGCGCGGATCTGGATATTGTGTCAGACATCCAGGGCACGTACCCGACGCTTGGCGCGAACTGGTACCGCTCGGAGCTGACGGTGACGAGCGCCTACGGCGCGCTCGCCGCGTCGGGCGTGGCATGGACGGCAACCGGCGGGTTTAGCGGCCTGCCGCCGTGGTTCGTGTTCCTGCGGGTGGCAAGCTGATGCGCTGCACGCTACTGCTGCTGCTGGTGTTCGTGCCGTGGCTCACGTGCGCCCCGGCAGCCGACGCGCCGCCACTGTGGGAGCCGTATAGCGAGCGCTGCGCCGACGTACAGCCCGACGCGGTGGTGCTGCGCTGCGCCAGCGGCGCGGTGCTGGCATTGGGCTCGGCACTGGGCGCGTGGGGCAATGGCCGCCTGCTGCGTGCAGGCGTTGCCGCAACCACGCGCATCCGCATCGCCGCAGGCCTGGTTCTGACGGGAGGCCTGCTGGCCGCGCTGCTGCATGATCACCCTGCCCTGGTCGCGGCGATGGTGCCGGTGGTGACTGGCTTCGGCCTTGCCATTCCCAATGTGCTCGGCCAGGA
>OFSE01000537.1_pt1 | contig 10956 bp, 5 predicted proteins | sample 1543261 | NCBI WGS metagenome assembly OFSE01 (sample SAMN07774225, study PRJEB24372) | wastewater metagenome | isolation source: Exp Tend VB 50WW | collected 2016-02 | reverse complement strand
TTTAAAAATTTTACAACTTTTAAATCATTACCCTGAGGCAAAGGATTTTGCCAGTACCATCCGCTTTGAGCAAAAAGATTTTGCGAACAGATTATGAACATAACCAATATTAAAACTAATTTTTTCTTTTTTACTGGTTTTGCTTCTTTTAGGGCTGGATCAATTACATCTTCTTCATTATTAGTTATATGAGCTCTACTGATAGCTGATGATGGTTGGGGTATTTTAAGAAATTTATTTTCTGCTATTGCTTCTGGTCTTGCAGCTATTGGATCTTTGCTCAAAGCGTCTTCAGATATGAAGATAGCCCGTATTGACAAAGAAATTGCTGCGGAACAAAAGAGAGATGGTAAGTCAGCAGAAAGCGTTACTAAGCTTCAGGGGCTAGAAAAGAGAAAAGAAGATCTTGCTCGTAAATCCTTTAAAACCCAAAAGGCTCTAATGATTGCTCAGGCAGTTATGGGTACCGCTGCCGGTATAGCTAGTGCTTTATCTCTAGGTGTCGTTGGTATACCTTTAGCTGCTATTATTGGAGCTATGGGTGCTGCGCAGATTGCTATTATTTCTGGTATGCAATATGAGGGAGGAGCAAAAACAACCGCTCAACCACCAACTACTCTATCAATAGGCAAGCGTAGCGATACGGTCGACCTAGCAAGAGGACCAAGTGCTAATGCTGGTGGAGAAGTTGGATTCCTAAGAGGCTCACAGGGTATGGGCACAAATGCCTCAAACTTCCGCACTATCGGCTCAGCCTACGGTGGGGAACTAATGAGAGGCTATGGCAACCGTGGCTTCGTAGTTGGAGAAAAGGGACCTGAAGTAATCACCCCTGAAACTCCAATCAATGTAACCCCAGCCAACGATGTAATGGGGTCTGCCCCTGTTAATGCCACTATCAATATCCAAGCCCTAGATGCTTCTGGCGTAGAGAATATTCTAGTGTCCCAGAAGGGAAACATCATTAAGATGCTTAGACAAGCTGCTAATGCCTCAGGGCAAGGCTTCCTTGAAGATGTTAACGTGAATGTTTATACACGTCCTAATGTAAACAGATTGTAAAAGAAGTGCTGCCGGCTAGCTGCCGGCAGCATCGGAGATAAATGAATGCCTGTATTTACTAACTTTTCTGACATACTGCCCGATCCTAATAATAAAATTGATACTGCTGGTGTCTCTAGTGCTACTGGATCGGCAGGACCTGGTTTTGCCAGTGTCAAGTTTAGATCTAGCAGGCAAGTACAAATGTCCCGTACGATTTCAGGGAGAGGTGTAACTGCCTCTCCCGGTTATCATACTTGGGAGTTTGATATTAATTATAATCCTTTAACTCGCACAGAGTTCGAACCAGTCTCCACATTTCTAGAGTCTAGGGAAGGAAGACTGAGACCATTCTTTATCATTCTGCCTCAACACGCTGCTCCGATAAATACTCTATTTAGTAAAAGACTTACTATAGCTAGTATAACTACAACCGGATCAGCAGTTACCCTTAATTTTGCAGCGCAAGCTGTCAATCCTTATCCAGTAAGCTCAACAATATCTGTAGTAGGAACTACTCCAGCAGGATATAATGGTACTTATGTAGTAACTAGTAGCACAGTAAGTAGCGTTACTTTTGCCTCTGCAACTACGGGAGCCATGACAGTTGCTGGAACTATAACTCCGGTTATAACAGCAAACCAGACCGCTGCTGGATCGACAACTATTATGATAAATAATATATATACTGGTGAACCAAGTCCTGGAGACTTTATTAATATAGTAGATCCAAGTGACACTAACCATGTAAAGTCTTATAAGATTACAAGAGTTGAAACAAACAGTGACTATAGAAGCGGGACTACACAGCCTACAGCAACACAGAGAAGAATCCACGTGATGCCTCCTCTAGCTAGATCTGTTGCAGCATCTTCTGTAGTTAGATTTGTAGACACACGATTTAGAGTTATTCAAAAAGGAGATACTTTGGAATACGATTTAAACACTGATAATCTTTATCAGTTTAGCGTTTCAGTAGAGGAACTATTGCCATGATAGAAGAAAGATTAGTTGATATAAATCTTAAAAATGCACTGGTCAATAACGCACCTATTAAGTACGCACATCTAATTAAATTCGAAAGACCTTCCAAGCCAGACAGTATTACAGGTCTGGTATCTACGTCGAAAGAACGCTATACTTATCTAACAGATGCTAGTATTGACGTATCTTTCGATGACGGTAGCACAAGCTTATCTGGAGTAGCAAATGGTACACAGACATACTTAGCTAATAAGATTCTAGATGTTGGAAGCGTACAGGAGCAAACTAAGGCAACAGCCAGTCAAACAACTGTCGTTGTTGACGGTAACGCGCTTGGCGGAAAGCTAACTTCATCCGTTATAATTTCAGTAGTATCCGCAGGAGTTTGGGACGTTGCGTTCCAAGCTCCTGTAACTCTTGATGACGTTCTCGAAGAGGGTTTCCGTGAGGGTGATAAGATCGCCCTACTTATTTCTGGTACTAGCTATCCAGTAAATATTACGGCTTTTAGAAGCAGTAATACTCTTAGAGTTTCAAAGATTGACGTAGATCTTCCTACGGGAACAGTAACCGCGATTATCTCATTATCAAGTGAAGAAGTTATCAGTATTCTTCTTAACAAGAATGATACTAATTATGCCTCATTCATTAACCGCGAAGTCTTTATCTACAGAGCATATTTTGATGCTGATACAAACCAGATTCTCGGCACTCCTATTAACCTATTCAAAGGTATCATTCAGAACGTAAGCTTTGAAGATACAGAACAGGCTATTAAAGTGTCCTGGGGTCTCACTAGTCACTGGGGCGATTTTTCCCAGGTTCGTGGTCGAGTAACATCAGATGACTCCCACAGAGCACTAGATGAGAATGGTGTGCCACAGCCCTTCTCCACGCTGAAGCCTATTTATGCGTATGACAAAGGCTTTATGCACGCAGAAACCTCACTTAATCTTCTAGCAAAGTACTCCGTTAGTTATGAAGCTATTGATGACATTAAGTCAAAGAAAGGCTTTCTAGGTATCGGAGCTAAGACTAAGATGACAAAGAAAACTGTAACAGAAGACCGATTCACAGATCTTGATTTTCAGTTAGCCGCGAAGAGTATCCCTGTTATCTATGGAGTAAGAGTTACCGAAGGTATCGGAGTATTTGCCGATACACTCAATACTGATAGCTCCACTGTTTATGCCATTTCAGCTATCTCAGAGGGTGAAATTGGCGGACTCTATGATATTTATGTAGATGGACAAAGCCTTATTTGCACAGATAAAGCAGACTTTGATGCTAGATCAGATGAAGTTGCTAGAACGCCAGATGCCTCAGAAGCAATCGAAATCTTTTGCCGAGGTCGCTCAGATCGCGGGGATGTTTTAGGTGGATCTAGTGGATTACGTTATGATCTAGCAAGTATAAACATGTTTGCAGCTGGACTAGAATTTGACTCTCTATTTGTTAGAGAAAACTATATTTCAGAAGGTAGGTATATTCAATACGATATTCCAGCCGAGCTACCTGCAGCTCAGCAGTATACACCTGGTACAGGAATTATTGATGGACAAAGTTTAACGCTATCTTCTCCATTACAATTTACTCTTGACTTCTTCTCTGGTAAGCCTGGACAAAAAGCGGCGTCGCAACTTGTAGACATTGCTAAAAATAAGCAATTCAAAGTGCAGAACGATTACTGGACTGGATCCGATACAACGGAGTATTGGGGACCAAACCATAGACTTCTTGATACTGCATATGTTGTTGGAAAGTTCAAGATCGCAGAGGGGGATACCTCGCTGCCAGAACTTAAAATGGTAGTAAGAGGCAAAATTATTGATTGCTATAATTATGATGGAAGCTATCTAAAGGATCGCAAAACAACTGGACAAGATGCTGCAAATTTCCCTCTAGGTTCTACAGTGTCACTTTATAGATCTGATACAGACGCGCTCATAAACTCCAACGTGCAGATTATAGACAAGTGGACATTCTTCAATCCAGATGGCACTTCAAACACTAGATTCCGTTTTAGTGTTACTCCAACACTAGGCTATGTAAATGGTGTACCAACCATTACAAAGTTTTATATGCAGAATGGAGCCAGCCAACGCTGGACTATGGTTACATATAATCATAAGGAATTCACTGGGACTATAGCAAATAATATCTCATCTGGTACACTAGTTAAAACAACCGTAGGATCGAATCTTGGATTTACCTTTGCTTCAAATACGGATATGACTGTGGAAGGTGATCCCGCACATAACAGCCCTATCTTTAGAGTTGTTGACGCAAACTTGGACAATCTGACTGATAGTTCATTATTTGCTCAGAGTGCGTTCTCTGGAACAGTTACAGCAACTGCACTAACTACCTTATATCCTGATTCAGTTTATACAGGACAAGTCGTACCTGCTGGAGCTTTACTAGCTTCTACCAATACTATTAGGCTACCAGCAGCAGCTTCATCTTCAAATGACACTTATGTAGGTGACACTATTGAAGTAGTAAGGATTATCTCAAGCACGGGAAGAAGCTTTGTTCAAACAGCGGAAATTATTGCGTATCAGGGCAGTACTAGAATTGCAACTATTGATACACTATGGACTTTCATTCCTAAAGCTGGCGACACTGTAACTATCTCTCCACGGTATGCGGATAAGAGAGTAAGCATAAATCCAGCTATTCAAACTACTGATTACCTTACTTCCAAGACTTATGGAAGAGGACTAGATATCGGTAAAGACGTAAATCTACCCGCCGTAATTTCTACATCGCAGAAGTGCGATACAAGATCTACTGTTTCTGTAGGAACCAGTACTACTGGAGCTATTGTAGGTGACGTATATCGTTATCCTGCTGCGGGTAATATTCTATGGCAAGGTAAGGTTGCTCTAGCACCTAATACTGCTGGTAAGTTTGCTACTAGAGTAGTTACATTTACTGATGTTATCGGTAAACTAACAAACCTCTGGAACTCGTGGAAGAACTGGGAAGTAGGCACCATTCTATATTATGAAGGTAGAGTTTATACTGTTGATACAGCGGGCATTAAAACTGTAGAGCCAACTCATACTTCTGGAAGTGTTAATGGTTTAACTTATGTTTCTTCAGTAGCACTTACAAGAGCCTCAGGAACTGGACCCGCTACTTTAACTCTACCCACAACTGCGGGTAATCCAGTGTTCGATGAGAAAGATGGACGCAAGATCTCCGGATACTCCATATATGATTCTGATGATATTAATTACTGGAAGCTTTGTGGTTGGGACGGACATGAACAACGTTATGTAACTAAGTACCAAACAAATGTTCAGATTGATACTAGCGTTCCATTGTTTGATAATACAAATGGATTACTAGAGCACTATAACGGGATTCTTCGCTATACTTCTGGACAGTACTTTTTGAATATTGAGGAACCAGTAGCAGTCACTTCTGGTACTTCATCTTCAGATACTATCAGAATTGTAACTTCAGATGATATTATCGGTAAGATTCAGCTATCAGATGAAGGCGTAAGAAGCGCTTTCAACTCTGTAACAGCCGCATTTGCCGATCCTGCGAATAAGTTCGAGGCTCGTAATGTAAGCTTCTTTAACTCAGAGTACCTACGTATTGACCGTAATGTTCCGAAGAAGGGAAACCTAAGTGTTCCTGGAAGTACCAATTACTATAATACTAGAATCCTAGCTGATGGACTTCTCAACAAGAGTAGATTTGGTCTAACGATCAGTTTTACTATGAGATATCATGGTATTCTACTATTAGCTGGATCAATTATTCAGGTAGTTTATCCTAGATACGGAAGTAACTGGGAGTCTCCTGGAAAGCGTTTTAGAATCGAGAGTCTAACATATCAGGCTGATGGTCTGGTTGATGTGGTTGCAAAGGAATATGATGATAGTTTCTACGGGGCTAGCAATCTATCTGGTGGCAGTTCTAGTGCTAATATAACTGCTGGATCTTCTCCTGTAACAAGTGTTCCTGGAAGCCCTACTGGTTTAGTTGTTACTAGTGCCGATAATGCAGATGAACTTATCAATGGGGTCGAGTTATTCTGGAATAATGATCCTAGTATTGTAGATAGTCCTAACGTATTCACCGAAGTGTACGGAGGAATGGCACAGAAGCTATTTATAACAGTAACTAGTATAGCTACTAATGTTCTTACTAGTAACGCACATGGTTTAACAATAGGTATGCCGGTTTATATTGAGTCTAGTGCTAATGGGTTAGATGAAACTAAAGTTTATTTCGTTATTTCTACGCCTTCTGTTAATACTTTTACATTATCAGAGACTAGAAATGGTACTAATGCTACGATAACGAATGGAACTGGTTTAAGTATTAAGATAAGAACCGCTACACTATTAGCATCGCTAGCTGTACCTACTAGATCTTATATGGACACTATAGCTAATGATGTATCTGGTACCGTAGAAAAATACTACTGGCTAAGACATAAGGTGATAAGAACATGAGTACAACTTACTATTCAACATTCCACCCAGCAGAGAGCAGCGGAGCCAGAGGTTCCGCTGCTTTCGCGGGTTCTGCATTAAATACTGCGGTTATATATTTATACCGTAGGTCGGCTACTGCTTTAACAGCAGGTGATAAGCCAAATGCGACTACAACTTATACATTTGACCCTCCTGGTATTGATCTAACAGGAGTTAGCAATGGATGGACAAGTACTATTCCAGCAGGAAGTGATCCATTATATGCAGTAACCATAACAGTAGCTAGCGATAATCCTACTGTAACCATCACTACTGGAGAATGGGCGACTCCTGTTATATTAGCTCAGAATGGAGCTAATGGTATTAATGCTGTTTCAGGTTTTTTGACAAATGAGGCTCATAATGTAAGTGCTGATTTAAATGGAGCAAACTATTCTCTTACAGGATCTGGGGGTACTTTCAAAGTATTTAATGGTATCACTGATGTAACAACTAGTGCTACTTTCTCTGTAGTAGCTCCAGCTACTAAAAATGGACTAACTATATCTATAGGAGCTGGTACTGGCATATTCAGCCTTTCTGGAGCCTCTTGGACTACAGACTCTGAAAACTTTACGTTACGAGCTGTATATAATACTGTAACTATTGATTTAGTATACTCAATTAGTAAGTCTAAAACAGGAAGTACAGGTGCTCAAGGTCCTTCCCTAAAACTTACCGCTTCCGCACAAGCTTTTACCTTTACAGATAGCGTAGCAAATCCTGGCAGCCAGACTATTACTCTTACAGCTACGTTACAAAACCTTACGGGCACCGCTACATTTACCACTACACCTACTGTAACGCTCACAGGTACAGGTCTTACCCGCACTTTGACAGATGTAAATTTTGGCACTAATCGCCAAGTAACCGTAGAGGTCACTGTTGCTGGAGTAACCGATCGAATAACCATTGTAAGATTAGAACGAAACATTGTTATAAATTCTGCGAACCGTGTGCAAAGTAGTTTATTCGAGACTGGTACTAATAGTGTAGATTGGGGAAGTTTTGGAGAAGCAGGAGTAACTGCAAACCCAGCTACATCTTCAACTGTCGGCGGCTTTGCTGCGGCTGTTTCTACTGGTTCTGTTCCAAACAACACAGCTCGCTTAATCTTCTCGTCTAACCGAAAATTTCCGGTAACGGCTGGCGAAACATTATTCGTGGGTGTTGGAGCTAATACAGGAGCTAATACCTTAGTCACTGCACAAGTATTATTTGAGAATGCATCTAGTACCTATATAACGGAGATAAATGCTAGTCAAGTTGCGGCAAGCACGAATGGACGCTCCACTGGATTTATAACGGTTCCGGCAGGGGCTACCCAAGGTGTGCTTCGTATACAGATTACTCATGCGACTTCTGGTGCTGTAACTGCCACAATATATCAGCCAATGGTAACAAGCGCAGCCGTAGGGCAGACCTTGCTGCCAGCATTCACTCGGGGACTTAATGCGCAGGATGCTGCTAATAACACCTTCCTTGATGGTAGTGGTACGCTACAGGGTGTTTCTTCTGGAGCTGGTACAGCGGTTGCAAATAGTCAGATTAGTATTAATGCTAATGGTTCTCTAACAGGAGCTGGTGCAGGCTCTGTCACTTTGCCTGGGCTTGGTCAATCTTTCTTTAGAGTAAGTGCTATAGGAAATAGTGCTACTTCAAATGGAGGTCTAGGAACAGGGCTGTATGTTAATGGTTCAACTACGGCCTTTACTACAGGTGGAAGAAGTTATACTGTAGTAAAAATTCTAAGATCTACTAGAGTGCCCACTTTAATTGGTACATATGATGTTTTTGGGTCAACCGCTAATGCTACCGCGATGGCAACCGCTTTAAATGCTATTGGTAGTGATTCTATAGTAGTAGTTTTTACTGCTGATGAGCCTCAAACTAATAGACTATTTGGTACTTTACCAGCTGCACTGTATAGACATGGAGCAAGTAGAACAATTTTTGGTTCTAGTGACTTTAGGTATAGATCAGCATATGTTCTAATAGGCATCGGAGCTTGTGGAGAAGGCAATGGAGCAGAGATATACCAGGGTGCGACGGATAATGATGTTAATGCTTGGGTAGACGCAGGTTTTTCTATAACTAATAGTGTATTAACTGGAGTATCTGCTTCTGCTACTCCAACTACTTTATCAGACTATGGGTATACTGGAGCTCTTGATGCAAATAACACCTCAGTAGATGCTAATGGAGCTATTCAAGGTGTCTCTTCTGGGGCCGGAACTACTGTCGCAAATAATCAGATTGCTATTACATCTGGTACTTTAACCGGGATCGGAACAGGTAATAACACGGAAGTAGCTAATTCTGTAGCAGAAACCCGACAAGGTAGATTTCAGTGGCAAACGGATCAATACAGTACAACATCAGCTATAAATACAAGTGGAACTGTACCAAACTATACGTTAGTTAATCAAGCTACATTGACTAAAAGACTATTCGTATCAAATACTAGTACTTCTTTCACATTTAGTGCTGATAACTATTTTGGTGTAGCAAGTGCTAGTGTATACTCGCCTAGTGCATGGACTTGGAATGTTACAGTAAGTCATGACGATTCGGGTAGAATATATGTAAATGGTCAGTCCGTTTACTCAAACCCAATAGGTACATATGCTACTTCTATTAGTTTTCCTGCGGGATGGTCAACAATAGAACTAATGTGGGCTGAACAGGTTGGCGGGGATGCTTTTACTCTATCTCAAGCTATAAGCGCTAGAACTGAGATTACAGATATGCGGGCTGGTACTAACCTAGTAGGGCTGATATCTTCTGCGGCCACTACTGCAAACATGCTTACAAGCAATGTAGTGGTTAACTCCGAGTTCACGCGTGGAACTTACGGATTCCGTTTTGCCACAACTACAGGGTCTGGCACACTATACCCAGTGTACGGGGGCGTGAATTTGAACGCGAGCTATTCGGGGCTAAAGAACGTAATGTGGGCCAATGTGGGAACTGGTGCCGCAAATTGGACTAGCGGTGGATACGTCGATGCCTTTTCTATCAATGGAAATTGGAATGGTGGTAACGTGACCGAGCAGCGTCAGTTTGGTCTACCAGTTAAGAATGGTGATAGAATATATGCGCGCTGTCTCCTAGCTCGGCACCGCTGCGACGCCCAGTTGCTTCTACTTGTGTTTGACAAGGATGGCAATTATTTAGGCTCCACTAGCATTGGCTTTACAGGTGGTCGGATTGGCGGTGCTGGGGGTGGCCTTCCAACAAACTTCGACGTGGTCGGTGGTACACATCTGATTACCGATGCAAACGCTGCGAACGCATTGATGGTGTGGAGGATGCTTGCGACTGGAGAAGCCGATCCTTATATTTTCATGACCGAACCAGCTATGGGAATTATTCCATCGTACCAAACTACGCTGCCCCCGTACCAGCTTGGTAATACTGATCCTCTCGCGGATGCTACTCGCACCATATTACCCTCCCTGCAACGGGGTGCGTGGTCCGCATCTTCGGTGGTCTATGCGCTCGGAGATATCGTCACTCGTGATGGTAGCAGCTACACTTGCATTATCGCCAATACTAGCACGGGCGCAAATGGTCCACCTGGCGCGAATTGGTCACTTCTAGCACAAGTTGGAGCACAAGGTGCTACAGGGGTTTCAGCTCCACCAACTAAGGCACTAGGAACAGGAGGGGCGGCTCAGTTTGATCCTATTTTACTTACCGCAGGTCAAACTGTAGCAGTCGAAGCAGAACTTTACCTTAATACAGGTGGCGTTGCTGGTACTTGTTCACTACAAGTTCAGTGGAGTGTAAACGCTGCAAATAGCTGGACAACAATGACAAATGGTAGTGCCACCTCTAGCCTACCAACTTCAGAAGCTGTTGAACTTATTATAGCAAATGCGACCTTTACAAATACCAGTGGGATAGATCAGATGTATGATATTAGAACAACCTCGACTAGGCAATCTAGAACTGTGAATCAGCCCCCAAGCTATATGAGAGTTAAATAATGTGGATTTTAACAAATGATAATACAGGTGCAATTATTGTTGGACCAACAGAAGAAGAATTAGAAGTTATAGAAGGTCAAACTCTACGTGAAGTCCCTTTGAACACAAAGTGGAATTCCTTTAGGCAAGCTTTTGAGGACGATAGTAAACTAATAAATAAATTCGATTTTGTGTTACTTTGGCCTGTGCAAGCAAATGTCAGTATTCATAACACTAGTGATCCTGCAATGGTAAGAGCTTGGTCGATGCTAATGGGATGGGAAGGTCCTATTAATTTAGAAGATCCACTTGTGTTAACTGGAATTTTGAGAGCTGAGCAGCTTGAAATAATAACTGCTGATCAAGCACAACGTATACGTGCGGGGTTACCTCCTCTATAAAAATAGCCCCGCTAGAGCAATCTAGCGGGGCTTCTTTTATTATGCGTAAAGCTTTTTCAG